>Ga0307516_10005527_pt1 | contig 15072 bp, 18 predicted proteins | sample 19_EM_MG_FD_203310 | JGI IMG/M metagenome (GOLD analysis project Ga0307516, IMG submission 203310) | Populus trichocarpa ectomycorrhiza microbial communities from riparian zone in the Pacific Northwest, United States - 19_EM | ecosystem: Host-associated > Plants > Roots > Unclassified | place...
TGCCCGTGAGGGTGTTTCTCCCTGCTTTTCCTCCCTGAGCAGGTGCCTTTACGTGATGACAGCGTCAAGGCTTTTCAGCCCCGGCCCATGGTCGGGGCTCTTTCTTTTGTGCACCGCCATAATCGGTTGCATGACTGGTTTGTACCCCTGGATCAAGGCCTTGCACATCGTCTTCGTGGCGAGTTGGTTCGCGGGCTTGTTCTACCTGCCGCGCTTTTTCGTCAACCTGGCCAGCGTGCCGGGCGACAGCCACGCCGAGCGCGAACGCCTGCTGCTGATGGCACGGCGCCTGTACCGTTTTGCCACGTTGCTGATGATCCCGGCGCTGCTGTTCGGGCTCTGGTTGTGGCTGGGCTTTTCGGTCTGGCGTGGGCCGGGCCACGGCTGGCTGCATGCCAAGCTGGTGCTGGTGCTGGCCGCGGTCGGCTACCACCACGCCTGCTTGTCGCTGCTGCGCAAGTTCGAGCAGTTGAAGAACCGCCGCAGCGAGCGCTGGTTCCGCGTCTTCAACGAGGTGGCGGTGCTGATGTTCGCGCTGATCGTGGTGCTCGTGGTGGTCAAGCCGTTCTGACGCGGGAGCGTCGGTGCCAGACCCGAACGGCGCACGGCGTCACCACAGCTCGGCCTTGCCGCTGGCCTGGCTGGCGGTCAGCGTGGTGGTCTACGCCAGCCTGTACCCGTTCACCGGCTGGCGCTGGCCCGCTGGCGCGTCGCTGTGGGAGCTGATGCAGCTGCCGCTGCCGCCGCAGCGCTACAAGTTCGACGTCTGGGCCAACTACCTTGGCTACATCCCGATCGCGGCGCTGGTGCATGCAGCCGGCGTGCGTGGCGGCCGAAGGTCCGGCCCGTGCTGGCTCTTCGCGGTGGTGGCTGTTTCATTGCTGTCGTTCGCGATGGAGCTGACGCAGCAGTTCCTGCCGCCGCGGTTTCCGTCGCGGCTCGACTGGACCTTGAACACCGCCGGCGCAGTGGCCGGCGCGACGCTGTCGGCGCTGGCCCTGCGATTGGGCTGGGTCGACCGCTGGCAGCAGGCGCGCGACCGCTGGTTCATCCGCCGCAGTGGCGGTGCGTTGGCGCTGTTGCTGGCCTGGCCGCTGGGGCTGCTGTTCCCGACCCCGATGCCGTTGGGGCTGGGCCCCAGCTGGGCCCGGCTGCAGGACGGGCTGATGGACCTGCTGGTCGATGTGCGAGGCGCCGAGGACGTGCTGGCCTGGCTCGAAGATTCGCCACCGATCGAAGGCCAGCTGTCGGCGCTGCCCGAGGCGACGGGCATCGCGCTGGGTCTGCTGGGCCCCTGTCTGCTGGCTTTTGTCGTCACGCAACCTGGCTGGCGGCGGGTGGCGATGGCATTGGGCGCTGCCGCGCTGGGCCTGGCAACCACCACGCTGTCGGCCGCACTGAATTTCGGACCGGCACATGCCCTGGCCTGGTTGACGCCGGTGGTGGCGCCGGCCTGTGCGCTGGCGCTGCTGGTAGCGGCACTCCTGGTCCGGGCGTCGGCTGCGCTGGCGGCGGTGCTGGGCGTGGCTGCGCTGTCGGCGAGCCTGATGCTGGTCGCGCAGGCGCCGTCGGACCCGTACTTCGCACTCAGCCTGCAGGGCTGGGAACAAGGGCGCTTCATCCACTTCCACGGCCTGGCGCAGTGGCTGGGCTGGCTGTGGCCGGTGGCCGCGCTGCTGTGGCTGGCGGCGCACCTGGGCTCGCGCGATCCCCGGGACGCATGACCCCGCAAGACCCCGTGTGACGCAGGGCCCGCCCAGCGGCTCGCGCCGAAGCCGACTTTTACAATTCAACGATGAGCTACTACAAGCACCACGTCTTCTTCTGCCTGAACCAGCGCGACAGCGGCGAAGCCAGCTGCATGCAGCACGCCGCGCAGGAAGGCTTTGCGCGTTGCAAGGCGGAAGTGAAGGCGGCGGGGCTGGCCGGGCCCGGCGGCGTGCGCGTCAACAAGGCCGGCTGCCTGGACCGCTGCGCCGGCGGGCCGGTGGCGGTGGTCTACCCCGAAGGCGTCTGGTACACCTATGTCGACGAGCACGACATCGATGAGATCGTCGAATCGCACCTGAAAAAGGGCGAGCCGGTCGAGCGCCTGATGCTGCCGCCGAACGTCGGCCGTTGAGCCCGTCCGCATGAACAGCAACACCCAGCGGCAGAGCATCGCCGGCCCGGCCGGGGCGATCGAGACCGCGATCGACCTGCCGCCGGCCGACACGCCGGTGCGCGGGGTCGCCGTCATCTGCCACCCGCACCCGCAGCACGGCGGCACGATGGACAACAAGGTCGCCCAGATGCTGGCGCGCACCTTCGTGCAGCTGGGCTACCGCGCGGTGCGCTTCAACTTTCGCGGCATCGGTGCATCCGAAGGCAGCTGGGACGAAGGCCGCGGCGAGATCGACGACGCGATGGCGGTGATCGCCGCCCACCGCGAGCCCGAGCTGCCCTTGGCGCTGGGTGGGTTCTCGTTCGGCGCTTACGTCACGTCACAGGCCGCCAGGCGCCTGGTCGACACTGGCGTGCCGGCCGAGCGGCTGGTGCTCGTCGGGCCGGCGACGCAGAACTTCGACGTCGCGCCGGTGCCGGCCGACACCATCGTCGTGCACGGCGAGGTCGACGACGTGGTGCCGCTGACCGCCACGCTGGATTGGGCCCGCCCGCAGCACCTGCCGGTGATCGTGATGCCTGGCGTCGGTCATTTCTTCCACGGCCAGCTGACGCTGCTGAAATCCATCGTCGTCCGCAACTGGCACCGGTGAACCCCGGCGCCGCGGGCGACTCTCTTTCCTACCTTTCGCTCCCTGTGACTGTCTCGATGACCCGTTTTCTCCGTTCTCTTTGCCTGGCTGCCGCGGCTGCCAGCTTCAGCTTGCATGCCATGGCGCAGGCGCCGCAACCGCCCGAGATCGCGGCCCGTGGTTATCTGCTGATCGACATGACGGCCAACCAGGTGCTGGCCGAGCGCAACGCCGACGCGCCGGCCGAGCCCGCATCGCTGACCAAGCTGATGACGGCCTACCTGGCCTTCGTGGCCTTGCGCGACAAGAAGCTGACGCTGGAGCAGCGCCTGCCGGTGTCCGAGCGGGCCTGGGCCGAGCGCAAGGGTGGCGGCTCGCTGATGTTCATCGACCCGAAGATGACGCCGACGGTGGACGAACTGCTGCGCGGCACGATCATCGTTTCGGGCAACGACTCGTCGGTGGCGCTGGCCGAGGGCGTTGGCGGCTCGGTCGACAACTTCGTCGCGATGATGAACCGCCAGGCCCAGGCCTGGGGCCTGAAGAACACCAGCTTCAAGAACGTGACCGGCCTGACTGAGCCGGGCCACTCGAGCACCGCGCGCGACCTGGCGGTGATCGCCCAGCACATCATCCTGGACTTCCCCGACCGCTATCCCTACTACTCGGTCAAGGAATACAGCTTCAACAACATCCGGCAGGACAACCGCAACCTGCTGCTGCGCCGCGACCCGACAGTCGACGGCATGAAGACCGGCTTCACCGACGCCGCTGGCTACTGCCTGGTCTCGTCGGCGCAACGTGACTTCCCGAACGGCAAGCGGCGCTTGTTGTCGGTGGTGATGGGCACCGATTCGATGCAGGCCCGTGCCAACGAAAGCCAGAAGCTGTTGAACTGGGGCTACACCGCGTTCGATGCGGTGCGCCTGTTCGACAACAGCAAACCGGTGACCACGGTGCCGGTGTGGAAAGGCCAGGTCAACGAAGCCAAGCTGGTCGGCGAAGGCCCGCTGTTCGTGGCCGTGCCGCGCGGTGAGGGCGACAAGCTGAAGACGACGATCGAACGCACCGACCCGCTGGTGGCCCCGCTGACCAAGGGCCAGCGCGTCGGCACGCTGAAGGTGACCACCGCGGGTGGTGCGCCGGTGGCGGCCTTGCCGCTGGTGGTGGCCGAAGAGGTGCCCCAGGCCGGCATTTGGGGCCGTGCCTGGGATGCCATTCGCCTCTGGATCAAGTAATCTCTGCAGGCGTGCGGGAAATCCCGCACCGATGGTTCCGCACTGGTCCCGCCCTGGAGGTCCCGATGAGCGCCTTGCCTGACACCTTGTGCGATCTGAATGGCGAGTTGCTGCCGCTGTCGCAGGCGAAGGTCAGTGTGCTCGATCGCGGCTTCATCTTCGGCGACGGCATCTACGAAGCCATCCCTGTCTACGGCCGCCGGCTGTTCCGCTTCGACGAGCACATGGCCCGCCTGTCACGCAACCTGGACAAGCTGCGCATCGCGCCGCCACCAGGCCTGCGCAGCCCGGCCGACTGGCTTGAGCGGGCACGCCGGGTCATCGCCGCGCAGCCGACGGAAGACCAACTGCTGTACATCCAGATCACCCGCGGCGTCGCGATGCGCGACCACGCGATGCCGGCCGACATCGAGCCGACGGTGTTCATGATGAGCAACCCGTACAGGCCGGTGCCGGCTGAAGCGCGTCACCAGGGCGTGGCGTGCGTGAGCGCGCGCGATTTCCGTTGGGAGCGCGGCGACATCAAGGCCACTTCGCTGCTGGGCAACGTGCTGGCACGCCAGATCGCGGTGGACCAGGGCGCGGCCGAGACCATCCTGTTTCGCGAAGGTCCGCACGGCGGGCCCTGGTTGACCGAAGGCTCGTCGAGCAATGTCTGGATCGTGCACGAGGGCGCGCTGCTGGGCCCGCCGATGAACGAGCATGTGCTCGAGGGCATACGCGTCGGGCTGTTGCGCGAGCTGTGCGAGGAAGAAGGCATTGCCTACAACCTGCGCCCGATCAGCGAGGCCGATGTGCGCGCCGCCGATGAACTGCTGCTCAGCTCGTCCGGCCGCGAGGTGCTGGCGGTGACCAAGCTCGACGGCGACCTGGTTGGCCACGGCGCGCTGCGCGGCAAGCCGGGCCCGGTCTACGGCCGGCTGTACGAGGCCTACCAGCGGGCCAAGCGCGAGCAGTCGATTTGAGGTTTCAGCACCGGCCGGCGGAGACCGCTAGCCGCCGGGGTTGAAGGAAGCGGTGTGCGGCCCCACTTTTCGAGGCTTGAGCCGCCGTATTGAGTTTGATTCGAGATGCACGAGATCCCACCCGAACAATCGTTGATCGAATACCCCAGCGCCTTCCCGATCAAGGTGATGGGCGCGCACGTCGAAGGTTTCGTCGACGCCGTGGTTGCGGTCGCGTTGCAGTTCGATCCGGGCTTTGATGCGAGCACCGTCGAGACGCGGCCCAGCAAGGCCGGCAACTACCTGGGCGTGACGATCACCGTGACGGCGACCAGCCGTGAACAGCTCGACGAGCTGTACCGCACCCTGTCGACCCACCCGATGGTCAAGGTGGTGCTGTAGGCGTCGCTTCGGTCACTGCGCGGTGAGCCGCGCGTCGATGTCCTTCAGCTTGGCGGGGGCCGCTTCGTCGCCCTGCCGCGCCGCGGCGGCGTACCAGTAGCGCGCCAGCCGCAGGTCGGCCGACACGCCGTCACCCTTCTCGTACATCGAGCCGAGGATGTACTGGGCGCCGACATCTCCGTGGTTGGCCGCTTGCCGGTACCAATGTGCGGCCTGCGCTGCGTCCGCCGGCGTGCCACGGCCCATGAAGTAGGCCGTGCCAGCAGCCACTTGCGCGTCCACACTGCCTGACAGTGCGGCGCGTTCGTACCAGGCCAGGGCTTGCGGCAAATCTGGCGAGCCGAGCCGACCGCTTTCGTACAACTCACCGAGCGCGAACTGGGCGGTGACAAAACCCTGCGCAGCCGCCTGCATCAGCAGTTCGCGGGCGCGCGTGACGCTGGGGTTGGGCAGTTCGCCGCGCAAATGCATCACGGCCAGGTTGTGAGCCGCAGCCGCCTCACCCGCCGCAGCAAGCGCGGTGAAGCGCAACTCCGCGCCGCCCAGGTCACCCCGTTCGTACATCGCCACGGCTTCACCCAGAGCGGCGTGCCGCTCGACGGGTGTCATTTCATCCGCAGCGGCCGGGCCGGCGAACACCGCGGCCGCCAACAGCAGCCCGATCGAAAACTTGCTCATCGCTTTTACTTCCTGACTGGCCGGATCTCACCATACGCCAAAGGGCCGGCCACGCCAGAGCCGGGGCAATGCATGGACCTGGTCGACAATTCGCCCATGCCCGACACGCCGAGCGCGCCGCATCTCCAGTTCCTGGGTCGGCAACCCTACGAGAAAACTTACGACGCGATGCGCCGCTTCACCGCCGAGCGGCGGCCGGACACGCTCGATGAGCTGTGGATCGTCGAGCACCCGTCGGTGTTCACGCAGGGCATCGCCGGCAAGCCCGAGCACCTGCTGTCGACGGGCGACATTCCGGTCGTGTCGAGCAATCGCGGCGGTCAGGTCACTTTCCACGGCCCAGGCCAAGTGGTCGCCTACCCGCTGATCGACCTGAAGCGGCTCGGGATCTACATCAAGGAATATGTCTTCCGGCTCGAGGCTGCAGTGATCCAGACGCTGGACGCCTGGGGCGTGATCGGCTTTCGTGTGTCTGGCGCGCCAGGCATTTACGTGAACCTGGCCGACCCGTTGAATGCGGGTCTGCCGGCCGGTCCACGGCAGGATCCGTTCGAAGGCCTGGGCAAGATCGCGGCGCTTGGCGTCAAAGTAAGCAACCACTGCACCTATCACGGTGTGGCGTTGAATGTGTCGATGGATCTGCAGCCTTTCGAGCGGATCAATCCGTGCGGCTACGCAGGCCTTCGCACCGTCGACCTCGTTACACTGGGCATCCGTGCAAACCCTGAAGTTGTCGCGCGCCAGTTGGCTGAGCGGCTGTCTGTGCACCTGAGCCCACTCGCCCTCTGACCCTGGACCGCCATGGCCACGCTGAACACCACCCACGAAGCCAAGACCGGCGCCGACTACGACGCCAGCGCCAAGCAAAAAGCCCAGGCCAAGACGGCGCGCATCCCGATCAAGATCGTGCCGGCCGAGGTGCTGAAGAAGCCCGACTGGATCCGCGTGCGGGCCGGCTCGCCGACGACGCGCTTCTACGAGATCAAGCAGATCTTGCGCGAGCACAAGCTGCACACCGTCTGCGAAGAAGCCTCGTGCCCGAACATCGGCGAATGCTTCGGCAAGGGCACCGCGACCTTCATGATCATGGGCGACAAGTGCACCCGGCGCTGCCCGTTCTGCGATGTCGGCCACGGCCGGCCTGATCCGCTGGACGTCGAAGAGCCGGTCAACCTGGCCAAGACGATTGCGGCGCTGAAGCTGAAATACGTGGTGATCACCAGCGTCGACCGTGACGACCTGCGCGACGGCGGTGCCGGCCACTTCGTCGACTGCATCCGCCAGGTGCGCGAGCTGTCGCCGACCACGCAAATCGAGATCCTGACGCCCGACTTCCGCGGCCGCATGGACCGTGCGCTGGACATCCTGAAGGCCGCACCGCCGGACGTGATGAACCACAACCTCGAAACCGCGCCGCGCCTGTACAAGGAAGCGCGTCCGGGGTCGGACTACCAGTTCAGCCTGAACCTGCTCAAGCGTTTCAAGGACGCCGTGCCGCACGTGCCGACCAAGAGCGGCCTGATGGTCGGCCTGGGCGAGACCGACGAAGAGATCCTCGACGTGATGCGTGACATGCGCGCGCACGGCGTCGACATGCTGACGATCGGCCAGTACCTGGCGCCGTCGGGGCATCACCTGCCGGTTCGTCGCTATGTTCACCCGGACACCTTCAAGATGTTCGAGACCGAAGCGCAGAAGATGGGCTTCAGCCACGCCGCCGTCGGCGCGATGGTGCGTTCGAGCTACCACGCTGACCAGCAAGCGGCCCATGCAGGTGTAGTCAGCGAAGCGACTTAGGCGCCCGCCGCTGAGGCGCTGATTGGAGCAGGCTCGTCTGCGGGCCGCAGATCAGCTGCGTTACCGGAGGAAGCCGTTCAGGCTTCTTTCAGCAGGTCTTCGATCAGCCCATGCAGTGCGGCGAAATCGGGTGCGCCGACGAATTTCTTGACGATACCGCCCTTCTTGTCGAGCAAGAAGGTGGTCGGCGTCAGCCGCACGTCGCCAAAGGCCTTGGCAATGGTGCCTGTGTTGTCGATCGCCACGCCAAAGGGCAGCTTGCGTTGTTCGGCAAAGCTGGCCACGTAGGCTGGCGGGTCGTAGCTCATCGCCACCGCCAGCGTGTCGAAACCTCGGCCCTTGAATTTTTCGTGGGTGGAGATGATTTGCGGCATCTCGCCGACGCAGGTCGTGCAACTGGTGGCCCAGAAGTTGACCAGCATGACCTTTCCTTGCTGCGCTTTGAGCTTTGACGTGGCGCCGTTCAGTAGCGTGTAGCCGACGTCGGGGGCGCTTTCTCGGGCCGAGCATGCGCTCAGGGCGAGTGAAGCCAGCGGTGCGGTTGCCACCAGGCTCAGGGAGCGTGCAAGATGGCGGCGGCGGTCAATGTCCATGGGAGGTTCGGCAATGCAGCGTAGGCAGTTTACGACGGTGTCTGGTGGCTTGCTGTGGATGGGACTCTGCCCCGTCGTGGCGCGCGCCGGATTGGGCGGCTGGCTCAGCGAGGGCGACGCGTCGCTCGGTGTGAAGACGGCGCTGGAGCGTGGCGCCACCTCGGCGGTCAGTCTGTTGGGCCGCACCGACGGCTTCCTGAAGAACCCGAAGGTGATGATCCCGTTGCCGGGCTTCATGAAAGATGCGGCGCAGATCTTGAAGTTCACTGGCCAGCAGAAAAAAGTCGATGAACTGGTCACCGCGATGAACCGCGCCGCCGAAGCTGCGGTGCCGGAGGCCGAAGCCTTGTTGCTCGAAGCCGTGAAGACGCTGAGCGTGGCCGACGCAGTGAAGATCGTGCGCGGCAACGACACCTCGGTGACCCAGTACTTTTCCGGCAAGACCCGGGTGCCGCTGGGCGAGAGGTTTCTGCCGATCGTGACCGAAGCAACCGAAAAGGTCTCGCTGGCCGACAAATACAACGCCGTCGCCGGCAAGGCCAGCGGCTTCGGGCTGATGAAAAAGGAAGACGCGAACGTCCAGCTTTACGTCACTCGCAAGGCGCTGGACGGGCTGTACTGGATGATCGGCGAAGAGGAAAAGAAGATCCGCAAGGACCCGGTGGGCACCGGTAGCGACATCCTTGCCAAGGTGTTCGGCGGCAGCTGAAGCCGTGAGGGCGGCGGCTTGCCGCCTCTTCCGCCGGTCTACAGCGTGCGCGACAGCTCGAAGATCAGTGCCGAGGGCAGCGAGGCCAGCACCGCTTCGCGGCCCAACGTGGCGTGCTGGCGATCACCCTCGTTGGACAGCGCAAACGCGTTGCCTTCCTGCGCGATCTCGATGAACACGAAGTGCGGCACGTCGGTTTCGATGCTGGCGCGCAGACGGTCGAAACGCTGGCCGGCCAAGGCGGATTCGTAGATCACCGCTTGTGGCAGCGCGTCGCGGCAGAACTCTTCGGCCTCGTCGACCGAGCTGACATAGTCGACGACCAGGCCCATGTGCCGGGTGGCTTCGCGGATGTCCGTGCGCAGGTCGCGCCGGCCTGCCACCACCAGTACCTGAGCGCCCGCCAGCGGCTTGGAGTTGTCGGACACGCCGAAACCCTGGTCGATCTCGATCGCGGTGACGCCTTCCATCTGGTCGGTCACTGTCTGCGGGAACTCGATCGTCACGGCGGCGATGCCTTCCGGCCCGTCGACCCGCTCAAGCCCGAGCTTCAGCGCCCAGGCAATCTGCTGCACCAGGCGCCAGCTCATCGTGTCCAGCTGGTCGAGTGGCGTGTCGCCGTCATTGCGGGCGAAGTCGTCGCCGCTCACCTCGGCCGGCGGGCGGTGGCTGAAGTGGCAGCTCAGCCGCGCATGGGGCGGCCAGGGCCGCAGGTCGATGCGGAATTCGAGGTTGGCCTGGGCGTGTTCCATCGTCCAGTCGACCAGCGCCTGCAGCAGCGAGTGCAGCAAGGTGGCGTCGACGATCACGTCGATCGGGCGCATCGACTGCCGCACGTCAACGCCGCGGGCACTGATCTCGCGGCTGCGCTGCACCAGCACGTCACGCGTCATCTGCGTCAGGCTCAGGGCTTCGGGCGACTGGCGGATGCGGCCGGACGCAAAGCGCGCCAGCTGCTGGCCCATCATGCCGATGCGGCGGGCCAACTCGATCTCGTCGCGCAGCGCCTTCAGGCCGGGCCGGTCTATCTTGCCGGTGGTGGCCAGCGCGGTCACCCGCTCCAGCGCACTCGACAGCGAGACGCCGATTTCGCTGCCGATTTGCGCGATCAGCGCGCGGTAGTGTTCTTCCTGGCCCTCGGGCGGCCAGGGCGCATTCGCGGCACGCATGGTGGAAGGGAGTCTGTCTGGCGCGTTCATGGCAATGTGTTCGCCGATCACAGACCCTCCCTGGCGACCAGCGAGCTGGCCGAGAAAAACTTGGCAGCGGAGAGCCCGATCGGTTCAACCGGGGCGTGATTTCGTGCCTTGAATGGTGTCTGTTTGTGACAGCCGGGTCCATCCCACGGTTCTTGGGGGGAAGAGGGCTGTGGCAGTTTCATTCGTGAATTTGTTCGCGCTTCGTTCGACTGTCAACAGGTCCCGCGTCGGGGCCGGCGTGGCTGAGCCGGCCGAGATAATGCGCCGAATGCATCTCGCCGCGGCCATTTTTTCTCTTGCTGCACGTCGAAGCCCCGTTCGGAGGCTGGCGATGGCGATGGCTCTCCCCGTGGCGCTGGCGGCTTGTTCGCCCGCGCTGGACTGGCGCGAGGCGCCGATCGAGAGGCTTGGCCTGGTCGCGATGTTTCCTTGCCGCCCCGTTGCGCAGAGTCGCCAGATCGAGTTGGCCGGTGCGGCGGTGAAGATGGAGATGCAGGCCTGCGAGGCGAACGGCGCCACGTTCGCCATCAGCATCGTGGACATGAAAGACCCCGCGGCGGTGGGCCCTGCGTTGTCGGCCCTGCGTGATGCAACCCTCGGCAAGCTCGCCAGCCCGACCGTGACAGCGGCCCCGACCGGCTGGAGCCTGACGGGAGCGACACCCCAGCCAGCGGCAGGCCGCTGGCAATTGAACAGCCAGCGCCAGGACGGCTCGCCGCTCAGCTTGGACACCGCCGTATTCGCGCGGGGCACCTGGGTCGTCCAGGCCACCGTGATCGGTGCCGCGCCGGACGCCCGGGCAAGTACCCCGTTCTTCGAAGGGCTGCACTTCGCGCGGTGAGTGCGGGCGCATCGCCAATAATGGCGCCATGGCCGGTTTGGTGATCGTTGCGCACGCCCCGTTGGCGACTGCCTTGCAGGCCGTCGCCCGGCATGTGTTTGCCGAGCGCAGCGAAGCGCTGCTGATCGTGGACGTCTGGCCTGATTGGTCCGCCGAAACCGCAGAACAAGAGATCCGCACCGCGGTTACCCAGGCGGCAGCCGGCGTGGCGGGGGGCGAGGTCCTGATCCTGACCGACGTGTTCGGCGCGACGCCTTGCAACGCTGCACAGCGTGTGGCCGACGGGGTTGGCGTGCGCCTGGTGGTGGGTTTGAACGTGCCGATGTTGTGGCGCGCCCTGGCCTATGCGCAGCAGCCGATCGACGCCTTGGTCGAGCGCGCGCTCGTCGGCGGCACGCAAGGCGTGATGCCGGCGTCGCCCCAGAAACCGCAAGACCAGCCACTACACTCGCAGCCGAATGATCCGACGCACCGTCACCATCAGCAATAAGCTGGGCCTGCATGCCCGCGCATCGGCCAAGCTGACCAAGCTGGCGGGTGGCTTTCAGTGCGAAGTGTTCATGAGCCGCAACAGCCGCCGCGTGAACGCCAAGAGCATCATGGGGGTCATGATGCTGGCCGCTGGTGTCGGCAGCCAGGTTGAAATCGAAACCGAAGGCGCCGACGAACAGCAGGCGATGGACGCCATCGTTGCGTTGATCGACGACAAGTTCGGCGAAGGCCAGTAGGCCTTCGGTTGCCGGCGCTCAGGCGCCGAGGAAATGCCTGCGGTAGCGTGCCGGCAGGTCTGACAGGCGCAGCAGCAGCGGCAGGTCGGCGGTGTTGAAGTCCGGATCCCAGGCCGGCGCGCCCAGCACCTTGGCGCCGCAGCGCAGATAACCCTTGATCAGTGCCGGCGGCTCGACGTCCAGGTTCTGATCGAGTTCGTCCACTGGCAACGGCAACCGCGGGCGCACCTGGTATTCGAGGCCGGCCAGATGGCTGGCGTGCAGCCGGGCCCACAGGCTGGCGGCGGTGTGACCACCGTCGCGCATCCCGATGCTGGCGCAACCGACCATGGTGTCGAGCTTGTTGCTGCTCATGAACTCGGCCAGTGCGCCCCACAGCGCCAGGATCGCGCCGCCCGAGCGGAACTGCGGATGCACGCACGAGCGGCCCAGCTCGGCCATGCGGTCGCGCAGCGGACGCAGGCGGGTGAGGTCGAATTCGGTATCGCTGTAGTAACCACCGGCGCGCCGGGCGGCCGTCGGCGTCAGCACGCGATAGGTGCCAACCACCTGCCCCGGGGTGTCGTCGGTGGCCGGCGTGCGCACCAGCAGGTGCTCGCAGAAGTCGTCGAACAGGTCGACATCGTGCCCGGCGGGCGCATGGGGCGGCAGCGTCAAGCGCGCGCCCATCTCGCCGACGAACACCTCGTGGCGCAGGCGCTGCGCGGCGCGTACTTCGTCGGCATGGCGAGCCCAGCGTACTTCGAAGTCCGGCTCCCGATTTGCGGCCGGCTTGGTCGGTGCGAGCGCATCGGCGCCAGGGTGCCACGAGCCGACATTGATGTCGCGCATCCCCCGTCCTTCGCGCGGGGGGTGTGTGTCGCCCGGCGTCGCTCGGCCGCAGCGGCCGAAGTGGAAGTCCAGCGAGCTGAGCGGCGGCAGCGTGGGATTCGGCAGTTCTTTCATGACAGCGTCTTTCCTTTGGTGTTGCCGCAAATGCTCAGGCCCCGCGATGACCTGTGCATGACCGGCGAGTGACGCTGCTGTGACAGGGGCGCCGACCGCCTACGAACTCACGGACCGGCTGCTACAGTGAACCCATGAGCATCCAGGTCTTCGGTCAGTCCGTTTCGCGCGGCGTCGCGATCGGCCGGGCGGTGCTGGTCGCCTCCAGCCGGGTCGACGTGGCGCACTACTTCATCGACACCGATCAAGTTGAGGCCGAGGTGTCCCGCTTGCGCGATGCGCGCAACGAAGTGGCCGCCGAGCTCGGTGCGCTGAAAAGCGAGGTGCTTGAGGAAGCGCACGCCGAACTGGTGGCGCTGCTGGACGTGCACCTGATGCTGCTGCACGACGAAATGCTGGCTGACGCCACCAAGCAGTGGATCGTCGAGCGCCACTACAACGCCGAATGGGCGATGTCGGCACAGCTGGAGGTGATCGCCCGCCAGTTCGACGAGATGGAGGACGAGTACCTGCGCGAACGCAAGGCCGACCTCGAGCAGGTCGTGGAGCGGGTGCTGAAGGCGCTGGCCCGGCAGACGGCGCCAAACGGCCACGGGGCCGCAGGCAGTGCGCGGGACTTTGCCGGCGAAGATCCCCTGATCCTGGTGGCCAGCGACATTGCGCCGGCCGACATGCTGCAGTTCAAGCGCAGCGTGTTCACCGGCTTCGTCACCGACGTGGGCGGGAAGACCTCGCACACGGCCATCGTTGCACGCAGCATGGACATTCCGGCGGTGGTGGGCGCACGGGAAGCCAGCCGCATCGTGCGCCAGGACGACTGGATCATCATCGACGGCGACACCGGCGTGCTGATCGTCAACCCGTCGCCGATCGTGCTGGAGGAATACCGCTTCCGCCAGCGCCAGATCGAGCTCGAGCGGGCCAAACTGAACCGGTTGCGGCACACCCCGTCGGTCACGCTGGATGGCCAGGTGATCGAACTGCTGGCGAACATCGAGCTGCCTTCCGATGCCGCGGCGGCGATCGAAGCCGGTGCGGTGGGCGTGGGCCTGTTCCGCAGCGAGTTTCTCTTCATGAACCGTGACGGTGAGCTGCCCGATGAGAACGAGCAGTTCGAGGCCTACCGCGCGGTGGTCCAGGCGATGGGCGGCTTGCCGGTCACGATCCGCACCGTCGACGTGGGTGCCGACAAGCCGCTGGACAGGATGTCAGCGCACGAATTGCGCCACGAGCATTCATTGAACCCCGCGTTGGGCCTGCGGGCGATCCGTTGGAGCCTGGCTGAGCCGGAGATGTTTGGTCGGCAGCTGCGGGCCATCTTGCGCGCCAGCGCCTTTGGCAAGGTTCGCATCCTGGTGCCGATGGTGGCTCAGATGAGCGAAGTCCATCAGTTCCTGCAGGCGGTCGAGCGCGCCAAGGCGCAGTTGAGTGCCGAAGGTGTGGCTTACACCAACGTCGAGCTGGGCGCCATGATCGAGGTCCCAGCAGCGGCGTTGATGATGCCCAACCTGATGCGGTACTTCGACTTCGTCTCCATCGGGACGAACGACCTGATCCAGTACACGTTGGCTATCGACCGTGCCGACGAGGCAGTCGCCCACCTCTATGACCCGTGGCACCCGGCGGTGCTGCAATTGGTCGAGCGCACTATTGCCTGCGCCAATGAGGCGGGCAAGGGGGTCAGCGTATGCGGCGAAATGGCGGGTGACGCCGCCTTCACCGAGCTGCTGCTGGCGATGGGGCTGCGCAGCTTCTCGATGCATCCGGCGCAGGTGGCATCGATCAAGCAGCGGGTGTTGCGCGCCGACGTGCGCGCATTGCGGACGCAGATCGGCGCAGTGCTTGCAGCAGATTCCCCGCAGGACGCCTGCGTGGCGCTGCTCAAGTCGCGCCCGAACTGAACGCTCTGAACGGACTCACCCGATAAATTTGGGCGGCCCGCTTGCATTGCAGTTTGAAAGACTGTTATAGTCGTGGGCTTCGCTGCTTGCAAACGCAGGCAGACGCTGACAAGCAAAAGGTCCCGGCCGATTCGCGAAATCAGCGGCCAAACCGAAAGGTGCAGCGAAAAGCGCGGAAAGGTTGAGCGCTTGACAAGGTTTTAAAAACAAGTCAAAATCTTCCTTCTTTGCTGATCACTGATCTGCAACGAGTCGAAAGCGAAAGCAGACGATAAGTTCTTTAAAAACTAACAGCCGATAAGCGTGGGTGTTTGAAGGCGAGTGCTTGTATACCGCAAGGTATGCGAGTCGCAAGACTTTAA
>Ga0307516_10005528_pt1 | contig 15072 bp, 15 predicted proteins | sample 19_EM_MG_FD_203310 | JGI IMG/M metagenome (GOLD analysis project Ga0307516, IMG submission 203310) | Populus trichocarpa ectomycorrhiza microbial communities from riparian zone in the Pacific Northwest, United States - 19_EM | ecosystem: Host-associated > Plants > Roots > Unclassified | place...
TCGACGCCGTCCGCAGCCGTGGACCAGCCGGGCCACTTGAGCGGGCGCACGGACTCGGCACGCTCACCGGGCGGGAGCGCGACGTGATCACCGCGGTCGCCTCCGGCTGGTCGAACACCGAGATCGCCCAGCGGCTGCACATCGCCCCGACGACCGTGAAGTCCCACGTCAGCAACATCCTCACCAAGATCGGCGCCCGCGCCCGGGTCCAACTGGTGCCCTTCGCCTACGAGAACGGCCTGGTACAGCCCGCCGTGACGCCCGTGCGGATCGCGGCCCCGCCCCTGTCCGCCGCCGCGTGAACCCCGACTTCGGGGACGCGTAGGGCGTGTTTCGAAAGTCCCGTCGTCCGCCCGGAGGGCGGGTCTGGCGGCGTTCAGCACGCGTTCCGCCGCGTGGTCGGCTCCTCACCCAGGCAATTCCGCGATGCGGCACAGGTCCTCAAGCGCGTTCAGGGTGCCGGGAGAGGTCGTTCGCGCACCGGAAACCCAGGTTCCCGCTGGACGAGTCCGGCGTGTTCGAGGAACGGGCAGCCACCCGGTAGCGGTTGCAGTACGAGTCGTGGCACAGATAGGACCCGCCACGCAGCACGCGCGTCGTGCCCGCCTCGGGCCCGCGCGGGTCGTCGACCGGTGCCTGGGCGTAGTACGTGGGCGAGAACCAGTCGGCGCACCATTCCCATACGTTGCCCGCGGTGTTCCACAGCCCGTAGCCGTTGGGCCGGTAGGAACGGACCGGTGCGGTGGTCAGATAGCCGTCCTCGGCGGAGTTGTGGTCGGGAAACCGGCCCTGCCAGATGTTGCAGCGCCAGCGGCCGTCCGGGGTGAGCTCGTCGCCCCACGCGTAGCGCCGGCCGGCCAGACCGCCGCGCGCCGCGAACTCCCACTCGGCTTCGGTGGGCAGCCGCTTTCCGGCCCACAGTGCGTATGCCGTCGCATCGCTGAAGGAGACATGGACGACCGGGTGGTTGCGGCGGTCCGTGATGCCGGAGCGCGGCCCGTCCGGGCAGCGCCAGTGCGCGCCCCGCACGTTGATCCACCACGGGGTGCCGGCGGCTCTGCCGAGCAGATCGGCCGGTGCCGCGTCGACAGCGAGGTGGAAGACGGCGGAGGAGCCGTACCGCTCGGCGTCCGTCACATGGCCAGTGGCCTTGACGAACGCGGCGAACTGGGCGTTGGTGACCGCGGTCTCGTCGATGTGGAAGGGCTTCAGGCGCACCTGGTGGACGGGGCCTTCCCCATCGGCGGGATACCCCTCCCCGAAGGCGTCCCCCATCGCGAACTCGCCGCCCGGGAGACGGACTTGCCCCTTCGTGGAGCGCCACCGGACAGCCTGCGCAGGTGGCCCGGCCCGGCCCGGCACGGCGATGACGGTGGTGGCGCTCGGCGTACAACAGGGGCGGTGATCGCTGGTCATCCTCGGTCCTCGTTCTGCGGCCGAGGCGGATCCCCCATGAGATCCGCACCGGCTGATCGCGCCCGCCTCGGCGAGCGGGTCCGGCTACGACTGGTAGGTGGACTCGTCGAGCCCGCTGAGTGTGGGGTCGTGCCCGACCTCACCGACGTCGTACATCGACGTCATCCAGTGGTAGAAGTTGTCGCCGCGTTGGCGTAGCACCTCGTAGAGCCGACGCATCATCCGGCTGCGGACCTCGGCCCGTTCCGGATGCTCGTAGACGTTCTGCAGCTCGTCCGGATCGCTGTGCAGGTCGTACAGCTCGTTCACCGAGTCCGGGTTGACCACCAGCTTGTAGCGGTCCTCGCGCAGCATCCGCTGTGGATACGGGAAGTGGTGGCCGTGGAACTCGCAGACGATGTCCTCTGCCCACTCCACGTCCTCGCCGTGCACCAGCGGCAGCAGACTGCGCGAGTCGACCGCCGGCTTCGGGTCGATGCCCGCGAGCGCCAGGATGGTCGCCGTGCAGTCGAGGAGGCTCACGAACTCCGAACGCACCACCCCGCCGGGCGCGCCCGGGACCCTCAGCAGCCCTGGTGTGCGGTAGATGTCCTCATACATCGCAGGACCCTTGTCGTGCAGCCGGTGGGAGCCGGTGAACTCGCCGTGGTCGCAGGTGAAGAACACGGCTGTGTCGTCGGCCAGGCCGAGCCGCTTCATCGCGTCCATGACGCGGCCGATCTGCCGGTCGATCAGGGCGACATAGCCCCAGTAGACGGCGATGAGCTTGCGGGTCGTCTCGATCGGCATGGTGTCGAAGGTCCAGTGCGCGCTGTAGTTGCGCTGTACCGGAGGTTTGCCCTGGAACGTCTCGGAGATGGACCGGGGCAGTTCGACGTCCGTCGGGTCCACGAGGTCGAAGTACTCGTCGGGAAGGATGTACGGCAGATGCGGCCCGTAGAAGTGCAGGGCGAGGAAGAAGGGCTGCTCGCGCTCGCGATAGTCCGCCGCGTACTTCTCGAGGTGCTCGATGGTCCGCGTGGCGAGGTAGTGCTCGAAGGTGGCCTCGACGGGCTGATGCAGCCGGGCAGCCAGCAGATTCCCGGGGCCGCCGTTGGGCAGGGTGCCTCGGACGCGGTCGCTGATCTCGTACGGCGGGAGTCCGCGCTCATCGAGGTACGCGAGGTAGTCGGGGTTGTCCACCGGGTTGTGCCAGCCGGGCAGTTCGGGCCCGTCGAAGCCGTAGTCGGCGGCGGTGCGCCGGTTGCCGGCGTGCCACTTGCCGATGAGACCGGTGTTGTAGCCCTCTTCGCGCAGGGCCCCCGAGAAGGTGAACTGGCCTTCGGGGAGGTCCTCGAGATAGCCAACGTTGCGCTCGTGGTTCGCGAGGACCCGGTGGCGGAACGGCGCCTGTCCGGTGAGCAGGCTGGCGCGGGCGGGGGTGCAGATCGCGGTGGGGGTGTACCAGCGGTCGAACCGTGTGCCCGTGGCGGCGAGTTCGTCGAGAACCGGCGTGTGCGCCATGGTGTTGCCGTACGAGCCGAGTGTGTCCACGCGGTGCTGATCGGTCATCAGGAAGAGGATGTTCTTCCGGTCGGTGCGCGACTCGCTCACTTGCCGGCCTCCATGAAGAGGTCGCCGGTGTAGTACGACTTCGGGTCGACGGGCCGCTTCAGTTTGCCCGCCTCCACGAAGTAGTCGTTCATGCCCTTGAGCCACTTCTCAGCGGTGCCGTCCTTGGTCAGGGCATCGAGCTCGGCGACGTCGAGCAGCTTGTTGTTGGCGGCGTCGGCCTTCACCTGGTCCACGGGGATCTTCAGTTTGGCGGCGGTGAGTTCGATGGCTTCGTCGGTGTGCTCGGACCGGAAGTCCATGGCCTCGCGCAGCACGGCGAGCACCTTCTTGACCTTGTCCGGCTGCTCCTTGACCAGCTTGTTGCCGGCCACGAAGGCGGTGGGGAAGGAGACCTCGTCCTTGAAGTCGCTGTTCTTGGCGAGCTCGACGAGACCGGGGACCTGCTTCTTGATGGTGGCCGCCGCCGGGTACCAGAAGCCCGCCGCGTCGACCTTCTTGGAGGAGACCGCGGCCACGATCGTCGACGGGTCCATGGGGACGGCCTTGATGTCGCTCTTGGTCATCCCCGCCTTCTTCAGGGCGAGCGAGAGGATCATGTCGCCGGAGGTGCCCTCGGGTACGGCGACGGTCTTGCCCTTGAGCTCCTGCATGGAGTTGATGCCGGGCTGGGCGATGACCCGGTCGGAGTTGCCGAGGGTGTTGAAGGCGATCACCTCGGCCTTGCCGGAGGCGGGCAGCCACATGGCGCCCGGGCCTATGTAGCCGAAGTCCAGGTTGTCGGTGCCCAGTGCCTGGATCTGGAGCGGGCCGTTGGTGAAGACCCTGCTCTCGGCCTTCAGGCCGTGCTTCTTCCACAGACCCTTGGCGTCGGCGATGGCGATCAGGCCGGCGCCGTTGAAGTCGCCGATGTAGCCGAAGCGCACCGTGTCGCCGCCTCCGCCGCCGGCCGAACCGCTGCCGCAGGCCGTCAGCAGGGCCATCGTCGCAATGCCTGCGGCGGTGGCGAAGAAGTGTCTGCGGATGAGGGTGGGTGCCATGACGAACGTTGCCTTTCAGATCAGGTGGTGACTCAGTGCGCGGCGGTGAGGGCTGCGGTCACGCCGTCCTGGTGGTACACGGAGTGCCATACGCGGTTGCGCAGTTGGGCGAAGTCGGCGCTGAGGCGGAAGTCCTCGTCGCGTTCGACCGCGGGGACGTCGATGACGTCGTAGATCCGTCCGGGGCGGGCTGCCATGACGATCACGCGGTTGGCGAGGAAGACGGCCTCGTCGACGTCGTGGGTGATGAACAGGACGGTGCGTTTGTCCTGGCTCCAGGTGTCGAGGAGCTGTTCCTGCAGCTTGACGCGGGTGAGCGCGTCCAGAGCGCCGAAGGGCTCGTCCATCAGCAGGATCGAGGGGCCCACGGCGTACGCGCGGGCGATGGCGCAGCGCTGCCGCATGCCGCCGGAGAGCGTCTTGGGCAGGGCGTCGGCGAAGCGCTCGAGGCCCACGAGCGCGATGAAGTGCTCGGCGCGCCTTCGGCGTTCGTCCTTGGCCACGCCCATGGTGCGCAGCCCGAACTCGACGTTCTGGCGCACGGTGAGCCAGGGGAAGAGCGCGTACTGCTGGAAGATCACCCCGCGTTCGGGGCCGGGTCCGCTGACCTCTTCGCCGTCCACGAGCGCCTGGCCCTCGGTCGGGGCCTCCAGGCCGGCGAGGATGTTCAGCAGGGTGCTCTTGCCGCAGCCCGAGGGGCCGACGACGGTGACGAACTCGTTGTCCGCGATGTCGAGCGAGACGTCGTCGAGCGCGGTGAAGGTCTCGCGGCCCAGGGCGAAGGTCTTGGTGACGCCGCGGACGGAGATCTTCGCGGGCTCGGACTGTGTGGCGGGCTTCGCGGTCGCGGCGGGCTTGCTGGTCATCGGCGTTCCTGCCATCCGGTGAGCTTGCGTTCGGCGAGGAGCAGGACCCGGTCCATGAGCAGGCCGAGGATCCCGATCGAGATGAGCCCGACGAAGATGGTCGGGAGGTCGTAGTAGAGCTGGGCGTTCTGCATGCGGTAGCCGAGCCCTTGCTGGGCGGCGATCAGTTCCGCGGCCACGAGCGTGGCCCAGGCGGAGCCGAGGCCGACCCGCATGCCGACGAGGATGAACGGTGTGGAGGCCGGCACCACGACCCGGGCGAAGATCCTGCCGTCCTTGGCTCCGAGCACACGGGCCGCGTCGATCAGCGTGCGGTCGACGTTCACCACGCCCTGGAAGGTGGAGATCACGCAGGCCAGGAACGCGGCGAGGAAGATCACGAAGATCTTGGGTGTCTCGTCGATGCCCATGACCACGATGGCCAGCGGGATGATCGCGAGCGGCGGGATCGTACGGAAGAACTGGATCCACGGCTCGACGAGCGCACGGGCGGTGGCGTACCAACCCATCAGGAAGCCGACGGGTATCGCCACCGCGGTACCGAGCACGAAACCGATCATCACCCGCGTCAAGGAGGCGAGTACGTCGTCGGCGAGCGTGCCGTCGCTGATCAGCTCGCCGGCCCGCGAGACGGCCTCCGGTGGTGTAGGCAGCTTGAATCCGCCGGCGGCAAGGACCCACCACAGGGCGATCCCGAGGGCCACGGACAGAGCGTTGAGCAGCAGCATCCGCCCGCGATCACGCGAACCGGCCGACGTCCTGGGGGACTTGGCCGGCGCGCCGGACAACGCCTCGGGCGTCTTGCCGGGGGTCCCGCCCGGCTCCTTGTCGGGCACGGCATCCCGTGGAGCGGCGCCTTGCTTGTCAAGTACGGGCATGGGCGGCTCTTTCGGTGATGGAGTCGGGTGCATCCGTAGGGCCCTTCACATCAGCGGTTTCTGGGTACTTCGCGAGCAGCGGGGAACTGTGGAAGACCGCCGCGAGCGCACCGAGCGCCCCGTCCTCGTCCGAGAGACGGGCGGCCTCGACCACGGGTCCGGCCGACGCGGTGGGGAAGAGTTCGGCGGCGAGGGTGGCGGCGGCCTGCTCCACGATCACGGGGGCGAGCCGGGTGATCTGCCCTCCGATGACGACCTTCGCCGGGTTCAGCGTCATCGTGGCCGCGCCGACGACACGGCCGAGCGCCGCCGCGGCCTCGCGCAGCACCCGGTCCACCACGGGATGGGCGCGGGACACCGCGGCCGCGAGGGCGTCCAGGTCTTCCAGGGGAAGGCCGAACTCCCAGCATGTGGCAAGGATTCCGGGCACCGAGGCGACGGTCTCCAGACAGCCGCGTTTGCCGCACCGGCAGGGGCGGCCCGCCGGATCGACGGTGACATGCCCCAGTTCGCCCGCCAGCCCTCCGGATCCGGTGACCAGCTGACCGCCGACGACCAGGCCGCCGCCGACACCGTCCGAGAGGCGTACGTACACCAGGTCTGCGACGCTCGTCGCGCCGTTGATCGCCTCGGCAAGCGCGGCGAGACGGGTGTTGTTGTCGACGATCACGGGCGCGTCGAAACGTTCGGCGAAGGCGACGTCGACGCCTTCGGGTGCCGGGCGCAACACGGTGACGCCGGCCGAGGCGCGCGGCCAGGGCGCGCCCTGGGGCGCCGGATAGGGGCCCGGTACGCCGATGCCGATGCCCTGCAGCGCGCCGTAGTGGACGCCCGCCTCGGCGCTCAGCCGGTCGAGCAGGGAGAGCGCGAGCTCCAGGCGTACGGGCCAGGAGGCCGAGTCCTCGTAGCGTACGGAGCCGGAGACCATGATCTCGTGGGAGGCGTCGGCGACCGCCACATGGACCCGTCGGTGCCCGAAGTCGACCCCCATGAACTGCGCGGACGCCGGGTCGAGCGCGAGGCGTTCGGCCGGTCGGCCGCTGCCCGCGCGCCGAGCGGCGTCGGTGTCGACGACGACGATGGCGCCGCGCTGCAGCAGGCTCCCGACGATGTCGGACAGCGTGGTGCGGGACAGGCCCACGACCCGGGCTATCTCTCCCCGGCTCAGGGCGCCGTTCTCTTGCAGGGCACGCAGGACGCAGTCCTCATGGGTCCGTCTGACCAGGGCGTGCACTCCGGTGGGCATCTGCATGCCGGTCAACGTAGGGAGGCTCGATTATTTCGTCAACAGTCCGACAGAATTAGCCGACGGTTGAACCGCGGATCCTGTGCGGACGAAGTCCGCACTACAGTGGCGTGACCCATGTCATCCGGATTATTTATCCGACCTGTTGACGTAAATCGACGGATGTTCCCATGCTGTGCCGCATGCCTGAAACTGACGGCACCCCGATACGAACCGGCCGACGGCACGAGGCCGTCGTGCTGGAACTGCTGCACCACCACGGCCCGCTCAGCAGAGGCGGACTCCAGGACCTCAGCGGCCTGTCCAGAACGACCGTGTACGACGCGGTCGCCAGGCTCGTGGCCGACGGCGCCGTGGTGATCGGCGGCGCTCCGCTCACGTGGCGCAGGCGCGGCCGTCCCGTGGAGTTGCTGACCGTCAGCACCCGGACGGTGGCGAGGGTGCGCGGCGAACCGGCCGCCGGGTCCGGCAGAGCCGACAACACGGACGAAGACAAGGGAGATCGCACACGATGACTTCGCATTCCCTGCCCAGAAGGACGCTGCTGGCCGGAGCGGCCGGCCTCGCGACCGCGGCCGCCCTGCCGTTGACCGCCGGCCCGGCCCGCGCCGCCGCGCCGCGGCACTACCCGGCGAACTGGCCGGCCCCCGAGCCCTACGGCCTCGCCGACGACCGCCTGGACCTCTGGCCGCGCGAGGACAACTCTTTCGTCCTGCCACTGGAGTTGCGTCCGCGCGACCGGCAGCGCGGGTCGGTGTGGATGCGTGACACCTATGTCAACTGTTTCGTGGTCGACGGCCGCCCCCTGTATGTGGCCACGGGCACGACCCGGGTGCCCGGGCTCGAGGCGGCCGCCCCCTGGAACGACGGCATCTTCGTATGGCTGGCCCCTTCCCTCGCCGGGCCCTGGCGGCTGGCCGATACGAGCCGTATCCGCCCGGACGCGGAGAAGGGAAAGGTCTGGTCGCCGGAGTTCGTCGCGGAGAACCGGCCGGGACGCACCGTGGTCGCGCCCTGGCAGGAGTACTGGTACGACGACCGCTTCGGCAAACGCGGCGAGGTGTGGGCCCCCGAACTGCACCGCTTCCGCGGCAGCTGGTACCTCGTGGCATGCATGGGCGACCACTCCCGCAAGGTCGGCTCGTTCCTGCTCAAGAGCGAGGGCGGGGTCGCGGGCCCGTACCGGCTGATCGAGGGCAATCTGGACAAGCCCTTCGGGGAACCCTTCGTCGGCGGCCCGAGTTTCATCGAGCCCGGCGCCTATCACCACATCGACGGCGGCCTGTTCGCGGAGGACGGCAAGGCCCGGCTCGTCCTGCACAACAATCTGTACGCGGACTTCCGGGACGACATGGAGGACATCGTCCCGTCCACCGGGCTGCCCCGGTTCCAGCAGGCTCCCTACACGCCCGAGCCCTATCTGGAGGGTGCCCACGTCTTCCAGCACGAAGGCAAGTACTACCTCGTTCACGCCGCCTGGGACCGTACGTCCGCGCAGTCGGACGGCAGCACGCGGCATGCGTACGATCCGCCGGGACCGGGGCGCGTGCAGTACCAGTACAACGCCGTCGCGGCGGTGGCCGACCGCTTCGAGGGACCGTACTCGAGGCGCTGGACCGCAGGGGTCGGAGCGGGCCACAACAACTTCTTCACCGACCACCGGGGCCGCCTGTGGGCCACGTTCTTCCGCAACCCCAACGTCGGCTACTGGGCGGATCCTTCCCGTATCGCCCAGTCCGCGGTCCCGGGTGTGGTCCGTCTGGAGTGGACCGGCCCGACGGGCAGCAGGCTCTACGTCGCGCGCCGCCGCAACGCCGCCGGGAGCCCCTCAGCCCGGGGTTAGAGACCCGCAACACCTGTCTGACCAACCAGATGCGGATGTTCCGCGAGACGAGAAAGCCGGCGGTGGCCACCTGTGCCGGTGTGCGGATCCGGTCCATGGCAGAGGGCTTCGGCCCGGACAAGATGCCGTGGCTCCTCAACCCCGTCTACGCGAACCGGACCGTCCGTCCGAACCCGGATGGCACACCCGGGCGGAACTACGCCTGGTTCGAGGCGTTCAGGGCACTACAGCAAGCCTGAAACCCGGGAGGCCGGCCTTCCCGGCCGACTGGACCGGGTCGGTGGTGGCCGCCTTGCCGAACAGGGCCGGCAGGGCGGGTACCAGCGTCATGCGGACGCACGCACGCCGGGCGCTACTGATGCGGGGACTCGGGAAACAACGGGAAATCCGGACCCCGCGTCAGCGAAGCCGGGTGGCGAACGCCTTGTACGCCCGCTCGTCGAAGAGCACGAACCGCACCTCCTCGACCGCCGTCTCCGTCGACCGCACCGTCTCCACCGCGATCCGGGCGGCATCCTCCATCGGCCAGCCGTAGATGCCGGCGGAGACGGCCGGGAAGGAGACCGTGCGGGCGCCCAACTCGTCGGCCACCCGCAGCGATTCGCGGAAGCAGGAGGCCAGTAGCTCCGACCGGTCCTCCTCCTCGCTGAAGCGCGGACCGACGGTGTGGATCACCCAGCGGGCGTCCAGCTCACCCGCGGTCGTCGCGACCGCCCGGCCTGTCGGCAGGCCTTTTCCATAGTGAGAGGCGCGTAGCTTGCGGCAGTCCGCCAGGATCTCGGGGCCGCCGCGGCGGTGGATGGCGCCGTCGACGCCGCCTCCGCCGAGCAGCGAGGAGTTGGCCGCGTTGACGATGGCGTCGGCGCGCTGCCGGGTGATGTCGCCCTGGACGAGGGTGATGGCGGTCATGTCTGGCGCAGCCTCCTCCAGACGGCCTTCGCCGCGTTGTGGCCCGACATGCCGTGCACCCCGGGCCCGGGCGGAGTGGCCGAGGAACAGATGAAGACGGCGGGGTGCGGGGTGCCGTACGGGAACAGGGAGAGCTTGGGGCGCAGCAGGGTCTGGAGTCCTGAGACCGCTCCGGAGGAGATGTCTCCGCCTACGTAGTTGGCGTTGCGTGCGGCGAGTTCGGGCGGTCCGGCGGTCGCGCGGGCGAGGACGCGGTCACGGAAGCCCGGGGCGAACCGCTCCAGTTGGCGCTCGACGGCTTCGGTGAGGTCGCCGGTCCAGCCGTTGGGGACATGGCCGTATGCCCAGAACACATGCTTGCCGGCCGGGGCCCGGGCGGGGTCGACGACACTGGGCTGCACGGTGATCAGGAACGGCTTGTCGGGTGCGCGGCCCTCCCGGGACGCCGCGCGCAGGGCGTTGCCGATCTCGGCGCTGTCGGCGCCGATCTGCACGGTGGTGGCCCGGCGCGGCTCCGGCGCGGTCCAGGGCACGGGGCCGTCCAGCGCGTAGTCGATCTTGAAGACGCCGGGGCCGTACCGATAGCCCTCGTAGTAGGTGCCGAAGCCGGCGATACGGGCCAGGGCGGTGGGCGAGGTGTCGAAGACGTACGCGCGCGCGGGCGGCAGGTCGTCGAGCCGCTTGACCTCGTAGTCGGTGTGGACGGTGCCGCCGAGGTCCTTGAGATAGGCGGCGAGCGCGTCCGAGATGGACTGGGAGCCGCCGCGGGCCACGGGCCAGCCGCGGGCGTGCGCGGCGAGGGCGAAGACCAGGCCGATCCCGCCGGTGGCGAAGCCGCCCAGCGGAGCCATGACGTGGGCCACGAGACCGGCGAACAGGGTCCTGGCCCGCTCGTCGCGGAAGCGTCGGGTCAGCCAGGTGGACGGGGGCAGGCCGACGAGTCCGAAGCGGGCGAGGGTGACCGGGTCCCGGGGCAGCGCGGTGAGCGGCAGGGACATGAAGTCCCGGGCCAGGGTGTCCCACTTGGGCAGGAAGGGCTCGACCAGCCTGCGGTACGTGCCCGCGTCGCGCGGGCCGAACGAGGCGGCCGTCTCGCCGACCGACCGGGCCAGGACGGCGGCGGTGCCGTCGGGGAAGGGGTGCGCCATGGGCAGATCCGCGTGCAGCCACTCCAGGCCGTACCGCTGAAGGGGCATCGCGCGGAACGCCGGCGAGCTGATGCCGAGCGGGTGGGCCGCCGAGCACGGGTCGTGCCGGAAGCCGGGGAGGGTGAGCTCCTCGGTGCGGGCTCCCCCGCCGACGGTGTCCCGGGCCTCGAAGACGGCCACGGAGAATCCTCGGCGGGCCAGCTCCACGGCAGCGGTCAGTCCGTTCGGCCCCGCACCCACCACGACCGCATCGAGCATCGACGGCACCTTCGGACTCCTTCGTCAGCCGATGGCCTGTAGGGATCAGGATATGACGGAGGTCCGACAGCGCAGGGCCGCGGGGCACCAACCGGGCCGTCGAGCCTTCGGCGATCGTGTGCTGCCGGTCCTTGGGCGGCCGTGCGCTGCCGGTCCTCGGGCGGCCGTGCGCTGCCGGTCCTTGGGCGGCCGTGTACTGCCGGTCCTCGGGCGGCCGTGCGCCGCGGCTCCTCGGGCGGCCATGCGCTGCCGGTCCTGGGGCGGCCGTGTACTGCCGCTCCTCAGGCGACCGCTCACCGCGGCTCCTTCGGCGGCCGACCGGCCGACCGGCCGACGGCTATCGCGGTATCAGCAGCTCCACCACCCGGCGGGCCGTGGCCGCGTCGCGGGCCGCGGTGAAGGGGAGGGTGTTGTGGCCGGTGATGCGGAACGGCTCGCCCGCGAGGGTCAGGTGGGCGCCGCCCGCCTCCTCCACCAGGAGCAGGCCGGCCGCGTGGTCCCAGGCCGCTTCCCAGGAGAACGCCGTGGCGTCCAACTCGCCCCGGGCGATCGCCAGGTACTCCAGGCCGGCCGAGCCGCAGGCGCGCGGTGCCACACCCTCGGTCCACAGGCCGAGCAGGGCGTGCTTCTGCTCATCGGTCGTGTAGTCCGGGTGGGAGGTGGCCACGCGCAGGTCACGATCCGGCTCCGGGGCGCCTGAGGTCAGCCGCTCGCCGTCGAGGAACGCGCCCTGTCCGCGGACGGCGGTGGCCAGCTGGTCGCGGGCCGGGGCGTACGTCCACGAGGCGAGCACGACTCCGCGCCGGGCGAGCGCGACCAGGGTGCAGAATCCGGAATCGCCGTGCACGAACTGTCGTGTGCCGTCGACGGGATCGACGATCCAGACCGGCGTGTCGCCCTGTATCGCCTCGTAGGACGCGGGGTTCGCGTGCACCGCCTCCTCGCCGACGACGACCGAGCCGGGCAGCAGCGCGCCGAGCGCCTCGGCGAGATACAGCTCGGCATTGCGGTCGGCGTCCGTCACCAGGTCGTGCGGGCCGCTCTTCTGGTCGACCTCGTGCGCGGCGAGCCGGCGGAAGCGCGGCATTATCTCGGCCGCGGCCGCCTTGCGGACGGCGTCCTCCACGTCGGCGGAGTGTCGGGCGAGAAACTCGTCGATGGTTTCCGTGTCTTCGATCATGCCCCTATGAGAGCACGCGCCACTGACAGTCCCCACCATCCCGGTGCACAGCGGGTGGAATCACCGTGAAGACCGGGGCGGGGCGCTGTCGGCGAGATCGGCGGCCGGTTCAGCGACCGGTTCGGCAGGCGGTTCAGCGGGCGGTTCAGCGACCCGCTCAGCGGCCGACCGCGTACCCCTGCATGCCGCGCGGGTTCGCGGCCGCCGACAGGATGCCGGTCTCCGGGTCCCGGGCGACCGCGCACAGGCGTCCTTCCGACCACGGGGCGCCCACGGTCACGTCGTGCCCGCGCCGGCGGAGTTCCGCCACGACGTCCGGAGCCGTGCGGGCTTCCACCGTGACGCTGCCCGGCCGCATGCCCCGCGGGTAGAAGGAACCGGGGAAACTGTCGTTGTGCCAGTTCGGGGCGTCGATCGCGCCCTGGAGGTCGAGTCCGCCGCGGACCGGGGCGAGCAGCGCGACGGCGAGGAAGAAGTGCAGCTGCCACTGGTCCTGCTGGTCGCCGCCGGGCGTCCCGAACGCCATCACCGGCACGCCGTCGCGCAGGGCGATCGAGGGGGTGAGGGTGGTGCGGGGGCGGCGGCCCGGGGTGAGGGAGTTCGGCAGGCCCTCCTCCAGCCAGGTCATCTGCAACCGGGTGCCCAGCGGAAAGCCCAGCTCGGGGACGACGGGGTTGGACTGGAGCCAGCCGCCGCTGGGGGTGGCGGCGACCATGTTGCCCCAGCGGTCGACGACGTCGAGGTGACAGGTGTCGCCACGGGTGTGCCCGTCGGCGGCGACCTCGGACTCGGGCTCGCCCGGCACCGGAGACGTGGGGTGCTTGGCGACGGTGGGCTCGCCCGCGCCGGGCACGCCATGGACCGCGACCGTCGGCTCCCCCGCGCCCAGCGGGTCGACCCCGGCCTCGTCGCGGATCACCACGCGCGCGTGGGCACTCGTCCGCGGGGTGCGGCCTGCGGGGCTGCCGGGCCTCACCTCGTACGATGCCTTCTCGCCGACGAGCTCCCGCCGCCCCGCGTTGTACGCGTCCGACAGCAGTGCGTCGAGCGGCACCTCGGCCGCGTCCCCGTACCAGGCCTCCCGGTCCGCCATGGCGAGCTTGCAGCCCTCTATCAGCAGATGGACGTAGTCCGCGGACCCGTACCGGGGCAGTTCGGGCGGCAGCAGCGCGAGTTGCTGGAGGAGAACCGGCCCCTGGCTCCAGGGGCCCGCCTTGCAGACGGTCCAGCCGTTCCAGTCGTACGTCGCCGGCGCCTCGTACGTCGCGGACCAGCCGGCGAGGTCGGCGGCCGTGAGGGTGCCGGTGTGCCGCTCGCCGCTGGTGTCCATGGTGGGCCGCCGCGCCTGCCGTACGAGCGCCTCCGCGACGAAGCCGGTGCGCCACACCTCCCGCGCGGCCTCGATCTGCGCCTCCCGGTCCCCCGCCCCGGCGACCTCGACGAGCAGCCGCTTCCAGGTGGCGGCGAGGGCGGGATTACGGAAGAGCTCCCCCGGCCGGGGTGCCTTCCCGCCCGGCAGGTACACGTCCGCCGAGGTGGTCCACTCCGTCTCGAACAGCTCCCGTACCGTCTCGACGGTCGCGCCGACGTTCTCCACGGGCGCGTGGCCGTGTTCGGCGTACCCGATGGCGTACTTCAGGAGGTCGGCGAGCGATTTCGTGCCGTGGTCCCGCAGGAGCAGCATCCAGGCGTCGAAGGCACCGGGGACGGCGGCGGCGAGCGGTCCGGTCCCGGGGACGAGGTCCAGTCCGAGCCCCCGGTAGTGCGCGACGCTCGCCCCGGCCGGCGCGACGCCCTGCCCGCACAGCACCCGCACCTCGCCTCCCGCCGGCGCCAGCAGGATCGGTACCTCGCCGCCCGGCCCGTTGAGGTGCGGCTCGACGACGTGCAGCACGAACGCTCCCGCCACGGCGGCGTCGTACGCGTTGCCGCCGTCCTCCAGCACGGCCATCGCCGACTGCGAGGCGAGCCAGTGGGTGGAGGACACCATGCCGAAGGTGCCCTGGAGGGTGGGTCGGGTGGTGAACATAGAGCCTCTCACCTCGCTGTTTACGTGTACCGGCCCGGACGATGGGCACTCAGGATGGGTGCTGGGGAGAATCTGGGGAGTTTGCGCCAGGGCCCTCCTCCTCCCGCTCCCCCAGAAGGCTATCGATCGCCCTGCGCCCCTTCTTCCCCGCCTCCGGCATGAAGTGGGCGTAGTGGTCGAGGGTGATGGTCGGCGACGAGTGCGCCAGCCACTTGGCGAGGGTCACGACCGACTCGCCTGCCTCGAGGACTAGCCTCGCGCTGTCATGAAGCGGGCTGTCCGGCAGGCGGTCACGAAAGCAGAAAGGGCCTCTGACCAGCAAGAATGAGGATTGTCGAGGTCCTTGTTCCTGCCACCGCCGGAGGCACTTCCCAGGTGAAGCACTCTATCGGGTCCTACCCCCGAGGCCGATGGCTGTCGTACTCGGTCGGCATGACGGTCACTGACGCGATCCACCAGCACGTGCTGACGGTCCCGGCGTCTGCCTGGACCCCGGCCGTCGAGGTGAACAGCGAGATCCGGGACGGCGCATGAGTTACCGAGCTCACCGGTGACGTCCTTGCCGGCCGGCCGAAGGGCATGCGGCTGCTAGTCCGAAAGGATCGGCCCCATCCTGGCGCCCAGTTGAGGGTCACGGACGCGGACGGCATGCGGATCACGTGCTTCGCGACCAACACCCCCACCGGCCGATCGCCGCCCTGCGCGAGG
>Ga0307516_10005529_pt1 | contig 15070 bp, 20 predicted proteins | sample 19_EM_MG_FD_203310 | JGI IMG/M metagenome (GOLD analysis project Ga0307516, IMG submission 203310) | Populus trichocarpa ectomycorrhiza microbial communities from riparian zone in the Pacific Northwest, United States - 19_EM | ecosystem: Host-associated > Plants > Roots > Unclassified | place...
CCGAGCCCCGACGCTGTCGGTTGCCCGGTCTCGGTATGCCGTCCTAAGACCGTGTGACGAGTTTCCGATACCTTCCTGCCTGGTCCGTATCCGTATTCCGACCCTGTAGTATTTAGGGTGTAACACCCGCGGCTTGTGCCACCACGATTCCTGCCCCTACCAGCTGGGCTATTTCTCCCAGCGTGAGCATGGTTGCCAGCTGGTCCTGGGTAGGTTTCCTCGTCGCAGGTGGAGGTCTCCCTGTTGGCAGGTTTCGCTCGTACAAGTCATTTTCGTTCTCGCGAGGAGGGGGCGAAGGCGATGCTGCCCTTCGTGGAGGCCTTGGTGGGGGTCCACCTCTTCCTGCTCCTCCTGCATCTTGGAGCTCTTGTGGCAGGGCTGGAGCTGGGACTGCTGGGGGTCTCTGCCGTCGTCGTTGGGTTCCGCCAAGCAAGGGGCTCCCTAGCACTAGCCGTATTGGCGGTGTTGTGGGCAGGGGAACTGTTGTTGCCACCCGCAACAATTCACCCTATACTCTGGCCAGCTGTTGCTCCAGGGCGGCCATTCAATCCCGGTCCTCCTTCCGTTGCTGCTCAAGCGTTTCTACCTTCTGCTGGTGGTTAGCAGCCCATTTTTCCACTTTACCTTGGAACTCCATCAAGTGGACGTTCCTAGCCAGGTTTGCTTCCAACAGAAAAGCCACCGCGTTGTGCATCCGGGCTACTTGTATCACCTCATGGACTCAGTGTAGCTTGCTTGTCTTGGAGTGCTCGATGATGGCCCCCAAGACCTGCCGGGTGAATATCTGGTACGCGTTTGCAGATATCATAAGCTCGTTCCTTACCCAGTCTCCTGAGATTTGTTCCTTGGCTTCCATTTGCTCGTAGACGTATTGGGCTCCTTGAGCTAGTCGATTGTAGGCTGCTTCAATCCGTCTGATGCGCCGATCCGTGTGGTCCAATGTGTTGCCGCAGACGTCCATTAGCTGGCGCAGGTCTTGCTCAGCCTGCTGCTGGTGGTTGGCCATTGCCCACATCCATCCGACTGGGTTGGCGATTTCTAGGGCTTCTTCCTGAGGTTCTTCATCATTGGTGATCTGCAGCAGCCCATGGGGTGCCTCCAAGCGGAGCATGTTGTAGTCGGAGGTAGTGGACATTTTTCTTAACACAGATCGAGGAAGTCTCCACTGTAGATAGTAGTGTCGTAGTCGAAATGGTAGTCGAAGTGATCAAGGAGTTCGTCTTCGTCGAAGTTGGCCGGTTGGAATAGAAATGCACAGTTCCACCACTGCTGGGTATACCAATGGTACAGGGCGCACTCGATCGTCCCATGGATTGGCTCAGGTCAGTCAAAAATTCTTCCCACTGCTCGTATTTTGAGATTTCGTCGTCGACTGACTGAAAGGTGTAGTCAAACACGTATTGGGACTTCGGTTCCAGGAAGGTGGAAAGCTCAAGTAGGTAGCGGTGGTCTTCGAAGTAGGTATTGTCGAAGCCGGACATGAAAGTGGGGTGATTTGGAGATCAAGATTATAGTGTGATACTGGGGCTATATCGTATCCGGAGTGTGGGTAGAATTGTAGGTAATCAGGCTACTTTCGACAATGCACAACAGAATAATCTCAGATCTCGTTTGTGGGGTTTGTTCGTTGAGTGGGCATTCGCTACTGTCCTCTCTTCCTTTTCACCAAGCAGGATCTTGCCTAGCTATATATTCTTCCTGCAGTCACGTGGTTCCCCTAGAGAACCCATACTTCCTATCCTTTCTCCAGGAGAATTTGTCTGCCAGTCAAGGCTCCGGAACCCCATGGGCTCAGTCCTCACAACTCCATTGGCCCTGGTTGGTCTAAGGATAAGCCGACTGATGCCTGCACCGTGTAATCCCCTCCAGCCTTGCAGGTGAGTGGTTTTACCAGTGTGACACAGGGGTCGTATTGTGACCGGAGTGCAGCGAGAATCAACGGTAATCAGGCTACTTTTGATAATTCACAGCGGAATAATCTTAGATCTTTTGTTCGTGGGTTTTTGTTGCGAGTGCTTTCGATGCAGTCTCCTCTTTTCTCGACGGACGAAACTTTGTTGGCTATATAGTCTTCTTTTGGCGTCACATGGTTCCTCTAGGGAACCTGTACTTCTCATCCTTTCCCGAGGGTTTTGTCCGCTAGTCAAGACCCCGAAACCCCACGGGCCCGGTTCTTACAACTTCATTGGTCCTGGTCGGTCTAACGATATGCCGACTGATAACCGCACCGCGTAATCCCCTCAAGCCCTGCGGGTGAGTGAATTACCAGCCTATCAGAGAAAGAGGAATTATTGGTTCTATGACCTCACCCCTTGTATCTCGTATTTAGTTGCCTTTGCAGTCCGTCCGGAGATTAGCCCCTTAGGTCCGTCACGGCTGTAAGGTCTAATCCCGAGGCTATCTCCTGCCTAGACTCTCTGAAGCCGACTAGACTCGACTTTTTCCCCTTCTAGTGGCTTGAGTAAAGTCTCACGTGCCCTGACTATGTAACTAACTAAGTATCTTTTCCCGTGTTTCCTTTGAGGTGTAACACTACTCCCCCCTTCTCTAGCTTCGTCCCGAAGCTAAGAGAGATCCTTTTTCTCTATCTAGGTAGCCTGTCTTCTTTCTGTTTTTCTGTGGGGTAACTTTTCGGGTGGTTATAGTTACCCTGACTGTAGTCCTCCACCCCTACAGCCCTCCCAGCCACCGGATCAGGGCATCATTCTCTGTAATCCATCGGAATGGCTGGGCCCTCTGAGCAGGCTGGTGCGTGCTCACACTATCGTCCAGTCCCATGACAGGCCTCGCTTTATCCCTACTGGGATTAGGTTCTCCATAGGAACGGATAGGAATTGGGTGGGCCGAGTGCTGGTAACCAGGATTCAGATAGAGGCCACAACAACTCATCCGGATGAAGCAAGCGTGTCTGGAAGTGCCCACGCCTTCTCGGTCGTCGTAAGGTATCTCCCTTCCTGGTTTCCCCGGATCCTCGTTACCGGGTAGTGAGGTACCCCGCCTGGGTCTGACAGGGAGGCTGGTAATCATTCAACCCGGTGCCCAAGAAGCGGGTCTTTTCGTTCGATTCAGTGCCCGAGAAGCGGGTCTTTTCCATTCTATTCGGTGCCTGAGAAGCGGGTCTTTTCGTTCGGGTTGTTCCTCGTTTCGGACTTCAGTTCCGGGGTCAGTTCAAACCGAGCTCTTTGAGTGCGGGGAGAGCCTATGGTGCCCTTCGTGCTAGTAACCGGGATCCGGGTTGTGGCCTCCTGTGGGCATGCCGAGGAGTACCCGCGCTGTCGGGGTCGGGGTGCACCCGCGGCCCTGGATCCGAACCGCTGGTTCCTTATCCCAAAAGTTGGTCAACTGTGTCGTAGTTGTGCGTGAGATGAAGTCCTCCAGCCCCTTCATCCCTACTACCGCTCGTGCTTTTCCAGGACCTTTTGTGGACATCCCGTCTTAAGCGTTGGTGAGTCGGTAGTCCCTTGGCGCGTCTGGGTTCCGTCGGTGAAACTCCCTGAGTTTCTCCAGACCGCCTACCGAAAAGTTGTCGCATGGTTCTTCCGTCCTGTCCTTGCGTTCCGGACAGTCAAGCCATTTGACGAGGTAAAGGATTGTCTTGTTATTTCCCCAGCCACGTTCGACCGAAGACATAACTTCTTCGACATCGTATTCTTCTGATTGTTCGATGTCATCTACTTCCCGGAGCACCTTTGATGGGTCCAGCGGTGCTCGGTGTTCGCTGGTTCTGTAGGGTTCAAGCAGCGAGAGGTGGAAGACATTGTGAATCTTCCACTTGCGAGGCAGCGTGAGGCGGACGGCCAGCAGGGAAACGATCTTCTCGATCTGGAAGGGATCATGATTTTTGTGGTCCAGCTTCTTCGAGGGTCGGCGCGTTTCGATGTTGCGCCCGTTGAGCATTACCAAGTCTCCTACTTGGTAAGCCGGAGGTTCCTTTCGGGCCGGATCGGTGTATCGGCGCATTCGGTACCGTTCTTCTTCCAGCCTTTTCCGCGACTCGTCGTGTACAGCGTGCATCCAGTGCACGTAGACCTGGCTCGCTGGGTTAAGGGGCTCCGTCGATGCGGGATCTATGGCCGCCGGATGGAAGCCATAGTTAGCGTAGGACTTCGTTTCTCGAGTATGATTCCGAGGACGCTTGGTGTTGTTGCCGTCCTTTTTCCTGCAATTTCCAAAGGTGTGGGTATTTGAATTGCACCAGCTACACCATTTCTGAGATTGCTGATCACCGCGTCCTCCGTTTGCTCCTCCTCCTTTGCTTCGGTGGTTCCCACGACCTCCTCGACTCCCTTTGTTGCCACCTCTTCCTCCTTGTCGAGAGTACAGTGCCTCTGAACCGGCGTCGGGGTTCATGGCAAGCGCTCCATTCAGCTCGCATTCTTTCAGTTCTGTCATGTTTGGTGGACCGTGATGTCTGCTCGAGACTGCAGCATCTTGATACTGATTTTAAACATTTCGGGGAGAGTTGTAAAGATGTGATTTCTCAAGATCATCTCGGGAACAGCTTCGGGGGTTCCAGCCAATTGATTGGTGATATTGAGGAGCCGGGAGAAGTAGACACTGATTGGTTCTCCGGGAACTGGGCGTAGTTGACTGAAGTCTCTGAAGGGTGTCAGACGACCAACTTTGGTGTTTGCTGTCGCCATATGCTCTTTTAGCAATTCCCACATTCTCGCTGGGTCTCTAACTCCCTTCAGATGAGTTTTGGCACCAGGGCTGCACAATCCGCAGATGATGGCACCAGCCTGAGCCCTTCATGTAGTAAAATCTCCTTAGGCCTTCGTTCCGTTGATAGCAGCCTTGGTCATTCCTTCCGGATTCTCTGGCCCTTCCTCTTCGTTCATGACAATCCTCCAGGCCTTGATCCTACGCAAGACCTGTTCACAGTCTTCCTTCCAAGAGGCGTAGTTCATTTCGTTCAGGAGGGCAATGGTTCCGAGGGAGTGCTTGACGACTTTCTCGGCAGCAGCATCGGGTGCAGACATCTTGATTCGATCGTGAGGGGAAAAGGCGAAGAGCAGTTTGGTGTTCGGCTTGTGCGTGGCGGGTGCGGCACCCGGGCTCAAAGCCTATAAAAATTTAGGTCGTTTACGTGGCCGCCTGAGCGGAGTGCGAGAGAGAGAGAGGGAGACAAGCTTATTCACTACGTGGAGGGAGTAGAGGTGACAGCGAAGTTGATTGCTATGAAAAAGTTTGTAAGAGTATCAAGAAAAAACCACAAAAACAAAGAACACAAAGTACATCTCGCTGCTTCCCCGCTGTATCCCCATTGGGCTCCCTGCCTTAGCTCCTCCAGCGTTCGCTACCCACTCAACGCCGCCCGTTCGACTCTGGCCGCCGTACGCCGTTCGCTTGGCGCCATACGCCGTTCGGTCAGCGCCGTATGTCCAGAGGCGAGAAGCTTTTCCAACATATAGCAACCAAATGTCTGCCAAGAACAGCAGAGCTGCCAGTGCAGGAGCAGCAGAGATTAAGGCAAGAGTAATTGCGCTGGACAGATAGCGCGGCTGCATCAGTCTCTCATGCGGCGATCTCGGCGGAAGAAGAGGGTGATGTGGTGGGTGTGGACGCTGCCTCTCATATTACTGGATGAGACACCCATAGGACCCCATGCGCCAGGGCAGCTCAGCCGGTGGAGAGGCCATGCAATTCTGATTCAGATGGACTTGCTCCGAAGTAGGGAGACTGGCATTCATCGTTGCAGCAGGCAGTTGCTACCGCGCGAGCTGGGTGAGCGGGTAGGAGAGAATCAGGAGACACACATATGGGCTCACCCTACAATACTGGACCGCTCTCCCCGGCCGGAAGAGTGGTTGGGTATGCCCCACGGGTGCCGTCGTGGCCCGACAAGAGACCTACCTGGATGGACGGGAGTAGTCCGAAGAGGCTCACAGCAGCTCGCCGTCCAGATTATCGCTCAAGAACGGCAAGCTCGCCAACGTTAGAGAGGATATATGTTGCGCAAGAAAGAGTGAGAGAATGAGAGGAGAGTGAGTGGTGCGAGGGCCGTGAGCGGTGTGGCTGAGAGGGTTGTCAGGTTGTGGGGGATCCGGATTTATTTTTTTGTTTATTCATTACTCGTATGCGACCTACTTAGGTAGATCATGACGAGGGATATGTACAGTTTGGGTCCCCGCTGCAGGCCGCGTGTAGCGGCACAGTGCAAGCTCCCTTTTGCCCGCCGCCTAGGCCTGTCCCACAAATTACATAGAAAATGACAAAGGAAAGCAAGTGGCACCCCCCCCTAATCCTTTTCTGCCGATGCCATGAACGACGGGGTGGGCAAGAACAGCCGGGTGTTACCCCCCATTCCCTACGTCCTCAGCACCAAGCTCCTCCGCCTTCTTCTCCTCCTCCCGCTGCGATCTCTCCCGAAGCTCCCACTCCGACGCCTCACTCTCCACATCCTCTTCCCTCTCCTCAGCCGGCACTGTCTTCCCTACCTCCGTCACAGAAAGGAAATCTAGCACCGCCTGGCTGCAACTCTGCTCAGCTAACAGCTCGTGAGCTTTCCACCGCCACCTCCCTTCCCTGCCTCCTTCCTGTGCGGGATCCGGAGATGCAGCCAGGGAAGTCAGCCGTCTCTCTGAATGATGTTGGAGGTGGCACTGCGGTGGTCGGTTGCGGGCGACGAATAGCGGTGATGACGTGTAAATCCGCAGTAATTTCGACAGTCGAACCCAAATTCATTGCAACCCACCAAACATTTCATCGGGTTCTGGATGCAGTGCAGCAAATTATGGTATAGGGTTGGTCGGCTGGCGAGCGGCTGTTCTAAGACAACTCCTCGACAGGCGTTAGCATTACTCGCTCCTTGTTGAACCGGTTTGCGTAGATACAAAATCAGTAGGTTGTCACTGCCATTCCAAAGTTTGCCAGCAGACGAGGAGTAGGGTTGTGGGGACGGTCTTTTTTTGTCCTTTCCTTTGTCTCTTTTTTGTCATTTCCTTGGTGCGCTCTACATCTCCTTGGGACAAGCCCGGACGGAGGGCAAAAGGGGAGCTTGCAACGTGCCGCCACCGCGCGGACTGCGGACAGGAGAACCGGGCAAAATGTACGCCGCCATGATCTATACAGGTCGAATGCGAGTATGAATAAATAAAAAAAACGGCTATTTAACACGATACCCCCCCCTTTTTTCGTGACTTTAACCCAATACCCTCCAATTTTTGTATTTAACACAATATGTACCCCCCATTTTGGGCGAATAATATTTCGTGATCCCCCTAAGTCTACCGCACACGTGCCACATCAAAATACCCGACGACACTCACCACACACATGGTGAAGCCTCCTGACGGCAAGATCGACCCCCTCTCTCGCCCACCACCCCGTCTGTGTCGCCCACCCCACACAACCGCTCTGCCCCGCCCCGTACCGGAACCAACCACCCTACTACTACCAATGAGCGCAAACGGAGCTGAGCCAAGCGATGCAGCAATCGGCTTGGATGACCAGTTTGCAACATTCATTGTGTTCAAAGCGGCAATGGCCGAGTGGTCTGCACGAGAACATTTCGATATCCGGTATAAGAAGTCAGACAACTCGGTCAACCTAGTCGACTGTTGGGTGGAGGAATGCACCTTCCGGATACGAGCGCAGAAGAAGGCAAAGGTTGGATGCATCAAGGTTACCGCTCTGAATAACACCCACACTGCGTGTGTCGGGTTTCTACGTAGCAAACGCAGGAGTGTCAGCACGTAGACTTTCTTGCAGGCGACAGTTCTAAAGATCATGCAAATAGACCGTATGACAAAGCCCAAGGAGATCGTTAAGGCAATCAATCACGAGTACAATCAGTCGATCTCATATCACGTCGCACAGCGGGTGCTTGGACCGATCAACGGAACCTCGATTGATGAGGAGAGAGAGCAATTCCGGCAACTGGGGCTGTTGGTTGAGATAATTCGTCAAGCGGATCCAGTGGGATACGTCAAGCTAGACATCGACCCTGATACTTCACGTTTTCGTACCTTCTTCAACTGCCCCTCTGCCGCCGGCTCTCTTTCGAAAATGGGTGTTTGCCAATGATGGTGTGTGACGGCACCTTCACAAAGGTCAAGTTTCGACAGATACTACTCTTTGCTGTGACATTGGATGCAAACAATCACATTTTGCTGCTCGCATGGGGGCTTCTTCCCAGTGAGAACGAAGCTACATGGAAAATGGGGGGTATTGTGTTAAATACAAAAAAAGGGGGGTATTGGGTTAAAGTCACAAAAAAAGGGGGGTATCGTGTTAAATAGCCGTAAAAAAAACCCCCTAGAAACAGCAGTCAGGAATTGTCTGCTTGTATTGTGAACGCTCCGCAACTCAGTAGGTAGCCTTTCGGCGAGGCGGAGAGAAATTCATACACGGTCGTGCCACAGCTGCATGAAAGGAGCTGCCGAATGTTGACACCATGGTGGCTGTCTAGGTGGTCGAGGTGGTCCGAGGATTGGGAGATTTTTGGTGGCAGCTAGTTATGTACATATGCAGAGGTACCTTCCTGCTGGCGGCCATCATTTGACCACCACAAAGTGAAAACGTGATTCAAAACGTACTTGTGGTTAACCTATGTAAATTGTGGAATTATGACGCAGCGCTTGCGGTGATGAGAGCGATTGGCGATGTGGTCCCGCGAGACTTCCGTTTCCTCACATTCCACCAATCCAATCATCACGGCGCCGGGAGCCAGACGTCAGTAAGGGAGCTCCGAGAGCGCAAGGAGCGAGAAGAGGGACAGGAGGCGGAGGCGGAGGAGCTGGGTGCTGCGGAAGGCTCGGGTACCGGAGAGGAACCTACCGCTGTTCTTACCCACGCCCTCCTTCATGGCATCGGCAGGCGAGGAGTAGGGAGACGGGGTGCGCTTTCCTTTATTTCTTTCCCTTTGTCAAGTTCCTTCGGCGCGTTTATTTCTTTTCTTGGGACAGGCCTGGGCGGAGGGCAAAGGGAAGCTTGCAACGAGCCGCCACTGCGCGGACTGCGGACAGGAAAACCGGGCAAAATGTACGCCGCCAAGATCTATATTGGTCGAATGTGAGTATGATTAAACAAAAAAAAAACCAATCCAATCATCACAACTAACTCGGCCGAGTATTAGCCCTAGCCCCGATTTCGGTGCACACTGCCCTACATATTCTTTCCTCCCTTTTCTTTTCCGTCGATCATCCTTCCTACCTTCCATCCCTCTCTCCGTTTGCACCACTCCGATTAACCCGCCATCAACCCTACTGATAAACCCGACTGAAGCTTCTTCACTTTGGGGCTTCCATACCGTTGACCATCGAGGCGGCAAGACCCACAAGCTACTAGTGACGGTGTTTAGATGGAAGGTAAGTCTCTACAACCCAATTGTTTCCTTTTCTTTGCCGTTAACTTGTACCCTCTGCCCGTGCACTCCAATGCAGGCGGCCCTCCCAAGATCTTCGCACTGATGAAGACAGCACCATCGTACGAGGATATCGACGCATTCAAGAACTACCACGGAATTTCTGAACAGAGCCCGGACAGTAAGAGAGCCTATCCTTGACTGGCCGTCATTGACCCTCTGTTTCCGACTTCACTGGTAACAAATTAACACCATGCAGCAATGACCGTCGGGAACGCCGATATGACGCATATTTCTACTACGGACGACAACTTATCTGCGATAATTGAGTTCAACAGATGCTACAATTCCGACATGAATGGCATTGCATCTCACTCAACTTCCACGAAGGGAAAGCGACCGGCCGATGTGGCCGACGATCGTGATGACATCCACAAGCGCCTACGGCTTAACGAAGGAGAAACCGATCACACCGCTTCACTACAATGGACCCCGGACGAAACAGTGCAACACCATACAAATGCGCACACATCCAAAGACACGGCAGAGACCACGCACGATGTCCACGAGGGAGACCACACGTACGAAGACCAAGTAGATGATGAGTGGATGAACGCACTGGCTTCGCAGCTTATCACCGAACCCTATTTCATCAGCCAGCAGGATTCGTATCTTCCGGATGCCGACAAACAAATGAAAATACGCACCTTGCCCGTCCTGGACAACCTCGTGGGCCCCCTCCCGCAACATTCCTTCTGATGTGCTCGTGGGCTAATAGGTAATCCGGCCACCAGGCAAGCCAAATTTTGATGACCCTTGGAAACGGCACGTATGCCGAAGCACTTGACATTGTTACGCAACCCGACTCGCCCCATGGTCAAGCCTACAACATAGCTAAGACGCTCTTCCAACAGACCAAGAAAACATACACAACAGAGGCTTTCCTTTCGGCCGATGAGCTGCAATTCAAGGCCATTGATCAGCGATCGACCATTCGGAAGTCTAACCTGGCTACGTTCCTTTCTGCAGTCTTTGGATCGGAGGAGATAGGGTTCTTTCCCCTGAATGAGCACTTTCTTGACACATTCGTACCAGATGGGGGAAGGCTTCTAAAGCCGCAAGGCTCGCTCTATCTCGACCTGAAGACCCAGGCCTACATCTCGGCTATCTCCGCAAACGAGCAGTGCAAAGACGAGATTCTCGACAACCTTTTTCCTGCGAACATGGGAGAGATCCTCATGTCGCGCAGAGGAGGGGGCAAACAATTGCCTCCGAGTGAACAAGACTTTGTGAATCGCCTCGGTCACAGGCGCAGCCATTTGATCCGGTTCCCGGCAGAAGTGAGCCTTACCGACAATTATGCGTGGCACGATTTCTTGAAAGGTATCAGTGGTTACGTAAACAAATATCACGAAACGTTTGTCGTACTGCCGTCGGGGAACTCCCAACTTCATTTCGCGACGGCTGGTATTGATTGCACACGGACGAAAAGTCGACAGAAAACCGCTTCCCACGGAGCACCACATCCAGATATGACGGGGAGACCCAGCCACCACGAAACCCCCCAGTCGCCGCTGCCACTGTCGGTGCGCCATGAAAGATTGGCAGCTCCAGCCACCGAACGTGTTTCCCTTGCGCCGGTCTATCAGACTCACAGTGCTGACAGCCATATTCAGCCAAATGCGCAAACAGGTGGCAATGAACAGGCTACTAGAGAAATCTCACCAGACGATAAGCTCTTCGGCCCCAGCCCATCGTTCGCGGGAGCGTCACCACTTGCGGAGCTGCCCGTTCCACAACAGTGGCTGCCAACAAAAGTTTTGTACGAACGTGCCCGCCTCGCTGCTGCGTCCAGCTACCCAGCAATTGCTCGCCGCTCAAGCCTCAAGTTGCAGCGTCATCCGTGGACCAACGAGGAGGAGACTGCTCTGATGGCCGCTCTCGATATTGTCAAGGGACCGCACTGGGCTCAGATTCTGGCTCTGTTCGGACCGGGTGGTACCATCTCGGAAGCCCTCAAAGATCGTAACCAGGTGCAGTTAAAGGATAAGGCTCGTAATTTGAAGCTTTTCTTTCTGAAGTCCGGGATTGAGGTTCCCTACCACCTGCAGTGTGTTACCGGCGATCTCAAGACTCGGGCGCATGGTCGGAGGGGTGGGGGCACCCCTGGGGGGGCTGCCGAGGCGGACGAAGGCGATGATGGCGCACACCAGGAAGCGGTCTCCGTTTTCAGTAATGCACATCATCAGGAGGTTTTAGCCTACAACCACATTTCTTCGGAAGACCTGGGCCAGCCGTCGGTAGAAGACGAGGGTGGTAGCAGTGATCAGGGAGAATGTAGTGAACTCAGCTGTGTCACTGATGCAGGCGTCGTCTTTCGTGGAGCGAGTTCTGGACAGGCCATACAGACTCCCGAGGTTATCTGTCACGATCCTCGCAACGGCAAGGAGAGAGGTAAGGCACAGAACCCTGAAATAGCGCTTGGAATCGAAACCTGCGCTGGATCGCTATCCATTCATGAGCACCAGGTCATCGGACAGTCACCGGTAATCGCCGCCGCACACATGGCACCGACTGAGGTCGGAGGGGATAACCAGCAGATCGAGGACACTGTCGACTACCCTCTATTCTCCTTGGCTTCTGGTGATCTCGACATGCGGAATGGTGCGGGGTCGGGGCCGGTGACGGATCGGGCTCGGGTGGTTTCGGGTTTTGGCCTTGGGATTTCGTCTGATGAGTTCTTCGACGAGTTCATGGCAAATTTGGAGTGTGAATTCCCAATTCAGTTTGCATAAGTCGCTCCCATCAGAGAACTTCTTCTCTCCATTACGTAGATATATGTCTACGTTTTGATAATTGTGTACCCTCCAATTTCTGAAAATTCTTTTTCGCCTTCCTCCTTTTTTAGCTCAATCGTTTTTCGTAGATAATGATTTGTTTGCATCCTCAGTGGGTAGGGTCATTGATAAAATTACCAGATTATTGTCGGGGGAGTTCGCAGGGATAGAGAGGAGAAAAGTTTTATGAGCGGCAGCAGGAAAGGAGGTTGGTGACAGCGTATCGAGTATATTCTGAAATGTTCCATTAAAGGAAAAGAATGCAAGCGAAGATACGCATTATTTAACAACCACCTCCCAGACCGCGATGTCAACATTGCCTATAATGCCTCAGATCTATGACATCCCACTTACGCCATTGACTTCGTCATCTATTGTTGAAAGGATATCGATTCGGTGGTGAAGTTCAGTGCCAACGGGGGCAATTGTGACCCTAAGCCAGTACGGGTACATGGGATGGTTTCATACAGGTGCATGTTTGCTCACGGCGGCACGTTGCCGGACGGCAGCATGCCAAAACAGCACCTTACCGGACGCACCTGACTGGAACGCCACCTTGCCGGAGGATAGCGGGCTGGCTGGCGCAGAGCTGCGCACCGCCGAAAGCAGAAGGGTGACTGCGCAGGAAGGGCTTCGCAATGGGAATGTAAGAAGCAAGCTCCTCCCGCTCGTAGATAGAATAACATGACTTTCTTTCTCTCTTCTTTTTTCTCCGCGTATGCGTGACACAATAATAACCAAGTCATTGCCCGGACACGCAGCAAGGCACGACTTGAAACCAATAAAGCGATTATGAGCAAGGCTCACGAAGAAGGGGGTGACTTGACATCTTCAGAACACCTTGCCTCCGCGTTTCTACTGGTTGGGATTGCCGAAATATCGGAAGAAGAAGCCAAAATCGAACCAACTAGCAAGTCTGTCAGAATAATGGGCGTCCGGAGATGACGGACCAGAGGTGGCGTCCGGGGATGACGGACTGCAGGTCTCGTTCAAACATGACAGACCGGAGGTGGTGTACGGACATGACTGAGTCCCCGAGCACCGTCTCGGGGGGCAGTCTTCCGTCCTTTGTCCTGACGGCCCTCCTATATATACAGAGATCTTGTACCCGCATAATACTGTAATACAATCTTCACGTTTTATCGATCCACATATTCCAACAGGTTGTGAGCCCAGATTGAACGCTCTGCCAATCCGCTACCCATCGATAATCGCTCCCACCGTACCTGCCACTTAACGCCTCGCTCCTGCATCTCATCCCTGCACTCTCGCTTTTTAAGCCTCAACAAACTTTGCGTCAACATCATGACCGACTCCACCACGTACACCTGCAAGCATGGCTCAACACTCATCCTCAGTGCGAGAAGTACCACTCATGGAAGAACAACATTACAAACCTCCTCGCAATGGACTACTCCCATGACATTGTCCTTGGTACGGAGATTGCACCTGCTGGCAACGCAAGAGCACAGGCTCAAGACTTCTGCAAGTGGTCACAATGTGCCTTCATCAACTGAACCTAGCATTCGAATGTTACTCAATCGTCTTGGACATCGCGATCCGTACACAGCCTGGAAAGCCATCTGCGAATGATACATTGTTGCCACATCACCATCTGCACACGTCGCTATCCTTGCCCACCTCCACTCCGCCATGATGAAGCCTGGAATGTCTGTATTGCACTACATCTCCTCACTTTCGGATATTAGTCAGGAGCTGACAGGGACATCAGATGAAGTCACAGAGTGATATCTGATCCTACTCATCTTTGCAACCCTTCCTGAGTAATTTGCCAACATTGTGAACATCCTCAAGAACCGACCGATCGAAGAACAAACACTCAACTCCAGCAGAACCATTCTGATTGAACATGAAACCGTACAAGCTCTCCGCAACACCACGACTGGCTCCAATCTCAATCTGGCCGGAACCTCCAGCAATGCCCTGTCTGGCAACGTCGATGGTGGCAGGCACCATCGAAGCAATGGAAGAGGCAAACACTGTCGAAAGCCTTACAATAACAAACAGGCTACCTTAGACCTAGCAATATTATGTGCTAATACTGCACAAATAAAGAACAAAGATATTAACTGCGAAGTCAGGAAAAGAGCCACCGAAATGAGGCAGGGAAGAGAAGATAAACGCGGAAAGCCAGCATCTGCTACTTGTGCCAAAACTGGAAACACTGTAGTACACAGCCCCCCTGCGATGGCAAGAGTGGCTGAACACACATGCAAAACCAATGAATGGATAATCAACTCAGGTGCTAACCATTATAACTCACCAAATCTGATGGACTTTCATTAATACCAACCACTCGAGGAATTCTTACAAGTCGAGTCAGCTGACTCTGTCAGTTTAGCAATAGCTACAGGCAGCATCAATCTCAGGCTGGATTGTGGAATGCTCCTCAGGGTGAAAGCTCTATATGTACCAGACTTCAAAGCCACCCTACTCTCAGTACCCCAGTTGGTCAAGGACTCATTAGCAAAAAAATGGAAAGTTGAAGTATATTGCTTTTTTTACAGGTGAGACATAAATTTGAACTAATATTTCTCGAGGTTTCAGCTAAAAATAAAGCACATTGTTTTTTTTAAATCCTTATGGACGCAAGAGGGAGCGGGAGCGGAAGCGGGGGGGGGGAACGGGAACAGGAATGGAACGGGAACGGGAACGGGAACGGGAACGGGAACAGGAACGGGAACGGGAACGGGAACGGGAACGGGAACGGGAACGGGAGACAGAGACGGACAGCGTCAGACGGACGTGTCGGACAAGAACGGACAACGTCAGACGGATGTGTCGGACAGAGAGACGGACAGCGTCGGACGGACGTGTCGGACAGGAACGGACAACGTCAGACGGACGTGTCGAACAGAGAGACGGACAGCGTCGGACGGACGTGTCGGACAGAGAGACGGACGGC
>Ga0307516_10005531_pt1 | contig 15069 bp, 21 predicted proteins | sample 19_EM_MG_FD_203310 | JGI IMG/M metagenome (GOLD analysis project Ga0307516, IMG submission 203310) | Populus trichocarpa ectomycorrhiza microbial communities from riparian zone in the Pacific Northwest, United States - 19_EM | ecosystem: Host-associated > Plants > Roots > Unclassified | place...
CCGAAGGGGCGCGTCTCGGACGAGTTATGGAGCCTTATGACGCGTTGTTGGTCCCATAACCCCGACCACCGACCGGCGATGGAAGAGGTCCAGAGTTTCTTTCAACTCCATGGTGGCCATGTTTGAGACTGCGATGCGGTGGAAACCCGTCTAACGATGCGTCGTGAAACGTCAAGCAGCATTCAAAACCTGGAGGATGAGAGGGGCGACCGCCACCACCGATATGGTAGATGTTTGCGCTGTAGCTCGTTTATGGAAAAATACACATAGGATGGGCTTGAAGGCGCCGAATATCGCGTCTAGACTGCGTCCCAATAAATTGCCATCGTGGTTTTCCAAAGCAACAGTTCGAACGTTCAAGGGTAGTGCCGGTGACGCCCCCCCACAAGCTCGATGATTGGCACAACACTGTGCCAACGATGCCTCTTTGTGCTCCTGCTCCCTTTGTCGTGGCTGCTCGGTTTCCCATCTGCTCCCTGCCTTGTAGACCATGGTCGAACTCCTCAATCTTCCCTCCCTCGTGGCGTCGTTCTTGGTAATGATACTCCTCCCATGGCACCTTCAAGCTTGGAATTCCGGAACACGTTTCTACGTGTTCTGGACAACCCTGGCCTGCCTCAACCAGTTCATCAATTCTGTGTACGGACCGGCGACGCGCTGGACAAAGCTCCGATGTGGTTCGAACTTCGTGAGTCTGAACGTTCCTCTGGTTTCAAAGGGTCTCCTGACGTCCAAGTCATGTAGCCACCCGGATAATGTTGGGGGCCGCAGTTGGGATTCTCGCGTCATCCCTGTGTATCATATTATGCGGAGGTTAAACAGTGTCACGAATAAACTCGGTGGAGCTGCATCCAGTCTCTCCCTCGGACTCGCTCCGTTCGTTCAAACCCCCACAACCTGCCGCGCGCTGGAGGACGGTTGACTGCGGATCCTACTTTCACCCAACCACCTGTGCTTGTGATTTGCTCTGTTTTCAATATTCAGCGCTTCAGCCGCCGAACTGGTTGAACCCAACCACGCCCCCGCACCGACGGATTCTGGCATACACTCATTCGCAATGCTAAATGTTCGAACGCACCATGGAGGAAATACCGTCCTCCGGGGTCTCTCGCGATGTTGCAGTCGCCTCCCCTCGGCCAGATGGACAGGACCAGAAGAAGTGAGTCGATTTGGACAATTTATGGGACCTTACGACGCGCTGTTGGCCGATAAACCCGACCACCGGACCAGCAACTGCAGAGACCCTTAGTTTCTTCCTACCTTATGTTTGACATTCTATGTAAAGGAACAGAGATCTGGTTTGGCATTGCGTCTTGAAACGTAAAGAGGTGTCTGAAGTCCAGAGGACGAGAGGGACGACAATCACCACACATAAGCCTTGTGGTCACATGCGGCGGGCGGGGGCAATCGGTAAACAGCTAAGGTGATGACACCTTGCCCCGGTTGAATAGAACCCCCCGAGGTCAGCCCGTTGGCCATTTGTCGATTCAGAATTCGCTATGCGGCTCCAGATCACCACACCATCTGGCCTCAACACCAACCTTTAGTGAATCCCAGTCCGAGGACCACTTGCAGTACTCCCGCCACCTTGGCGGTGTCCCTCCCCGTTGGTTTTCCTGCAAACTCGGCGTCCTACGTTACGACGGCCACGCCTCGGAGAGTGGCTGCCCAAACGGGATGGAGTCATCCACCAGTGTAAACACCTGACTCGTGTCGCGCACGCGACAATAATCTCTTCATACTGGATCCTTTGGTCGGATCATTTAATATTGGTCGAGGATCTGAGAACCAATGTGTGGTACAGAATCTACTGCCATGGGATGTGTCTCCGTCGTCCTGTCAAAGCCCATGGAACATTTTGGAGGTAGCTTCGAATATTTTCCGGGCACCACGTGTCAACCTACCACCAATTCGTTCCTTCTTTGGGGTACCCGCTCGCGGTGGATCCGGGAGTTGACCGCCACCGCGTAGAATCATTCCACTCGTTATATTAGGAGGAGAACTGAGCGGCGGGACTGCAGTCGGTAGAGCTGTTATGCCGTAAGAGCGGTTGGGGGTGGGCTGTGGATTGGATTGGAACGAAAAAGCGTACTAGAGGCTGCCATCATCGGATGACGTGTGACCAACGAACCTGTTTTACCACGAGGATAGTTGAAGGTGAGCCTGAGACCTTGGATCGAACAGAGAACGCACCTGGATCGCCCGCTGTGGTGTCATCTGACTGATCGTCAGCATCCACCCCCACGTCTCTATCCGGGTGAGAAGATAGCCTCGGTGGTCGCGTAGTGCCTTGCAAACGCTGGAGTACAGTGTTGAGACTTGGCCGGTCATGGGGCTGGGGTTTCCAACAAAGTTCCAACATCCCCCATATACCGTCTGTGAACCACGCTCCTTGCGCTCCATGAGGCCGCTCAGGGCGTTCGCCACGCAAAACATCAAGAATGGGGGCCGTAGACGGGGCAAATGGCGTCTCCCCACTGAGAATCTCGTATGCCACCATCCCTAGCGCATAGCAATCAGATTGCTTCGTTAGGTGGCTGTTTTCCAAACCGAAACTTTTCGGATCGAGAAGCTCTGGGCTCATCCACGGGATCAGGCCACCTGCGATGCATGACGCTAAAAAGGACTCCTCGTCTGAGATGATAGCAAGCAGGCCGAAGTCAGATATACAGGCACGGCCATTGCGGTCGATCAGGATGTTGGCCTTGGGGAATCGTGAGCCGGCTGCAGGAGGAAACTGGAAGCGGAAGTTCAATTCGTACCCCCCTGAGACCCCCATGTATTATTCCCTGGTCGTGCATATAAGTTAATCCCATGGTGACATCTCCGAGCTACAGTGATATAATGGTCAACACCAAATGGAGGTAGGGTCGCAAAACAGGAAACACACAAGCTCTGGCCGATTCACATCGGTGTGTGTCTTCACAAACTCGGTGATATCCCCATTCTCCATCCACTCCGATACCATCACAAAACGAGTTTCGGTCATCGTCACGCCTAACATCGGCAACACATTCGGGTGATAAAGGGCCTTCCACATTACGGCTTCCTTGCAAAATCCCTGAACGGGTTCAGTAAGCTCGTGAATAAGAGATGGCAAGTCACGGATGGCCCACTTTTCTGATCCGTTCAAAGTCAGAGTCGCTCGTTGAGTGTACCCTTAATGTTTTGGCCGCGACTTCCTGGTCATTGTGTTGTCCCTTCCACATGTCCGTAAACCCACTCCGACATCGCGGGGTCTCCGTTGGGTCGTAACAAAGCGGAATCGCCAGTGATTTCGGAAGCAAGGCTTGACTACCGCAAATCCCACATAAGGAGCGCAAACACCTCCTGCGGACCTGTCGTGGGAGGTCGTCCAGGGCCTGACCGGGCGCGGAAGGTTTAACAGGAGTCGTCCAACCCACCCTTCAGGGGTACGGCGGTGTGGATGCTTACCTCGCATATCACATCGATAAAGGCCTGGGCATCATCTCCAGAGATGTGCTCGGTCACCTCGGCCTTACCACGGTCAGAGAAGATGGTCGTTATCAGAGCGATGCGCTCATACGTGGAAAGGGGTTGGCTGATCAACCGTTTCCAGGCCGGAGGGCCGCTACATGGGGTGACACAGTCAAACAAACGGGTGTACGATCGCCAAGATGAATGAAGAACTAACGGAGTGAGGAGAACTTGTAGGACCTCTGGAGCTCCGGGGCGCGAGCGAGGGTCATGATTCCAGCAGCGTTGCATCAACACCCACAAATCCTCTGTGAAAGATGGATGGGTCGGCCGTGGTGGGCGCTTTCCTTGCATTGTGGCCAACATGGCCATGGCAGGTGAATCGTTACTGAACGGAATCGCGCCGGTGAAAACCTATACAGCGACAGTAAACCGAAGGTTCGTACGTGGTAGACCGCCCGTTACGCACCTCGATCATGACCATGGCGAAAGAAAAAACATCTGCTTCCTTACTGTATGTCCCGTCGTTTAAGGACTCTGGCGCAGCCCACCGTGGGGTGTGGCCTAGCTGATCCGATTCACTCTCCTCGGAATCCAGGTCTGCGGCAACAGTAGCGGAGCCAAAATCTGCAATACATCCGTGACCGGAGTCGTCCACAAGGATGTTTAGCTGGCAAGGTATCAATACGGTGGTGAAACAATATCCAGAACAGTCACACACGCCCTTGATGCCCCCATGAATCACATTGCGGGAGTGAAGGTAGCAGAGGCCATTCGCGACATCTGATAACTGGTGACGGGGATAAGCATGCGATGAATGAAACAGGAGGGACACCTACTAGTCCAAGCAGGTCTGCATCGGAATTATTCTTGACGTACCTCGGCAGGTCCCCACCAGACATCCAGTTTGAAATGAGCTGGGGAGGAGAAATAGTGATACCTAGCAGGGATAGGACGTTTGGGTGCATCAGATGTCTCCACATTACAGCCTCTTGGCAGAAGATCTGTGAGTTTTGTTAGCGATGGTGAACAAGGGAAGGCGGGGCGTCAACGATGTACCTTAGTGACACTGCTTGGATCCCAATCACTCATCCGCGCACGTTTGATGCAAACCCTCGAACCGTTGAGGATCCCATGGCACACATCACCAAAACCCCCTGAGGCGAACGGGTCGGGGTTGATGTTTAGAAGGTGAGATGAAATCGTGTACGATGTTGGGAGGATTCCCTTGGTGCCGCATATGCTTCTGAGTTCACGTAGGCACTTCCGGAAAGCGGCACTCGAAGGTTCAAGACCACCGAGAGCCTGTGCCGGCTTCAGAGGAGAGTGGGGAAGGACGACGGGGCGACGCACCTTGTCTAGATAGTCGACAAGCCACGCTGAATCCTCGCCTTGAAGGTTTGTTACGCATCGCTGATATTCCTCCCCGCAAAGGATGTTATTGAGTTGGTCGCGAAATCCCGACACGGCTCCGTCGAGGCGATGGAGCTGTTGCAAGGCCGAGGGACTGGGCGAGGAAACGAGGGACATTCAGAGCTTGGAGCTTGAAGCTTGTGGCCTTGAGGGTTTGAGTGAACGTGGATGTGAATTGGCGAAGGTCAAGGATGTTCAACACGTGGGGCCACGCTGGTTTTTATATTGGGCTCTGGCATCGGGCCTGACTTGGCCTGAAGGAACGAGACAGCTGTATTTGAGCCGAGAGTTACGGCAGCCTGGGTACTGATGAGGCTCAACCCCCAAGTCCCGCGTGCCTTTGCTCGCTGCGAGGAACTGGAAACCTCGGACGGGAACCCTGACACGGATACCATCCGAGTTCGCACGAGTCTCAGAGAGATCTATGGGTTGTAGGCCAGCGTAGAGGAAAGTGATCGTGTAACTCCGAATCCCTTCAAACTCGTCGCCCGTTTTAGGAATTCCCAACAAGCCTATCCGCCTCATGGCGTTTCTGGTACCTTTACCTTCCTATCAACCCCACTTTCCCGCTCCCCCTACCCCAGCGAAGGACAATCCTCATGCCATCGCCCAGCCCCCCAGTCTTGCAAAAGCTTCACCGCCTTAATGGGTATTCATCTAGGTTCCACACTCAACTCAGCAACGTACTTTATGGGGAGGAATACCAGCGATGCGTGCCAAACCTTCAAGGCGAGGACTTAGTGTGGCTCGTTGACTATTTGGATAAGGTTCGTTGCTGTGTTGCCCTTCCTCACTCTACGCTGAAGCCGGCACAGGTTCTCGATGGCCTTGAACCATCAAGCGCCGCTTTCCGGAAGTGCCTACGTGAGCTCAGAAGCATATGCGGCACCAAGGGGATACTCCCAGCATCATATATGCTTTCGTCTCAACTTCTAAACATCAGCTCCGACCCGTTTGCCAGGGGGGGTTATGGTGATGTGCACAAGGGGACTCTCAATGGTTCGAGAGTCTGCGTCAAACGCATACGAGTGTACACCAGGGACGGTCCACAGAAGGCTGCCAAGGTGTGTTTTACCACACCCGTTCCCCCTCTCCACCATAACTAATGAAATTCGCAGACGTTCTGCCAAGAGGCCGTGATGTGGAAACACTTAAAACACCCAAACATTTTACCCCTCCTTGGTGTCACCATCGATCCATTCCAACTCATTTCGCATTGGATGTTTGGCGGGGATTTGTCGGATTACGTCAAGAAACCCGGTGGAGACTGGCTACGACTCGTGGGTGCCCTATCTGTTATCCTCATCCCACACTTACTCCTGGTACCAGCTATCTGATGTCGCTAATGGCCTCTGCTACCTCCACTCCCGTAACGTAATTCACGGGGACCTCAAAGGAGTGCGTGGTTCTTCCGATTCTAGTTCCACCGTTGTATTGATACCCGGCCAGCCAAATATCCTTGTGGGTGACTCCGGCAACGCCCTCATCGCAGATTTTGGCCTCGCTACGGTTACTCAAAATCTGGATTCCATGCAGAGTATCTCCCGTCAGCGTGGCCACACCCCGCGATGGGCCGCGCCAGAGGTATTAAACGAGGGAACATATAGTAAGGAAGCAGACATATTTTCTTTCGCGATGGTCATGATTGAGGTACGTCACAGGTGGCCTGCTGTGCGTAGGAGTTTGGCTTAGCGTCATTTGGTATCGACACAGGTATTCACCGGCAGGGTTCCATTCGGTGACATTTCATCTCCCATGGTTGTGTTGGCCATAACGCAAGGCAGGCGCCCACCACGGCCGACACACCCAACCCTCACAGCCGAGTTGTGGGTACTGGTGGGCCATTGCTGGAATCAGAATCCTCACTTGCGCCCAGAAGCCTCCACGGTCTTGGACGCTTTGCGTCCCGCGTAAGCCTTCATTCGGCGGTCAGGCGATTGTTGGCTTAACTATTTTCTCACGTACAGCGGCCACCCAACGCTGAAAGGGTTGACCAGTCCCACTGTGAGCCCTCCGAGGTCTCTCATCCTCGACGTTCAACAACTCGTGGACCAGATCCACAAACACCGCAGCAAGATGCGCGTCGCAAAGGTCAATCTCCTCTTCTTATCCATCCCCTCGGCACTGATTGTGAACCCCCCCCCCAGCAGAGAGAGTCTTCACAGTTAATGGATCTGTGTGACGACCTTATCAAACGCCTTCACGATCGTTCCCTCATTCCGGAACAGTCTAGCTACGAGGATATCAAAATGTCTGCTCATTGCCTCCTGCAGATCTACGTTCCGCTGACACGAAATGATAGGAACCTATCCCACGTAGAGAAACAACTGGCAGAGTGGTCAGGGTATAATTATCTAAAGAGCTTGAGTAAGTTCAGATCGTTATAACCCCCTCAATCATTGATCAGTTTGCAAGTGAAAAAAACACACATCAAGACTGGCATCACCGAGTACGCCGAAAGGCTCGCTTCCATTGTGAGTCGAGTCGAGACCCTCCTTGGAGCACCTGCCGTAGATTCACATCGACCGGGGCGGTGCCCCAAAGATCTCCTACTGCCGATCCGTCCCCCCCACCCCTACCCCTTTGTCTGATAGCCAGACACTGACTTACCAACCTGTGGGTACTTTTGTTATGCCTACTGAGAATGTAGGCGATGATACCGGCCGGCCCTTAGAAGCTTCGATTTGACGAACCGTTTCGGCGTCCTCCCGTGGACCAAGATACTCAGCTAGTTGAAGCTTATGAGCTGCCCACTGTCAAGCGACTGGATGGGGAGGTTACGAAAGTAGGGGTCCTCGCTTTTGCCGGGGGAACGTCTTGCGAGGTTTGGGTAGGGCAATGGGAGAAATGCGGCGGGGGTGAAATTGGTGGAGAGAGAGTGGACGTGGAGAAAGTGAGTTTGAGTCTCAGCATTCCTTTTACCTTGCTGACATAGTTCTTTGCAGGTCGCCTTGAAAGCGCTTCGAACACTCCAGTCACCAGAGAGGGCGCGTAAGGTTTGGCATTTATGCACCTTCTCTACGCTGCTTGCTCATCCCTCCTTCCCCGGCCAAAAGAGGCTCAAAGGTGAACTGCCAACTTGGGCAGAGCTGCACCATGCAAACATCCTACCATTGTATGGTGTGCATATTTCCCGAACTCTTGCCCCGAAATGTTCCCCATGGTTGTGCAGGGATAGTCACGGATCTCGGTCCCCGTCTCTATATGGTGAGTGGGCCATCACGCGTGGGAAAACACGATGTCGATTCAAGTTCCCTAGGTATCACCTTGGCAGGAAAACGGACATCTACTTCGCTACGTCGAAGAAAACCCTGACGCAGATAAGAACTATCTGGTGGGTATGTCGCAAGTCGCGGGAGAAAGTGGACCCTTACTTGTCACAATCTAGTTATGCGGTTCCGCAGCTGGCATGGCTTACCTCCACTCGCGAGGTGTTGTACACGGGAGTGGTGAGTTCCACAGAGGCCTGACGAGTACGCGCAATCTGACCTCCTCCACAGTCAAATGCGTGAGTGTTTCATACCCCCTTGCAAAAGGCTATTGACTGAAAGCGCCCAGAAAAACGTCCTTATCTCTTGCAAGGTAAATTCTATGTATATACCTCGGCGGCCCATGAACTTTGGCTGACCACGTACTTTTAAGGGGGAACCACTGATTTGCGACTTCGGAATAGCGGCGATCGTGGAGGGAAGCGCCGGAAGCGCGACTTCGATAACACTGTCCGGAGGTGCTGTCAGGTATTCAGCCCCCGAGGTCCTCCGACACGACGACGACAAACAAACAACTGCCTCCGACACATACTCATTTGCGATGCTGATACTCGAATGCATCACGGAGAAGGTACCGTTCTACGAGCACTCTCGTGATGCTGCGGTCATTCACGCAAGAATCGAAAATGGACAGTGTCCGTCTCGACCGAATGGACAGAACCCGAAGAATCGTGTCTCCGACGATTTATGGGACCTTATGAACCATTGTTGGTTTATCGAACCCGACGACCGGCCCACAATGGAACACCTCCACAGTTTCTTCCTAACCAATGTTTGACGTCACGATGTAAAGATACAGATACGAGGGTTCCATCCAATATCAGGTCGTGAGACATCAAGAAGAGGAATCCTGTAGTGCCATTGCACGAGGATGTCGATGAGATACGAAGCACAAATACCACGAGAGGGGTGATTGTCCCACGCACGGGGACCGACTATCGCTATGGGATATCGTCCCGGTCGGACAGAACCCCGGGCTCTAGTCGCTGGCCGTTTGCCGTTTCCTCACTCCTCCACGCACGGGCTCCGGATAGCCTCCATTCGATCGTCACGCCTCAAGTCCGATAAACGCTTGTCCAGGACCGCCTGCGACGACTCCACCACGGCGGTATCCCTCTTCTGCCGGTTGTTATGATTTTCAATTTTCGTTCGAGACCCTTTCAGGACATATTTTACAACATATACCGGTTCCCTCGCAAACGTGATATCGCCCTACGCCGTGGAGGTCCGCGCCTCAGAGAGTGACCACCAATCTAATGGGTGAGGATCCTCCGGCAGCGAGAACACAAGCATGACTTCATTACCTCCGCCTGTGTGTGAGTCGAACCCCTTCCATCCACGGAGGCTCTGCGCCACCGTCGAAACATCTCACCCGTACCACAACTGTTCACAACAACGATCCATGTACTTGGGGTCGTTGTGGCGCTTGGATGGACTCCGGTCGAGGTACCATACCATGGGGGGGAGGGACGGAGAGGCGAGAGTTGTACTTCAGTCCTTATGAGGGGCTTCTGCTCATGGGGGTCCAGCCAGCCCCCCGGTTGGGGGGAGGCACTCCATTTTCCCGGCGTCCCATCTCCTCGATGCCTCTCGCCACTCAACCGACCGGTGAGCACACATAATCTGTTCCTCAGCTGAGCCACGTAGGGCCCGGTTTCCCCAGGTTGAGAATCGCGTTTCTTACCGGCTTTGATTAACCCCATATGCCTACACTTGGACTGCGTTTGTGAACTACCGGCGACGGGTGGTAACCCCTGGTATCCGAGTCCGACTCCATCACTACCCTCCATCCGCTCACTCGACCAGATGAACCCGGTTTTCGGTTCCGCGGAGACTGGTCCAAACCCGCGAATTGAATTGGGGTTCGTAAACTCGTGTTACGGCTTTTCTCGGCTGCTGTAGCCTTGTTATGCGCATTGGAAGGTAGCGACCATTGTCTCCCTGAACCATTGTCTCCCTGAAAGTGTAGAATCTACCAACGCTTTCTTCCCGAGGGTTCATGCAAACTTGCTCATCCTACCAAACACCGTTTATTCCTGCTCGTGTGTACGTCTCACCCTCCTTCTTAACCCTCACCGCTGCAGGTTCGTTTCTCGACTCCATGTCCCGCCCAGACAAGCTTCCGTTTCTTCGCCTTATTTGATATGTACACAAAAGGTCTTCACGACCGACCGACAATAAGGATAATTTAATGGTGACCCAGCCTATGGCTCAAATTCAAGGGCGAGAAGTCGAAGCAGAGCGTCGGCTGTTCCCTTTCAACTCGTATGCAGAAAATGGTCCTTTCATACCCAAAAATGGTAATTCGCGCGGATCACGTGCACAATCAAGACGCGTCCGCGCAACGCGTTTCGCGGGCTCTGACATCCTTCACCTTCCCTCACCCTGCTTGCTACGCGTGGGGGATTCTTACCAACGCCCACCGGACCCGAGTGCTCTCCACCCGCCGTGGCTGTGCTTTCTTCTCATCGTAGCTGCGACTCGATTCCAGGAGGAGCCATGCAAACTTGCCATTCCGGATCGTGAACCCCGATACGGGGGAAGAAAACTTGGCTGTGCAATAAGGTTTGCATTTCCCCGTCCGGTCCGTTACGGGGCAACGTGGCTCATGCGGGGTCTAGCCCCCCAGTCCGTCACGCGACCATCGGAATGCACCCTGTTTCCTTCGGCATATCTTCCCTGTGCCCCTCGTCACTTGACTGACTAACTCGCGTCGGTTAGGGCTCACATGCACAATCTACTCCCTGGATTACACGGGGTTCCGTTTCCTCACGTTGGCGTCCGAACTATCGGACCTCTCGCAGACTTTGATTCCATGTGGACCTTTGGTATTGGCTTCCCTGGATTTGCACCGGGGCTTCAGCGCTTATCTCTGATTATGGGAACCTCACTTGATCCGTGTGCACGGTTATCTTACGCTATTGTTCGCCCATCCTTGTTGTTCCGGGGATCCCGCTCGCTCGCCTGACTTTGGATGCCCCCCTTTTTTTTTGCAAGAAGTCCGGGTGGATACAAATACGCAGTCTGGAACGGACCGACTCGTATTAGTTTGTAACTTCTCCCGGCGTTGCGTGGTCCCGTGGTGGTTCTCCTTTGTCCTGGCGATTTGAGAAATGGCGACCATTGTCTCTCTGGAAATATAAATCCACCAACTCTTTGCTCTTAAAAACGCGTGCAAACTTACTCATCTCACCAAACGTCCTCGCTCTTACTCTCTCCCTCCACCACATCCTGTGCCATGGACTCATTCCTCAACTTCACAGCTCTGCTACCTGAAAATGAGGGACTCGACGTGCCTTCAAACGAATCCTTTGATATCCCATCAAGCCAACCGTTCGATATTCCCGTTGACGCTGAACGGCAGGGAGGCGGGCTCTCGCACGCCATGTGCATCATATCATAGTCTCCTGTTACCTGCTATACCCCCTCGCCCCTTTCCGGTGAGTACCTGATATTCGCGCAGCTTGGGTCCACGGCATTAACATCGTCTGTGGGATCCGATAGCTCACGGCTTTCTGCCACCGATTGACCTGTATCTTTACACCATGGACTTCTGCAATTCCACCCTTGGTAGGATTGCCGTTTACTATCGCACGTGTGGTTTTCTGACGCGCTGCTTTGTGATTCAGGACTACCCCCCCCTGTATCGTCAATGTATTGTTGACCGTTTTATTTGTGACCCAACGACGAACGTAGCTCTGGATCATGTCATTCGCTTTCATTGCCAACTTAGTAGTTCGAATTTCTTCTCCTTTTCTTCTGCCACTGCTGATTTATTCCTTATCTATTACTCATAATTTTGCCCTCTCGCTCTGTATCGGTATCAATGGTGTTCCACTTGATCTAAAGCCCTGACGTTTACCTGCCAAATACGAATCCCGAGTTCAAAAATTCGGGTGGTGGTTCCCTCTGACCTGTGGCTGAGGGTATGTATCACTCTCGCAGTCGCCGATTGCCACTGAGGACGAAGATCAAGGGTCGAACACGGACTCCAATCCAATAGTGCTGGTCGCTTGTAAATTTCACTGTCTTCTGTCAGCTCTCCTGAGGAATTGCTAAGTTGGTCGACCCGCCCCTTCTTAGTTACCAATATCGTCGAGGTCTGTCGCGAACCAGGCATCTCGCCAACACGCTCGCCAATGCTATAGCCGCCGATCGGAGAATTTGCCCTTTCAGTCGGCACACTCCGGATTACCATATCCGGCAGTTTCGTGACCTTTGTGACGCGCCTCCATTGTCTTCCAAGAACGGTCGACGATGCGTCTTTGTACCCCGTGTTCCTTTATCATGGCCGTTCGCTCTTCCGTCTGCTCCTCGTACTGTCGACCATGGTCGAACCACTCTATCCCCTCTTCCCCATCGCTTCATTTCTTGGTTTCGTGCTCGTGTTGGTTCCTCTACCATGGCACCTTCAAGCATGGAACTCTGGAACTTGCTTCTACGTGTTCTGGACCTCTCTTGCCTGCATTAACCAGTTCGTTAACTCCGTGATGTGGGCTAGCGACGCGATAGATAAGGCTCCGGCGTGGTGCGAGATTTGTGAGTGTTCCTTACGCGTTTCGATAGGATCTTCTGACCGCTAGGCGTTGTGCAGCCACTAGGATAACGTTAGGTGCCGCAGTTGGGATTCCGGCGTCGTCTTTGTGCATTATGCGGAGGTTGCACAGTATTGCAAGGGTTCAGGCGGTCTCACTTACGCATGGAGAGGTCCGTCGTATCCCCCTCCTCGTACACGGCGTGCTCACAGTGTGATAGAAACGGCGTGAAGTCATGATTGATTCCTGCATTTGCACTCTCTTCCCCATCATCTACATGGTCTTTGGTTCGTCTGCTCCCGTGTTGAAAAAGGTGGTTCGCTGATTCCCCTCAAGCATATGTTGTGCAAGGTCACCGCTTCAACATCCTGGAACAGGTTGGATGTTTTCCCGTCATTGTGAATACAATTCCTGCGTTCTTCTTGGTTCATATGTGGCCCGCCGTACTCGGGGTTTGTTCGGCGTGGTTTTGCGGTAAGTTTCTCCAAACTCGAGCTAAGATCCGGTTTTCTGACGATGCTGCAGTCCTCACCCTTATCTCGTTCATTCGTCGACAAGCTCAATTCAGTCAGTTCCTGTCGGCAAACTCGTCCCTCACTGCAGGTCGGTATTTCCGTCTAATGGCCCTCGCTTGCACGGAAATGTTGTGCACCACCCCACTGGCGGTTTTCTCCATCATCCTAAATGCGACTGGCGCTCCTGTCGTTCCATGGGTTAGCTGGGAAGACACCCACTATGATTTCGACCGCGTCGGACAAGTTCCCGCGGTCATATGGCGAAGAAACCACCTCCTAGTGATCGGGTATACCCTTACCAGGTGGTCCAGCGTCTTCTGCGCCTTCCTCTTTTTCATCTTCTTTGGGTTTGGTGCCGAGGCACGGAAACACTACTCCAGCGCGTTCACCAAGCTTCTCCTTGTATGCCATCTCAAGAACGCCGCAACCCCCATTACCGAAAAATCTGGGTAAGTGAACGATTGCATGCTCCTTAACACTCCTTTTCTAATGATTACCCGACAGGCTTCATAAGCTCCAGCTCCCATTGCATTCGCCCACCAGCAGTACCTCTTCCGGCCCCGCAACACCGTATCCCCCGCCGCCAGCATACATGGCTCGGGGCGCTGATTTGAAACTCTCCCCGTCATTTTCTATTGATCAGAATTCACTTTACATGTCATATTTCAAAGAGCTTCCAGACACGCCTACAAGTCCAACAACGTTCTCATCTTTGCATTGTTCATCTCCTGTGTAAAACTTCCACGATCTCTCTCCTATCATCCACGTATCTGTATTCTGTTACATTTATTACTCAAGGACAGCTAACGCCTACTGACACCCTCGTCCTTGTCCGTGTATCAATAGGGACCTTTGCGCGCTTGGCGCAATCGGCTGGTTCGTCTCGTCCTCTTCTTTCTGTTTTCTCTCGACGACTTGGTTTGATCTACAAAAACTGCAACTATACTCGTAATCTTAGGTTCTGGTTGGGATACTTACGCTTCTTGGAGGGTATACTTATCGAATCACTCTTGTGCATACTAGCTCGTATCTGGGTGCGCGGTTGCACGTTTGGATCTTGGTTGTGGTCATCACCACATGGCTTATTATCCTAGTACCGCTTGTATCCCTTGGAAGAAAATACATCGTGCTGTGTTCTCCCACTCCTCGTCCGAGTACCTGAATGCCTCTGACCCTCGGATCGGTGATCGAGGTACCCCAGAGGAAGCCCGTGGAAATTCTCATCATGCACGCAAACTCAGAGAACGCGGGGAATGTGGTGCAGATCAGAACTCGTGGAACGATAGACCCCAAAACTCGGAAACAGTTTCCCTGCGCGTGTTGATGGAATTCTACATATTCATGGTCCCGGCCCCGAGCTCCGCCGTCTCCTGCGTGTTGTGTTGTACAGGATTTGGTCCAGGATTGCCTGGTACGTCCGTGCTCGTGATCGTTTGAACTTCAACTAACCCTACGCCCTGGACCTTCTCGAAGGCGTCGACCCCAGTCTGGGCCGTATGATGTCAGATTTGGTGCTATCAACCAAGTTCGACGAATAGATCAGTCCTTAAAAGGGAGAAGCGGGGTCTCACCCCAAGAATACGCTCCTCCCACAATAGCGGCCACCACATAGCGGATTCTGATAACGAACCCAAAAATGACCAAGATCTTGATGGTTTTGTCTTCAGCCGCGAAGACTCTGACCGGAAAGGATGCGGGGTACTACTTGCCGGAAGCAGCGCACGTTGGTGTCGACCCTTTATCTTATCTATACCCTGGAGTTTTGAAGTTCTGACCCCTCGGTTTACTGCGCGATCTAGCCGTACTATTCGTTCGTTCAAGCTGGCTTCGACGTCGATTTCGCTTCGCCCAATGGTCCCCACCCTCCCGTCAGTCAGGGCAGCGTCGAGGTCCGTTCGT
>Ga0307516_10005532_pt1 | contig 15069 bp, 16 predicted proteins | sample 19_EM_MG_FD_203310 | JGI IMG/M metagenome (GOLD analysis project Ga0307516, IMG submission 203310) | Populus trichocarpa ectomycorrhiza microbial communities from riparian zone in the Pacific Northwest, United States - 19_EM | ecosystem: Host-associated > Plants > Roots > Unclassified | place...
CCCCCAAGTATCCTAAACGAGAAAAACAAACAAAACAACCAAACAAGTAATCATCTCATACAGTCATAGCTAGGCATGTCTCCGGATAGAGCCCCAATTGCTTAAAATGTATGGTCGTCGTCCCGTCCAACAACCAGCATCGGGCCTCCTCCCCTCTGATCCGCCGGCCCGCCCCCAATTAAAGCACCTAACCTGCCTCCCCGTCGAAGATTTTCTGAAATGTCCGCTCCCGCATTGCTCGGTGATGAGCCATTGCTTCCGTTCCCGCCGCCAGCGGCTCCCTCTCCCGAACTCGGTCGTAATGGCCCGCCTCCGTTAATCATCCTGAGCTGTTGTTGCCTAATCAACTCGCCTCGTGCCCTGATGTCTTCCGGTGTCACGCCTCGGTTCGGGCCATCTGGCCCTGGTCTGGGTGGAATCTGCGGAGGAACCGATAGAGGCTGGCGCTGGCGCTGTTGCTGCTGCTGTTGCTGTTGCTGTTGCTGTTGCTGCTGGAGCTGCTGATGACGTTGCTGTGGCGATTGCTGCGGCGACTGCTGCGGCTGTTGGATCTGGTGCTGGATTTGCAGATCAATCTGCTGCTGGCGCTGCCGTTGGAGTAGCTGTTGCTGCTGTAGTTGCTGTCGTTGTTGTGCCGTTGGTTGGTTGTGCTGAGGCTGCTGCGTCGGCGGCGGAGGAGGAATTCTGCCCTGCAAGCCTGCTATTGATGTACCACCGGCAAACGACGATTGCGCATGCGGTGAGGTGGGCGTGTTGGAGTGATTGCGCATCCCCATCCGTGAGCCAGCCCCGGATCGGAGTTCCCTGTTCGATGTCCTGGAGCGAACTCTAACGGCAGGACTGTTGATTCGCCGAGGCTGCAGTTGCGCGAAGATGTTGTGGCCATACGAAGCGCCTCCCAGCCGTGGTGAAAGGGATAGCCCTCGCTGCCACGGATTGTTATTTCTGGGGGTGATTTGGGCCGGGCTGGATGTCCCGGGGATGGATGACGGCGGCTGCCGCTGTGGAGTGAAATTAAACGGGGCTTGCATAGAAGAGGAGAGCATTGACGCATCGTGCATTGCCCGAAGTGGTGACAACGGCGTTGTTCCTCTGTTTCCGGTACTGCTACGACGGCCCGAGCCTGGGCGTTGAACGGGCGTCAAAGACCTTGCTGGAGAAACCGAGGATGAATTGCGACCGAGGGCATTAAATTGGGTCTCCCGGAGCTGTTGACCGTGTTGGGAAAAGAGGCCAAGGATACTGGGGTCCACTTCCATGTTAGGCCGGTTATTCCTGTTACGGGGACCTCCACTTCCATTTCCGTTTCCGTTTCTCTGGTGATTGGAGTAGTAATTACTGCGTGCTGCTTGTGACGTCTGGGCGGGGGTTCTTCTACGGCGACGGCTGGCAGCCACTTCGGACTCACTTGCCGAATCCACATCGACGGGCTGGCTCCAGGTCTGACCGAAGTTGTTCCGCCTAGCATGCTGTCTGGTTGCAGGCGCAGTGTTCCTGGTCTGTTGGCTTCCGGCCATCGCAGTATCGCCATCCTGGTCCTCACTTTCATCTGCATCACCAAATTCGTCCTCCTCGGGAACACTGAACACGCTGCCAGGACCACTGCCTCTTCCGACGCCATTCCTTCTTCCTGCCATTGACCTAATCGGCGGGCTCGAGAATCCATCATCTTCATCCTCGGTGGCAGTGTGATCGGTCTGGTTTCCCAAAAGGGCCTGGTATCCATTCGATTCCAGCAGGCTCTGCTCGTCATCATCGTAGTCGCTCGAGAGTGAAACGTGGCGGCTGTTCTGGTAGCGGTTCCGCCTATTGACAAGTGCTGGTCTCGAAGACGCTTCGGAAAACGAAGATTGTGCGTCGTCATCGTCATCATCAACAACTGGTCGTGCATTGCGCCTCCTAGCTGCAGCAACCGATGGTCGAGCTGGTGAAGATGTCTGGGCTGGGGACGATGTCAGAGCCCAAGGGCCACCTCGCCCAGGCACTCTATGCGACAACTGCGAGCCATCATCGACAAAGTCCGCTAGACTTCCTACAGTACCGTCGGAATCCTCATCCTCATCCGAGTCTTCCGTTTGCTGGCTGTTCTGTCCAAAAAACCGATTCTCCGGTCCCCCGTACGGTGCGAATCGCCGCCTATCCGACACGTCATCAATGTCATCAAAACCGTCATCGTCGTCATCGTCTCCAGCATCTTCCCAGTCATCCTCTTCCCCAACGATGCTTTCGGGCCACCTATCGGGAGCTTCGATGCCGCCATCCGTCTCCGGCTCACTGCCTTCCTCGGTGTCGCTTCCCGATTCGCTACCGTCAAGCCCATCGCCATCTCTGCGTACATGAACCCTCGCTCCGCAAGTAGGATTTGCACATCGGCGGCCATGCACCTCCCACATACACCGTGGGCATCGGATAACCTCGTCCTCCGGATCCTGGATGCCATACAGGATTGCATTTGTGAACATCCCTCTGAAAAGCCCGGGGCCGCCGGGTGCCCTGTCACTTCTTATTTGGTGATGCATTTCCTTTTGCTGCTTCCGTAATTCCAGTCCGGACGACGGTGAAATTATCTCCTCTCGGTGAACGAACGTTTCAATCATGTCTCGAACCTGAAATGCGATCAGTTGCCACAATCATCCTGCCAAGGAAACTACCAACCATATACGCCGGTGACGGCTCTGCTGTTACCGCCTTTCTGCACTGCGGACAGAGTCTCTGCTTCTTGGATTTCGCCTGACTAACCCATGATACGATGCACTGAGTCATTGTCAGCACTATGTCCCAGCTAGTATGCGAGGACACACATCACCCACCCCATAGCAATAAACATGGCCACATTGGAAGAAGTAGGGCTCAAACAGCAGGTCCTGGCAAACAACACAAGTGCAGATTTTTCGCAACTTTTCCAAATCCGCCCTCAAGTCGGCGATGAGCGCGTCCCTCGGGTCTTTTTCCGGCTTGGGCATCACCCGCATTCCGTCCGCATTAACTTGGCTCTTTGGATTTCGTTTGATTATCGAGCGTTTCCTGGTCGTGTCGTTGTTGTCATCCGCCCAGCTCTCGACACCTACTCCTCCTCCAGCATCAACATCATCCCGTCGAACCGACGATGATGATCTCTTTTTCGTCGCCACCAAGGCCGTAGACTGTGACTGTTTCGGGGAAGCCGAGGCACAGCCATATGGGTTGTTCATATTGTCCATCCGCGTCTCGGGAGGACCGTTCAAGAAGCTCTATCAAACGATGAATGGGATTCGATCGAGGGAGGTGGAGGTTCGTAGCAAACTTTCGGAGTATCCGTCAAGTTTACAGTGATGGATTGTGGAGGAGGGGGAGTTCGTAAAGTCGTGGCGGCAAAGCAAAGGCAAAAGAGTATCTCGTAGAATGGCTGGGGAGGGACGAACTGGAATTATGTCTCGGTTAGTTTCAGCTCTGGCGGCAACGAAACAAAAAAAACCCGGCACCTGAATTCCACTGCCGGCCGTAAGTTCTTGGGGCAGTGTGATTGTGCGTGTCGTGTGGTTATCTGCATGCATGCATGAAGCGCTCACTCAACAAACGATTGCATCGGAGATGGAGAGAGCCAGTCTGGAATGGCCGCAAGCTTTCTTTCTCTCTGTCGAAAAAGTGGAACAGCCGGCAGGCCAGCCACAGCTAAAGTGTCTGTCCCGCTATCTCTTGCTCTCTCACAAGCACGCGTGTCATGGGCAAGGAAGGAACAGGAACCAGTTACAGACCTTTGTTCTGCTCGCTATTACCTCCTAGTCCGCTGTTATCTGCCGGCCCGTGTACTGGCTGTTCCCTCGGAGGTGGTAGTTAATGGAGGCGGATGGATTCTCTAGGAACAACGGTGGATCAAGACAAGACCGAAGTTCGTGGATTCAGGAGGACGGCAAAAATAGTGACGAGTCGCTGCTGTCGTCGTTGCTGTGGTTGCCGGTCGGGGACGAAAAATCGGTTGGAAGTGGGTGGTTGTGGTCAGTACGTAGTGGGGGGGGGACGGCGATGGTTACTTTGTAGTGTTACTTGGGTGGTCTTGCTCAGCAGGTGAGAGGCACGCTAAAGCAGCAGCACCCAGCAAAGGTGCCGGGGAGGCTCTCGAAAGCGAAACACGTGAGGATGAAATAACTACCTCACATCACTCCAGTCTGCATACCTTGTAGTGCCTTCCTCATGGACATTCTTCTTCGGACGAGTTCAGATATTGAATTGAATCCACCCTATTACTCCCGTCGGCTTCCTCGACAAAACGAGCATTCCGGCGTCCCAGTAACGACGAGCAACCGCAGACTTTCTCCACTATCGATCACGGGAACGCCTTGATCCGCGCCAAGTTCCGGAAATCCAACTCGACGCCACCCATCGATTGGAGGTCGAGCTGCCGAATCGATCACTCCAAGAGCATCTTGACGAGTTTGAAGCCGACGATCGATTGGTCATCCTCGGATGGAACCAATTCAATGCCGGTTGGGCAAAGAATACAATCCCGCGAGTACTATTCATGTATTCTACTTGTATTGAATTTGAAGCACCAGACCTCCGATTTTGATCTCTCTTCTCATTGGCACTTCGCGACACGATTCATCTCAGCACAATATCAACACTCATCCCTCTCCGTCTCCGTCCATTTCCTTCCTTCATCTCCAGTTCCCTTCACTTGTCGCATATCCATTGCCATGGCGGCTCTTCAGGCTCGCCAGTCTTCAACACCCAAATTGCCAGTGCAGGATGCATGCATCTACCCACCCACCCACCCACCCCATCCACACCAACTCCATCCAACCCACCACACTTATGCTGGATGACGATTTAGGTATGAGGTATGTATGTAGAGTAGAGCTTCCCCGCACTCCGCGCGCACAGCAGGGATGCGGAATCCACTGCTAGATATGTATGGCTTATGTACATCGCCAATTCGATGCCGAGGTTTATTCCGCCGTCTGCCCTCCTGCCTGTGCCCTTCTTCTCTCGATGGGGAAAAAAAACAAAACTCCACGGTTTTGAAGGAATATCGTATCGAAATCCACACACACAAAAGGGAAAACTTTTGCTTTTTTTCCCACCAAAGTTCTCTCGCTAGATACGCAACTCACTCTACATAATCTACTAGTAGCTCCTGGCCCCCGAACTGTCAGCCTCTGACAACACGTCCCTACCACTCTACACGTGTCCGTCTCACCAACAACCAACCCCAAACAACGCAAGAAACAGAACAACAAACGTCGAACAGCGAATTTGCATCCACGCTCGAGGAAAAAAAAACACCGCACCGTCCAGCGCAATCCTATGCCAACGAAGCAAAGGGCATGGAATTTAAGCGAGATCAATAAGCACTGCATATCCATTGGCTGGAAAACGAGTGATTCCCCATGTAGGACTACGACCCTGAGCGGGGGACGGACGGACTTCGCTTCATCGCAGCTATGTATGTATTCAAACGACCAGTGAGACATCAGTACGCTTACATCCACCCATTCACAAAAGCTGCATCGCCGCGTCGCCACAAGGCAGCACTGCTGCCCTCCCTCCTTCGTTCCCTCCAATCCATCCCCCTGAATCCTCAACTCCCCCCAAACCCCCCCAGCGGGCCAATCCCACTGGTCCTCCCATGCCGTAGATTCCAGGAAAGTGTAACCTGCGGTGTGATCACATGGAGCTGTAGACCCCCACAACTCCTTCCCTCTTCGCCCAGTTTCCATCCATCCCTCCCTCTTTCCCCTTTCTCACTCGAATCGAGAAAGATTCTAATAACTCCCCACCACACACCACACCGACCTAACGCAACATGTGGGGGCAACGATTAGTCACTGCAGGGCCCTCCACCTCGGCGCTGAAACGCGGGAGTGGGGGGGGGACGCTCAAGTATGCGAATACATACCTAGTTATGTAGATAGTGGTACGTGTGGGGACGCGCAGCTCAGCTGTGGGATGGATTGGTGCATGCCAGGGTATGAGGAACATGCGATTGTCATGGCGGGTCATTTTCGTTCACTCGGATGCTCGACACTCAGCAGTGGCGAGAGCCGGTTTTCGCATGTGCTGATAGATATTGACGGTAAATCCGCAGGTGCCTTGATCGCGGAAATGGAAATAGATAGATCTACGAGATACCATAATACATACGCAACTATCAGTCAAGATGGCTTAGGCAAAAAAGCAGCCAGGGAAGATGTCGGAGCAAGTAAATGGAAGCCAGTTGATGTGTACAGCCGATCAACACCTCCCATCCCTCCCTAACACTGCAATCATTGGAGAATCCCATCAAACACATCCGCTCTTTTAAAAGTACTCAGCGGGGACTGTATGATTCTCGAAACCCCAGCAAACAAAAAATAAATGTGACGGTATGCTTAGGAGCTGCCAAAAGCCAGTTCCTTCTTGATCTATTACGCCATAGCATGTCAGGAACGATATTCAATGAAGAGGGAGGATGGAGGGAATTATTGACCTTGGCAATAGCCAAACCTGGGTTCAGCCCCTTAGGACAAGTCCTTGCACAGTTCATGATGGTATGACACCGGTAGAGGGACATCTCATTGTCAAGGGCCGCCTTCCGCTCCTCGGTGTACTGATCACGGGAGTCCGCAATCCACCTATAGCTCTGCATGAGGACGGCGGGGCCGAGGTACTCGCTCGAGTTCCACCAGTAGGAGGGACACGAGGTCGAGCAGCACGCACAAAGAATGCACTCGTACATTCCGTCGAGCTTCTTGCGGTCCGCGATGCTCTGCAGGTTCTCCTTCATGGGTGTGGGGGGATCCTTGCGCTGTAGGTACGGCTTGATTGACTTGTACTGCTTATAGAACTGCGTGAGGTCGGGTACCAGGTCCTTCACCACGTACGTATGGGGGAGGGGGTAGATCTTAGTGGCGGAGGAAGTGTCGGAGTCGATACGGCCTGTGAATCAAACCCAGTCAGCCCCCCACCGCACCACATGTCACACCGGAAGCCTCCCCCAATGAACACGTACACAAGCAAGCGAGGGTGTTTGTTCCGCCGATGTTCATCGCACAACTTCCACAGATACCCTCTCTACAGCTCCGTCTGAAGGTGAGTGTGGGATCCATCTCATTTTTCATGCGGATAAGCGCATCAAGCACCATGGGTCCGGTCTGGTTCAGGTCCAGCTCATACTCCTGCATGTACGGCTTCTTCTCAGGGTGGTCGGGGTTCCAACGGTAGACCTGGAACTTCTTCACTCTGGGAGGTTTGGATCCGGGGGTGGAGGGGGGGGCTTGCGAGGTCGCTACGGAAGCAAGACCACGGGTCGCAACGAGGAAGGAGGTACGTGTGGCGGCGGCGCGGAGAGCGCTGCGCGAGAGGACGGAGGCCGACATTGTGAATAGTAGTATTGCTGTTGTCACGAATTAAGAATATGAGGATGGAAACGAGTTGCGGAGGGTAGCGTGGGAGGTTATATCTAACCCAATTTCCCTTCTTCCGGCAATGACGATGTGTGGCGAAAGAAAGGTTTGAAATGTTGGTTGCTTAGGAAGGAGAGAGAAAGGTTGGTTGGAGGAGAAGACGAAAAAGACACTCAGAGTTCTAGAACTGATGTCAAGAGTTTCGTTGATCTTCGGAACAGCACTTATAACCTCGGTCGAGAGCGCCGGGGGGTAGCCCACCAATCACAGCGCTGCAATTGGAATATCTAGCTGGTGGTCGCAGGATCTGATTAGATAAGTGTGAGCATCCGACACGGGGTACGGAATGCGCAACAAAAGAGAAAGCCACAGAAAGAGAGACAGAACTGATCAGAACTATCTGGCAAACGGGTACTATGGAGTGAGAGTCCATCTGCGGGGCCGGTGAAGCTGGCGAGCAGGCATTGACGCGTTGATCCCGGACATGTGATCCGGAGACAAGGAAGATGTCGGCCTTGTTCTTCGCGCGATCGAGATGTGTATGCTGAAAGCTCCGTGTCTACTACGGCTTTCGGCGAAATGTTAAGATCATTTGTTTTGTCCGGAACTACAGATCCGGAATAGATATGTAGGCGAGACTTTAGCTATAGATCACGATGTGCGGGAGGGCCCAGAACTTGAGTGGAACACTGCACACCGAAGACTAACTAAATGAAGATGATAGGTACGAGATATTAACGTGTTATGGATGGAGCGCCTGTGATCCTTGGTTTGGCGAGGCTATACTCCATGCTCGTATGTAGGGCTAGGTATTCAGCACCTATATACCTAGATAGAGACGTGTAGTTGCACTTGGAGATGGCACACCGTCGGCCACGTAGTAAAACATGTTCTTCTGCGCTAGACGCCATATACATATCATATATGTACACTGTCTCTCCAAACAAAGTATCACTGTATACTTCTATTCTACTCCTCACCGTATAGCACCTCCTCATACGTCTTGCGAAGCCCATCTCCCTCCGCCTCCAGCACAACCGGCGCTTTCTTGACGGCAATAGCCCTTCTGATCGCCTTGCCAATGTTCCTCCAGAACCACCGTGCCTCGTTATTTCCAAGCAGCGTCCAAGCATCTCCTTCATTTCCCGCTCGTGCGGTTCGTCCCACACGGTGCACATACGCGCGCGTACTCGCTGGGATGTCATAATTGATGATATGGCGGATGTTTGGGAGGTCGACACCACGGGAGATGAGGTCGGAGCAGACGAGTCTGTAGATAGGATGAGCACTTGGGGCCTACCCCAACGGAGTGGGGGTGCTGGAAGACTCACATATCAACTTCACCCTTCGCAAATCGTTTGAGGATCTTTTCTCGCCGCTTCTTTTCCATTTCTCCCGTGACAAGGCCGACCGAGAACTTGTCGCCCGACTTCTCTCCAACGGTTTCCAGAAGCTTTGCGAGACGGGCTGCGCCCTCATTGCTCTTGACGAAGACCAGCGCGCCTGTCTTGATATCCTGCAAACGGAGGAGGTAGAGAAGGTATAGCGGTTTGTTTTCAATGCTTTCAACGGGAGTGACGTGTTCTCGCAAGCCCGCGGGAACAGAGAATTGTTCCAGCTCCTCGTCGTCTTGAGCGCCGCCTTCCACAGCACCGAACACATCAGTATCTTCTGGTAGCGGAGGATCCTCAACGACCACCAACCGTGGCCTCCGTAACCTCAGCCCAGCAAGCTTCCCCACATCCCTCGTCATGGTAGCCGAAAGCACTACCTTCCTGACCTTCTCCCCTTCGCGGCGGCCACTTCGTAGGCCAAGGTTTCCCAGATCCACACCGGCAATACCATTAACACGGTGTTTTGCTGCTGCCTCCTCGAGGCCAACTATAACAACATTCACCCACTCTTGAAAACTCTGAGCGAGCAGCCGGTCCGCTTCATCGATGACCAGCCATTTGACCCACGTAAGATCGAATCCGGGCGTTGCACGCACATGCTCGACGAGCCTTCCTGGGGTAGTGATCAATATATCCAACTTGCTAACCATCGACCCGTCATCCTCCTCTGCTACGAGGAGTCCCTGCTCGATCACCAACGAGCGTGACCCAACAGCTGTACCGATCTTGAGTCCGGTTCCGGAAGATATTGAGATAGCAGTGGAATTGACTTGCTGCACAAGCTCCCTGGTCGGCACAACTATGATTGCGCGGAGCCGTGTCACTACGCGGGACGACAACGATTGGATAATCGGTAAGACATACGCCAGTGTCTTTCCTGACCCGGTGGCGGCGGAGATACACAGGTCTCCGCCAGTTTTCGTCTCCAAAAGCAACGGTAGAACGGAGGTCTGTACGGCGAACGCCTCAGTGAGAGACAAAGCACTTAAGCGCTGCTGCAGTTTAGCGGACAGGCCGGTGATTGACGGGAACGGCGTACTGTTGGTCGGAGACACGCTGATGGGCTCCTTGAGCCATGGCGGGAGTGATGAGAGTATTGATATCGGCTTGGATGCCTTTGTGAGCTCTGGTTGCGGAAGCGGCTCGAGGCCTGTTGCTGCGACTGGTTCGATATCTGGTTTGCCGGTCGTAGCGCCGGGCTCGGGTTCGGTAATGACCGTAGGGTTGGCACGTGCGATTGCGAGGGAGCGGCGGAGTTTCTGGAGGATCAACAAGTGCCCGGTCGGCACGGATTCGTCTGCAGGTGCGGAGATTTTCTTGGATGCGGGATTTTGAGACGCTTCGGGGGTGTCATTCTGATCCGCTGCTGTTGTGTCTAAGGGCTCCACATCTTCCTCCACCGCCGCCGCCGGCTCCCTAACAGTCTGCTCCCCGGACCTCTTTGTTTTCTTCTCCCTTTTCTCCGCCCTCTCCTTCCCGTCCCTCTTCTCCTTCCTTACCGAAGGATTCTCCTCTGCATCCCCATTTTCCTTCTTCTTCCTCTTCTTCTTTCCCTCCTCCTTTGCGGACCCCGCACCCTCCTCGAGCTTCCGCTTATTCCCCCTTCGCTTCTGCTTTCCTTCGGCGCTTCGTTTTCTCTTCTCTGATTTCTCGGGAGTGGTGGACTTGGAGGTCATTGTTGCGGTTGTGGAGTGTGTCGCAGGCACATTCGCAGAGCCGAATTCTGGAAGTATGTAGACTACGCTATCTAAGCGATGGATTGGTAGGGATCCAAATTTCACGCGAATTATATACGGAAGGTGCCGTGAAGATGGCGGGCACTATGCGCGAAGTCGAGATGCCTTCTCACTATGGAACGGAAACCTGATACTGTACTGACGAGCCCCCTGGAAGATCACAGTCTCAATTCCCAGTGGACCACCAGATGCTGTAAACACAAATCCACACTAGCTGCTCTGTCGCTCACCTCTTGCCTTGCAATAGCTCACCCATAACGTCCGCAATCTCACGCCACTCCATCCTCCCCTTCTCAGCGAGAATCTCGAGTAGCTTTTTGGTCATCTCCTTATCGAACTTGACCCAAACGCCCTTCTTGGTAACCATCCCGACCGCGCCATCCTCCATGGTCCCAATGAACCTCTCCCGTTTGGCAATCTTGCTAACCCATTCTTCATTCCTCCCGAGCCTCGCAGCAAGGTCCTTCAGCACCACGGGCTTGCCAACTTTCATCACCTTGACCACCTTGGCCGCATCCCTCGCCTCCTTTTCCTTCTCCTCCCGTTCTCTCTTGGCCCTCTCTTCACGTTCCACCTTTTTCCTAGCGGCGATCTCATCCTCGAGTTGATACCGCCGTCGAGCGTTTTCGAATGCACGAGCCTCCTCTTCTTCGCGGAGGGCTTCCTCAGCTTCCTCCCGTTGTTGTGCTTGCGCTTGGAGGAATTCGTGGTAGGCACGACGCCGGTCCCGCGCGGCGAGTGAGCGTGCTTTTTTTGGGCCGACAACGCGGGTCCGACTGGTGCGGAGAGGTTGAGGGCCGGTGGGAGCTACAGGGGCTGCATCTCCTTCCTCCTCTTCGAGTTGTCTGTCTTCTTCGTCGTCAAAGTTCTCATCGTCCTCATCGCCGGAGGGTTCAAGAAATGAAGGTACCACTATCTCTCCCTCCTCTGCCTCACCGTCCAGGTGGAGTGTTGCTTGCGGTGGTGGAGGGCGTCCGTAGTTTTCGAGTAGATACAACACTCCCGCTGCAAGGAGCAGTGATGGCGAGAAGACAAGGAGGTTGTAGAGGAACGACGCCATCGTGGTAGTTTATGTCGGTTGCTGGTGCACAGCGACGTTGGTGAAAGATGTCATACTGAGATGACTTGGCGCACTAACCAGCAAGAGAATGCACGTATTTATTTCCTGCCACCAACCCCAACCAAACGCACCCCTCAACGCAGCATCCCCGCCCGCCATCACCACCACGCGCCGCCGCCGCCGTATTCCCTTCCATTCTTAATCCCCGTTTCCCGCCCCGTCGCTCGAATACAGAGACAGGATGGATACCCGCCTGGTATGCCCAGTGATCACACATCCGTCGCACAAATGAATACCAATCGCCGCTGACACACCGCTCGCCAGCTCTCCCCCGAAGACGAAGCCGCAACCGACACGCAAGTGACACGAGCAGACCAAGACAAAATCAACCGTTTCTCCACTCTTCACCAAAAGCAAGGCCTTCTCCGCGATGAGCTAGAAGCTAAACATGTACATCCACTGCCCACCCTCTCTCCCTCTTTTCCCTTCATACTAATCCTTTTACCAGCAAGAGAAAGAGTACCTGACCGACGTAACCTCTGAGCTCGAGCTCGCGGAAGAAGATGAGCTAGTACCCTACAAGATCGGTGACTCGTTCCTGCACTTGCCACTCGAGGAGGTGCAGCAACTGCTGGAACAGAGTACGGAACGCATCAAGAAGGAGATCAGCGAGATCGAGGAGAGGATCGGGAAGCATAGGGAGACGATGGAGGAGCTTAAGGTGGAGCTGTACACAAAGTTTGGAAAAGCTATAAACTTGGATGTATAAGGAGGGAGTATGGGAACGGGAAATGGGGGATGATATGTACCCACCTCGGAATGAACCGAGTGATGAGGAGTGAATTCCAGAGCCCACCTCTCATTACCAAGCGCCAAAAGGAGCAGTTCCGTCATACCTTGTGGAGAAATCCACATGCCCTGACACAGCAGAGCGCCCCTGTTGCATGAGAGCCTCCAGGTACTTGCTATATTGTAGCGATAGCCTCCGATCTACCAAACATCCGGCTTGTCCTCTGGTGTCGGTTGCGCAATTGGGTGTCTTTATCCCATCATTGCGGATATCCTTTCCGAACACATTCGGATCGAGCAACCAACCTGCGCGGGGCTACCGGACCAGACCATACAGTATCCGGAGATGGATTTCTCGGCGGGGCTTAGAAATCAACCCAATTACAAATCCTCCACACCAGGTACTCTATGTCCTTCTGCTTCAGTCGGCGGTGAGATCCAATGCGGATCTTTGCTCTATCTACACCGAGTTTGTCTGCATATGCGACTCTGCAGGGTAGAATTTAAGATTTCCTCAGGTGCCCGCGTTCTACCCGCTTCTAACCCGCAGCACGAAAGTGGGGAAGCGGTGTCGTCATAGCTGGTACTTGACCAGCAGCACAGACGTTACACCCACGCATGCAGGATAGAATGAATTTGGCGGCGGGGGGTGTTAGTAGGGGGGGTCTCATAAAAAGGATATAAGTAATGGGCTTTCCCCTCATTCTCTCTCTCTCCCCGCAACCTGGTCAGTACCAACACCACATCTGACGGAAATCAACCTCTCTAAACCACACCACACTTCCACTCGAGATAGCAGGCAATGGCTCCCAAGCTCTTCGTGTAAGCCACCCCTTTCCCTGACGGACTTAAATCCTCACAGATGGGTCAACACTGACGACACCAGCACTGGTATAACAGGCTACATCGGCGGCTCGGCCACCGATGCCATCATCAATGCCCACCCGGATTACGAGATCGCGGCTTTGGTGCGGAGCGACGACAAGGCAGAGCTCGTGAAAGCCAAATACCCATCCGTGCGGGTCGTCAAGGGCGATCTTGACTCCGTCAATATTATTAAAGTCGAGTGTGCTAAGGCCGATATCGTTCTGCGTACGTCTAGCTATTTTCTCCGTGAGATTAGAATGGGAACTGATACTGGTGGGCTTGATCGCACAGATTTTGCCGACTGTGACCATGTTGCCTCGGCCAAAGCCATCACCGAGGGTCTTGCGGCCTGCGACGGGCCCAAGTACTTCATCCATACCTCCGGTTCTGCGATGCTTGCGGACGTCAGCAAGCCCGAACGCTTCGGAGCCGCGATTCTCGAGGACGAGCACTACGCAGATATATCTACACTGTCCGCCATCACGTCGTTCCCAGTGGAGGGCCACGTGCACCGCGACGTCGACTATATCGTCCTCAGCTCCCCCAGCAACGTCCACACGGCAATCGTGTGTCCGCCCACGATCTACGGCACCGGTTCGGGTCCCGTAAACACCCGCTCGATCCAGATGCCCGGTCTCACGTCGGCGATCCTGAAGCGCGGAAAGGGATTCACTGTTCGTGGTGGAAAGAATGGCTGGAACTACGTGCACATCCGCGACCTCTCAGTGCTGTACCTCCTCCTCACCGAAGCGGCAACCCGTGGCGGCCAGGGAGCTGACTGGAACGAGGAGGGGTATTACTTCTCTGAGAATGGTGAATACGTGTGGGGCGAGCTCGCGAGGGAGATCACGAAGCGCGCCGCGGCGAAAGGTTACATCAAGAGCGATGAGGTCGATGAGCTCGAGCCGGAGGAGGTCAAGAAGTTGCATCCGTTCGGCCATGTATTGTGGGGAACCAACAGTAAAGGCAAAGCTGAGAGGGCGAGGAAGAAGCTAGGCTGGACGCCGACTGGAGAGTCACTGGTGGAGACGCTGGACGAGGTCATCAAGCAGGAGGCGAAGAGGTTGCAATTGTAGTTGAAGTATTTTTTTCCCCACCAACAGTGGTATTTCAGGGCAGTCGTTAACAAAAATGATTCTGCGCCCATCCCATTTCCCGTCAACTCTTGTGCCTTGCGAGTCGCTCCATCACAGATTATCACTAGGCCCTCGAAATCACTACAAATCACTAGTCGCCGCGGGCCGCCAGCGGACTGTGAGAGGCCGCGGCGGACGGGAAAGGACTGTACGTAATATCGCCATGATCCGACAGGGTCGCATGCGATCAATGAATCATCATCATCATCATCATTGCTCAACGCATAGGGCCGGAGAAGCCCTAAAACTCGCTCTGGTTTGGGAAAGCAGCCGATGAGACTATGTGATTCTCATGTGCATAGCTGGAGAGCGACGCCTTGAGATACCTTAGATCTGAAGCGAATTCATCCGCCTAAGACGTCAGATTAAATTCCACGTGACCCAGGACTGTCTTATGAAATCTCCCACTGCCCTGGGGTGACAGATAAAAACCTCATCCAATAGGGGGTTTTGGAGTGGAGATGCCACATCGAACCAGGACTTTAGTCCTAAAAGGAGAGGTGCGATGCTCATGAGCATAGGTAGACTACTCACCTGCCTACGCCTTGAGGCACCCCGACCCCCCAGGGCTTCTCGGGCCATGTAATGGATGTTAATCCTCCTCCTTTCATCCTCAATCCAGAGAATTCTCTCTGGCTCGCCATGATCAAAACTAGTCGTAGATATGCGGGAAAAAAAATTGCCCGATGTGTCCCCGCAATCGGTCTGTAATCGATCAGCAGCCCA
>Ga0307516_10005533_pt1 | contig 15066 bp, 23 predicted proteins | sample 19_EM_MG_FD_203310 | JGI IMG/M metagenome (GOLD analysis project Ga0307516, IMG submission 203310) | Populus trichocarpa ectomycorrhiza microbial communities from riparian zone in the Pacific Northwest, United States - 19_EM | ecosystem: Host-associated > Plants > Roots > Unclassified | place...
ACGCCTTAGCTCTGAAATGCTGTAATTGTATTGTCCCCTAACAAAATAATTAATGTACTAGTACGGCTACTTTTGTTAAGGAACAATAAATACAGGCTAGAGAAAATTTCCCGCTAGCTCCCCCCCCCCCCCCCCCCCCCCCCCCGGTTGTTACATGAGGCTAGGAATGATGTATGACGTCTTTACGCCTATTTCTACATCGTTTGAGGGCATAGATAAGCTTCTTGACGGATTCCCACGGTCTCACCTTTACAGCACGGCCCGTGGGCTTGAGTGGCCCTGCATCGTCGTCGCCAACAAGTCCGATTTATGAACTATCACTCGCAGTCTTGGCTTGCAGGGGACATGGACAGGGGCATGTAAATCATCGCGAGCTCTCAGGAGAAGCAGGTAGCCCGACGAAACAATCAATCAACCTGACGATGACTTGAAATGCCCTCCTCACCAACCTTAAAGATCTCTACGCTGGAACACCAGGACAGAAAGCGCAATAGCAATGAGCTCCTTTTCTCGTCCTCCCCAACGAACTCCGACGACGACTTGGTCGTTGCCAGTGTCCCAGACATCTCCGTCTCTAGCCGCGTGGCTCCTCCCCCGACCATCACCACCGCCAGTATTGTGAATACCACGCCGCGCACGCCGAACAGGGTACGCTTTGCTCTCGATGATGATACCGCTGAGGACGCGGTTGGGCCCGAGCATGAACACGAGGACAACGAGGAAGATGCCTGGGAGAATCATGATTATGCCCGTCCAGACGATGTGGATGGTCGCGCGCCGCTTCTGACTAGCATGATGGCACCTTCAGTGGCTTTTGCTAATGATCTGGATGACGACGATTTGGTGGGGCACCATAGACCCAAGAGTGGATTCTTTTCGGCATTCGTGAATATGAGCAACTCAATCATCGGTGCAGGAATCATTGGTGGGTTATGCGCATGTATGGTGGTGAAGATTGGAGCTAATCTAATTGCTGGTTGCAGGACAGCCGTATGCTTTTCGGCAGGCCGGGCTCGGCGCGGGTGTGTTCCTACTGGTGACACTTACTGTTGTTGTACGTTGTGTATCCTAGCCATAGCTTGCAGAATTATGGGCTGATAGCTAGAATCCTACAGGTCGACTGGACTATCAACCTCATTGTCATCAATTCGAAGCTTAGCGGGGCCAATTCGTTTCAGTCAACGGTGCAAGCCTGTTTCGGCAAGCCAGGGCTGATTGCGATATCTGTAAAATTTCTCCTGTCTCTTCCCCTTCCGTCCTTGCAATCCAGTGCTGAATCGAAAGAATGCGTACAGATAGCACAGTGGGCTTTGTGAGTTAACTATCATTGCGTTTTGGTTGGAGCGGCATATCTGATACGGTGTTCGAAGTGCCTTCGGGGGCATGATCGCGTTCTGTATCATTATCGGTGACTCGATACCGCACGTCGTTACCGCTGTCGCTCCGAAGATCAATGAGATACCGATACTATGGTTGCTCGCCAACCGGAGGGCCGTCATCGCGATTTACACCTTGGGAATATCGTATCCTCTTACCCTTTATCGAGACATTGCGAAGGTTGGTTTTGTGGGTTCCTATGCCTCGGCCTTCAACGGATACTGATGGCAGTGGTAGCTGGCCAAAGCAAGCGCGTTCGCCCTGGCTAGCATGACCATCATCGTCGTCACGGTCGTAACGCAAGGGTTCCGGGTGCCAGCTGCAGACCGGGGGAATTTCTCCCTTCCGATGTTGACCGTGAACAATGGCTTTTTCCAGGCAATTGGCGTCATCTCATTCGGTTCGTCCCCTTCTGACTCTCTCAAGCTGACAAGCTAACACCATGCACAGCATTCGTCTGCCGTACCGCTCCCATATGATTCCTTTTCCACGGTCGTCTACTGACAAAAACCAGACCACAACTCTCTGCTCATCTATGGCTCTCTCAAAACCCCCACAATCGATCGCTTCGCGCGGGTAACGCACTACAGCACTGCCATCTCCTGTGTGATGTGCCTCCTGATGGCCATGTCGGGCTTCCTTACGTTTCGCGACAAAACTGCTGGCAACGTCCTCAACAACTTCCCCAGTGACAACTGGTTGGTGAACGTGGCACGGCTGTGCTTCGGCCTGAACATGCTTACCACACTTCCACTCGAAGCGTTCGTCTGCCGTGAGGTGATGGAAAACTACTTCTACCCTGGCGCCCCCTTCAGCATGAAGCGGCATCTGATATTCTCGACTGGACTCGTAATATCGGCCATGTCCGTCGCTCTCGTCACTTGTGACCTCGGCGTTGTATTTGAACTCGTCGGTGCTACTAGTGCCTGTGCACTCGCCTACATACTGCCACCACTGTGCTATATCAAGCTAGCCAGCAAGAGCCGAAAAACGTATCTCGCTGCCGTGGTAGCCGGGTTCGGAGTATTAGTTATGGTCATCAGTCTCGTGCAGAGCGTGGTGAAGATCATACATGGAGGGGGGAATGGGGAGGGGAAGTGTGGGTAAGAAACTATGCATTCTACTGGATGCGTGGGTACGGGATATCTCGCGTCATGTCGCAGCACATACCTTTGCAGCGGGCTCGAGATAGGGGTGTTCTTTTCCGGTTCATGTCTGGTTTCGTTTTTTGGCATTAAATTGGGCTGCGATAGATATGGATTGCAATTTGTTCTGTGGTACATGCTTAATTGTCTCCATATCCATAGTTTTCGGGCATACTGGCCTCCTCACAAAATACCTCTTATTTCTGGGCTGTCTGGTCTTTTCTATTTGCTGGCTGGACCGTTCTACCCACAAAACCGGCACCCCCGGCTGGCAGACGGCTAGTTTATAAACCAATTTTCCCGGCAGGCTATCACTTGACGGAGTGAAGACGCCGAATCAGGTGGCGAATGATATCTTCATTTGAATATCGACACTGTCTGATCCGTTCGAACACATGATCTCAACTGAGTCCACCATTCCACCTCCGTGCCTCCACCATTCTGCACCTAAGCAGCAATGGTGACCTCAACCTCGACGCCGGCCTCGATGTTGATGATGATCTGCTTGACAACCTCGGTAGGAGCGTTAAGGCTACACGTTCCGTCAGCGTTCCGTCCCCAAAACATCCAGGTGTGGTCGGACGTACTCAATCAGACGCTTGTGGATTCTCATCTCGTAGCAGTCCCAGGTCTTGGATCCCTCACCACAGGGGGTCTTGCGGGTGGTGATCTTGAGGACCTTGGTAGGGAGACGGACGGGTCCCTTGACGCGAAGGCCCTTGCTCTTGGCGCGCTCGATGAGCTCCGAGGTGACTACATGAGGCCCGAAAGTTTAGCTTCCTTTCCTTTTCTCTTTCCTCTTTCCTCCCTGTCCGTAACGACACAGTACGATGGAGCATACCCTTCTCGAGAGCCTGGACCTTGCAAGAAGTCAAGGTGATACGGATGCGGTGGATCTTGGGACCATCCCCGAACTCGCCCTTCTCAGGTTTGTTGTAAGACATGTTGACTGATGAGGACGAAAAGATTTTTAGAAAATCTCGACTGTTGAGGCTGTGGGATTGGATTATGCGTCAGCTGGGTCTATCTTTCGCAAATGGCTATGACCGGGCCGTGGAGGTGGGATTTGGACTTACGAGGTTGTTCGTTGTTGCTGGGGGGGGAATTCGCTTCACACTGGAATTTTACTTTTGTCAATGTTCACACATCGCGCACACACACACAATGTGGGTCACGTGTGTCGCAGTAATACGTACCCTAAGCCCTAGGATTATCGCTAGGTTTGTTAGATCTTGATTTTACTCTGGCGCGCACGTGCACGTAAATATAGCACCGAGAGCTGCATTGCAACAACCCACAAAAACCACTCGGAGGACTCGGATTAGGAACGGAGAGACTTGTTAATCTCTCACCAATTTTCTCAACCGTGGTAATTGACTAGAGGCTCGCAATTAGGGATGTTCCGTAGGTGTCAGAGTTCAAGGAGTTTAGTATGTTCAATTATTGTGAAGTCACCTACTTAGGTGACTATCTCATATGATTGGGGACATGATCTGCGGGTGGAGTGGGATTGAACAGGTTTCGAAAGAACTTGGGGGACGAGCCGGCACGTAGTATGAATGTTCTACCTGAATCGAATCACAGTTGCGAGAAAAGCTGTGTGGACGGGGCAATCGGAAAGGTGGTAAGAGATTATTTCGGAGGCAATTTGGGTTCATCCCGCGTATCTAGTTATGTACTTCCTGACTCAAATCCTGGCTGGCCTGCTATTATCAAAAGGCTGGCCGGACGGTATTATTCCCTTTTCATGGGCACAAGAATGCGACATCATTCGGTACATACGTAGTTACTATGATCCACCAGCCGGTTATATTGAAGCCCTGATACAGCTCTTCTCCAACATACCACCCGACAACTGCATAGACCTCCACATCCGCCGCAAAGTGGCGCCCCAGAGTTGTGCCGCCGACCACGGCGACTGAAAACACTCACGGCACATTTTTTATAATGGAATTCTTCCTGACTGAGAGGTTTACCATGTGCGGCGTCAGATCTGTGTCCGTGACCAAGCTATGCGCCTCTTATCGAACGCCTTCGTCTGTTATTTTTCGAACTCCGTCTCGATGCCTGCGCCTACCGCCTGCGACGCCAACTTGATGCTAAACTTATGTATTCGGTGTGGTCTCCTCAATGCCCATGCGGTAACTCTCCCCCTCCACTCCGACGAGGTCAGGTACGTCGCTCTGACTACAGGGTTGAACTCCCCGTCGCCATCGCTACCGTTCGAGGGTGTTGGAGTATGTGATCTGTCTGAATGCACCCCATACTGGGTGCTTCAATAGCAGGGTCGCAGTGGGTTCCGCGTGGAAAGAGAATGCGAAGGCGATAAGGCAGAATTCCTGACAGTCTTACCGGCCCATTATCGCACCAGAGATGCGCGCTCGGAAGAGCAGGCCGGAAAAGGCCCGGTGCACGATTTTCCCCCGCGGGAGCTGTTTGGAATTGGGGGGGACGAGGTCTGCCGGTCCGCCGCGAAGGAGTTGCCGCCATGATTACTGGTGCTGGCTGGCTCGGGGGGAATGGTGAGATTCCATGATGCGAAGGGGTCGATCGATATCCTCCGGTAACGGAGGTGTGAGCTCTGAGTCTTCGGATGCGGACCTCAAGAGAGGCGGTATCAAGCACTGCTGCGGGGAGGGTCCCCATTTCCAGGAAAGCACAGCTATGGTTGTCCTTGCCGGAAATCCAAGAGAGCAATGCTATTGTTACCTTGCGATGCGCACCGGGGGTTTCGTCTGGGAGAAAGGACCGGTTAAGAGATATTATGGGCCGAACCTTTATGTATATATGGGCGTGGATACTGTAACGCTGGCCCCGGCTTGCGGGCTATTGCGCTTTCCATGTTACACAGCGGAAGACCGAGTGGTAGGTAATGCCACCGGACGACTCAGCCACCCACGACCCAGCCCCCCCCAGGCTGCGAGGTGCTGGTGGTGCCGGTATCAGAACCAGACTCGGGAGCACCTCTTCAAGGTGTGTCCGGAGTGGAAGACCCAGCAGAAGATCCTGTGGGCGGAGGTGCGGAAGGAGACTGGGAGGTGGAACGACCGGTGAAAGATCCGGGACCTCTTGGCCGACGAGAGGTGCAGCCGGGCGATGCTGAACTTTCTCACTTCTGCGGACGTGGGGAGGCGGGCACCGGCCGAGGAGGAGGACGCAGTGAGCGAGGTGTCAGAGGCGGAGCTATGGGAGTGGGGGCCGGTGAGCCGGGCGTTGTGGGGAATCACCACTGTTCCTGCCCACGCCCGACTTCATGGCGTCCCGCGGAAGAGGAGTAGATAGGGGGCGGTCACGGTTTCCTTTGTTTCCCCTTTTCTTGTCCTTTCTTTTTGTCCTTTCTGTTGTGATTTTCTTGGTGTGCTTCTACTTTCTTGGGACAGGCCTGGGCATATTCGCCGTGATCTAGGTAGTCGCATGCAAGTAATGAATAAATAAATATGATAAAAAAACATCTGGTTGGAGGCGTTGCGCAACCGGTGCCCCGCTTTCGTGAGGTACAATTACGAGAGATTGTCAGTCATGCACCCCATTACCTGATACACACTGTCCACTCAATATGGGTCAGCAATCCTCCACTCCAGCGCCTTCCAGCTGTCGTCGCTACGAACTTAAGGCCCGCACACGTCTCTCTACAGGACCCTCCCGGAAACGTCAATCGCGTATCTCAAGCAGACTATATACCTAACTGAGCCGGGATTTTTCGTGGAAGCTTATTGTTTATGAAGGCTACCTTACAGAACCGAAGGGCACGTCCGTTGCTACCATCGAGCACGCAGATGTCTTCTTCCGTCAAGGCGATTCACCCAAGCCGCGAATGTGCTTCGGCAGGCGCTCAAGGCCGCGGAGAAGGGAGGCTGGGGGTTCTGGCAGAAGTGGCCGAGCGAGATGGTGCTCATGAGGGTGTTTTTGCGGCCGTGGAGTATTGGTGTGAGAGTTAGCTGAGCCAACTCTGGAGTCCGCGAAGGAGATGACAGAGTGGCTGGGGGATGTGGATGCCGCGGAGTAACTATTACTGATATACAGGTTAAGGCTAGTACGGCCAGGAAAGTCATGTGTGACGGCGGTGCAGTTCCGATTCTTTGGTTCCTGGGAAATCGGTGACTGGGAATTCCTCTGCTTCAGGTCAGCGCTGTGCGGAGACCTTCATGCAATGCATGGCCTGGCCGGGGGTTCCAACTTCGTCAACACGCCATATCCCCAAGCCATCGGGACAATTGGGGGGCTACAGACCCTACAACTCCCTACTCGCCCAAGGAAACCTCCCGGCAGACCACGCCTGCCCTCGAGTGGCCCGCGCCAGCATGCCAATCCAACTTTGCCATACCTCAATCGGTGTTTGGCATGTGGCAGCGCCGCTTGCTGTCCCGTAAATGCCGCAGTCCGATGAAATGCAGGAACTGTGTCGCAAGGAGATGGAGAAGTGGCGTTCGCAACTACCCGCGTCGAATACCGATGAGCAGCCCCGACAGGATCCTGCTCACAACGCACTGACGCATATCGACAAAGCGATCACTTGGCAATTTAGTACCAAGGATTGCCTTTCACTGGGGAGCCATGGGCATTAATGGCTTGCGATGGGAATTGCAGAGTCAAGCTAGCAATTCATACCAATACGGAGACTAAGGGAACTTGATTGATACCTGAATCGGGCTTATCACTCATTCGCTCGACCTTGTCGAGGAACCGGGTGTGGGAAAATGTCACAGCCAAGCGATTCAAGAATGCTACTCCCCAGCTCACAATAAAAGATTTTACGGACAGGCCTGCAGAAAGTTGAACGCGAGAGAAAAATCGAGTTGGGCATGCTTTGAAAAGGCCAAAGTTTTCGCAACTCATGTTCGTGTCCAATCGCACGACTTATATTGATTGTGTTGTTCAGGTATTAGCACGAAGCCTCTCTACTAATATCCCTCCTGGTGTGTTCCAAAATATGGCCCCGCGGAAAAACAACCACTGGATGAGCCGTCGATACGGGAGAGTATCAATAAGTCGGGCGGGTCGGATCTCTACCACCTCAGAATCGACCTGGGAAGGCTGTGGAAGAATGAATCCGAAACCGCCCGGCTTACCGAACCCCCGCGAGGGCAGTCCCTTTGGGTTCGAAGATATATCCGATCTCGTACCGCCAAGTACCTATCGAGAAAGAAAGAGTAGTGTTTATTGATTGGGTTGGCCTGCAGGAAGAACAGTACGGTGTATGCCAGGGGCTTACGACCTATATTCAACTCGTGGCAACTCGGGCAGAAGGAACGCCTGAGATCTACGATACTGGGTTGAACTTGAGGAGAGTCGAGCAGTTGGTAAGGCAGATTATACCACAATCTGAGCAAACTGAGCGGTATGGAAACCATGCAACACAATTTAGCACCCTTAGTTTCACCTGTGGAAAAATGTAGTAACCGAGGCGACGTTCCCATCTTCTGTCCGACTCGAGTGCTTGGCCAAATACTTCTACATGCCATCCCCGTCGATAATGAGCTCGTAGTCAAATGTAACCCAGTGGTAAGTGGCGTGCAGGCATGGGATTTGTGTATTTCCACTTGTTGACTCTCTGTCGCGGGGTTTGCGCTCCGAGCATGACGGTGTTACGGTACGCCGGACCGCGTAGGAGACTGGCAAAAGCGAAATCCCCAATGCAGCATGCATCAGCATTCATCACAGCTCCTGGCGGCCAGGTGAGGCCAAAACCGACCAAAATTACTCGCAGCCTCTTGTGTACTGAACGAGAATGCGACCAAAAAACCGTTTTTTTGAGAACTCGGAAACGGCAATGCTCCTCCATTACCACGGCCACGCTGAGTTGGCCGAGGACGGCGATCCGCTGGATCATAAACTCTCCTTTGCTGGTAATACCGAGGATGAGCAATTCTTCACAGCAAAGGTGGTCTTCTCCCACGCTTTCAACAAATCCTCAAATCTTACAATGATTGCATGCAACGAGAATTGGCTCGACAAGCCGCTGGGGATGAAGTAATGGGATCAGTCCTCGCCCTACCGCATTCCGGTGTGAGCGGTACCATCTCGACGCTTTGGGGTACCGACTCTCTTGTTGGCAAACGCTTCTTTCAGAATTTCTACGACAGACGGGCCGGTAACCTTGCTGATGGGTGGACGACAGCCGACCTGGCAACGGCATTCCAGCAAGCGGTGGTCGCGTTGGCGCACGACAGAACCGCTCTACCGAGCGATAGGTCGTTGGAGATTGATACTGCCGAGACAGCGCTGGCAAAGCGACGAGCATTCGATGTTCCGAATCCACCGTTGTATTAGGCAAGCCTTGTACTTACCGGATTGTGGATTTTCGGTGTCAGAGCGGATGAGGTGGAGGAGTGGGTGATTGTTCTAAATGAGAAGGGGACCGTTGATGTTGGAGATGACTGTTTGATTTTTCACCACCTCTCTCTCTTTCTCTCTCCCCCGGTCCCTATTATATCCTCCCACCACGCCTGCACCTGTTGGTAGTAAACAAACCTGGCGGCCTCCAATTCCATAATAATTTTCGTTGAGAGTATTCGGCATAGGCACAGCCAGCAATTTTATGCCGTGATACACCTAATTTTCCCCTCATCCGTCGACAGGACCTGATTGTACAAATATCATCGATTCACAGATGCAAGTCAGCATCATCTAAACGCTTCCACGAGTCCAACACCCTCCATCCCTTGTAGCCCATCACCTGGCGTGCCGTATCCACATCGTATGGACCTAACCAGAACAACCTGCGGACCCACCCTGGCCCCCTGTGAGGTGTGCAAACGCTATCTCCGCGACCGTCACTCCCGCAATAACGGCAAAGAAGTATCCCTACGTTGTCAGCCTTACACATTCATCGATCCGTTACTTTCGGGAGGGGGGCTCACCACAACGAAAGTCATAGTCACCAACATCACAGCATACCCCAGCGTGACAGTGACCGCTGTTAGTGCCGCCCTTATCAGGGCCTTGGTAAGATTGAACTTCTGCTTTCCATCATCGCCAGCTTCCTTGTTGCGCGGAGACAAATAACGCATCTCGAGCCATACACGCAGGATCATCAGACCACGCAAGAGAGCGGCGAGGGAAAAGACCACGATAAGTGCACCAACGAACTCGCCTGTGTTCCTTGGGACAACAGAGTCGAAGAGGATCGGCGTGCCGGCATAGGGAACTTGGAAGGTCATCGCCATACCGCAGCTGTGGGGCGAGGAAGACGCGGTGGTGCCGTTCGTGAAAGAGCATTCCACCGCCGAATGATCCGCAGCCGTACGGCCCACAGCAGACATGGAGGAGGGTGAGTGGTGACAGCAGGACATCGTGGGCAAGAGTTCGTGATGAGATACGGAAGTAGGCTGAGAGGAAGCAACGGGTAGAGAGTGATAGCGGCGGCTTGTGCTAATGCAGCCTACTCTGTTCGAGGACGGCCTAGCTGCCGTCAGGCATGATCCTCCTATTACATAGAGAAACCTTGCTCACTGCCCACGCGCGAGCAGGCCGAAGAGCACAAACAGGATACTGGGTGCCAAGTTAAGAAATGTGCAAGTTGGCGGTACAGAAAATGGAGAGTATGGAATCACGTCTCCCAAACGAATCGAGAGATATATACACCTTTATATATCGGGCTTTCGAACCATAAATCCAAATGGCGCTAACCGCGCTTATTATTACCGCGCGCCAACTCGTAAATCGGTAAACCAGAGAGTTAAACAACAGAGCGCTTCCAAGTGCTATTCTACCACTGCTACCGGCCGTCCTTTTCCAGCATACGAGACCCCGGCTTACGCCTCGCATTCGTACATAGGGTGTGTAATTATCATTAGAAACGGCGAACCTAGCCAATGTCTCATCATCCGGCCATCGAGAGAGCGCTACCTACTGCGGGGCCTTGAGGGCTGGCACTGAAAGCTCGACTTATCTTCAGCAGTATCTAGAAAGCGAAGTCGTGGATTCCTTGTCCTGTCAATACTGTATGTGCGAATTCCCAAATGGCAAAGAACAAGCCCTTCTCACCCCTGGGGAGAGAGCCATATTGATAATGATCAATGGCTTGCCGCGTCCGCCGGCCCCCTTGTGTCTATGGATGCCATCTAGTTCCGTTGCACTTCTCACTGCGGCCGGCGCCGCTCAATACATCACCTTCCATTCCGCACGTCTCAAACGGAAGTGCACGGAAGGCCACGGGTGTGCTTCTCAGCCCCACTGTTTCCTCTCTTCCGCTTCCTCTCCCTTCCTTCCTCCCTGTATCCCTACATCTAACATCCAACATCCGATCCCCTTCATCACTCTCTCCCTCGTCACACTCTCTCCCTCATCCCTCCTCTCCACCCCTCTCTTTTCTCCCTCTCTCCCTACATCCAACATTCGTCTCCTCCACTTCTCTCTCTCGCTCCGACTCTCGCCCCCTTCCCCAAAAACACTCAAGCCTAACACAAATCGTGTAATACCGAATCAAGAGCCGCTCTTTCGCTGTTGAGATGCAACGCAACCCCCTCCCCGCCAAAATGAGGCACACCAAGCAGGACGCACGGACGACCGAGCTCAACCTTGCGGAATACGATGTGGAGGACATGTTGGTAAGTATCCCGAACCTCGAGCACTACGGCGTACACATTTTCTACCACGATAAACGCTCCTTTATGCTTATTTTAGTATGCTGATTCTGTGTGAATCAAGAATGATCTTGGACAGCACCGTCACGAGGATTTGCCTTTGTCCGGGAAAATGGCTAGGCTTCATCCGAAAAAAGTGGTGCCCGAAATCGGAAAATACGGTGGCGAGGCTCTCGAGGCGGTCGAGCCGGACGATGATCCTGCTTCGGCATGGGGTAGTGCGTCTTCACGTCTTCCTCCTCCTTTCCCTTCGCCCTGCAGGTGTATTTGCTTCGGGTCGAATTTGAGTATGCTGACCTTCGACCCCGTGTAGCGCTCTACAACCCTTCTCTCGACGAGGGCCGTCAAGATGGCCTTGGCACTGGTAACATGCATCGTGTCGGTGGAGGCTTTAAACCAACTTGGGGTGTCGTTGCCAAAGGACGTCCACGCCGAGCCCGCTCGCTCTCCCCAACGAAGCGCGGCGTCGGTGGACGTGGTCGCGGTAATATCAATGGAGCATCTCTCGGTGTCCGAATGGGCACTCGTCCGACTGCGGAGCGAGTCCCTCCTAGGTTCACTCCTCACCATAGGATCGGCAACGATCCCTCTATGCGACATGTGCGTCCTCAGGTCAACATCCGGGCAAAGGACGACATGGTTGCACCCACCAGCCCGGACAGGAGTTCTGGTAAAGTTGGACAGTATGTTGACCTCTTGGGTGCTGAGGTTGGGCGAGAGTGTTTACTGATACTTTGTAGTTGGTGGGGGAACCGACTGTGTGTGAACAGCGACAAACACGATTTCTTCCAGCAGGGAGTGATTGCCACACCTGTAGATAGCCATGAGGCTTTCGGACATACACCCGTTCCCCACGTTGTTCCTCATATCTCCGCTGCTCCTACAGAGAATAAGACCACGGCCGGAGCTTCCGACGTCTTCAGGCACGCTAGTGGTCTTGAGGCTTCTAGACATGCACCCGCTTATCTTGCTGGTCCTCATATCTCCTCTGCTACAGATAAGAGGACCACGGTTGGGGCTTCCGGCTTTTTCAGGTCTGCTGGTGGTCTAGAAGCCTCTAGACATGCGCCCGAAGTTGCAGCCTTTGCACAAAAGGGTCGCAAGCAAGCATCACCTGCTACTGGAATCTCTAACCTAACTGGTGGCCTGGAGACTTCCCGGTACGCACCTATAGGTGTTAGGGCTGCGGTTTTCGCTCCCAATGTTTCCAGGGCAGCCAATGGCTTAGAGGCTTCCAGCTATGCGTCGATCGGTCCACCACCTCCTCCAAAGAGTGTTACTCCCAAGGCTCTTCCAGAATATGCCCCTACTGGCCCGAAAGCCATGTGGGCCAGCCTCTCTTCTCCTGTACCGAGGCCGCCCGACAAAGATGACTGGGTCAAGCCACCTCCTCCGGCCGGATCGCCGAAGACCCCGACTCCAGAAGAACGCCGTAGGGCTCAACTTCTGGCGGGCATGTCATATCCTTCACCCAATGCTAACCCAGCCAGCTCTACTCCACCTGGCGCGCTGCCGACTTCTTTTGCTCCCCTCTTGAAGACTACGCCTGCAATCGAGGAGGCTACAGAGATAATTGAGGAGCGTCGAACGAAAATAGAATTTCTCCAAGAGGAGTACAACAGTACTTATACCTTGTTCAACATCTATAGCGATGAGCTCGAAAATGTCCAGAAAGAGGAGAAGCGAATTCTTACCAAGCTCCAAGACATCCAGGTGTCCAAGTCCGAGAAGCAGAAGCGCCTTCACAAGCAACAGCAGCTCATGGACAGAATAGCGACTGAACTTGCGTTCCTTGGGAGTTCTTCGAGCGAGGCAATTAAGCAGATTGTAGGAGTCCTCTCCCGTACATTCTTCCACATGTTATTTTGTGATGGCTAACTCATGCACGGTGGATAGATGGAGAAGGAAAATGCAGAAAAAGAGCTGGAAGGTGCAGCTGAAGCTGGGGTTGCTCTCGCAAGGGCTAAGTCTGAGCAGGAGCAGCAAGAGAGGATGAGCCTAGCTAAGCTTGAGCTCGAGGCTACTCTTGCTAACGCCAGGCAAGGGAAAGGACAGAAAACTCAGCCACACTTGGCTAAGCTTGAGGCAGCGGCCGAAGAAGAAATGACCCAACAAAAGATTGCCTTTGAGGTCGCAAAGAGAGAGGAGGAGCGCCTTGCAAAAGAAAAGGAGAAGCAGCGTCTTGAACAGGAGCGTCTGGAGCAGGAGCGTCTGGAGAAGCAGCGCCTTGAGCAGGAGCACCTTGCAAAGGAGAGACAGCGTTTCGAGCAGGAGCGCCTTGAGCAGGAGCGTCTGGAGAAGCGGCGCCTTGAGCAGGAGCGCCTTGAGCAGGAGCGTCTGGAGAAGCAGCGCCTTGATCAGGAGCGCCTTGAACAGGAGCGCCTTGAACAGGAGCGCCTTGAACAGGAGCGCCTTGAGCAAAATCGCTTCGAGCAGGAGCGCCTTGAACTGGATCGCCTTGAGCAGGGTCGCCTTGAGCAGGAGCGCCTCCAGAAGGAGCGCCTTATAGAGGACTTTTTTTCTAACGGAACCACTGCAAAGGTCGTTCCCGGACTTGAAGATGTCCGAGACCCAGCTCGTGACAGCGCTACGTTTGCGCAGCTGCATGTCCTTCCTGACGAGAGGGAGTTGCACTGTCTCCCGGTGAGGGTCAAGATCATCATACGGCCCATTTTCGAGTAAGTTCTCATCGTAGTGTGGAGGCCATAACTAACACCCCAACAGACATGAAACCCAAGTGTTCGAATTTGACTCCGTTGACCAGCCAAACCAAAAGATTCGGCGTACGTTGGTGTCAGTTCTTACTCACGACGAATTTAAGTACTTCACTCGACTCGAAGCGTACAAGGCGTACGTCGACGGCCTCTCAAATATGTTTTACAAGCGGATGGCCAAGGTTCTAGGTAATAACCAATAAGTTCGATTGTTTGGGCATACCGGGAAAAGGAGGTGCTTTCTACACGATTGTATGGTGATTACTGAGGTGTTTCTCTTTTGTTCGCTCGGGATTGCTGGAAGTTGTTTCTACTCTACACAGTTGCGGGATGGATGACCTGGGGGGTTTCTAATGTTGAATCCAACTACATGTGTCTTCATTTGCATTCCTTTTTTTTTCTCGTTCTGCGCTGGTTTGATCATCTTTGAATTTTATGATGCCGCGATAGGTAACGAGCGGGACGGTGTTTCCGTTGCCTAAGGTCGCCTGGGTCGTTTCTGCAGTGAATCATGGTGAATAGCTTACGCAAGCTATGAGAGGGGACCGAACGAAATGTCTTGTCTCGGCTGCGAGAGTTACACGCAGCATGGCAGCAGTTGTAAATACAGGGTGCGAATCTGCGCTGCTGTGCGCAGGAGTACGTTAAATATACGGTGCACACCACGGGAAGTATCAGCTTTTTACATGACAACAGCTGAACTCGGTGGCGATCTAAACTCACACCAAACCTAAACCCAGCGGCGGGGGCCGGACGACACATAGTTAAGGCCCAGATACACATACAGTACGATGGCACACCAAAATCCATTATTAAGCCACAACTTTTCCTGCACGACGAGGGCTAGCATAAACCCGCTCCATGTAATCATTGCTATGTATATATCAAAGAAGTGTCCATCCTGGTAGGCCTAATCAACGTCAGTACTAGTAAGTTCTGGGGGGGGCTGTGTCAGCATAACTTCTGAATACGATTCCACTGCTTCCAAACCAGCGTGTCCGGTACCGATTCCAACGCGGTAGGCAGGACCTTTTTCAGTCCAGCCAGGATATATGTACAATTGCGCCGGGTATATGTAGTGGTCTTCCCCAGCAGTGCTCAATCCGTTCAGCTCGCAATGGAACTTTGGATAGAACAAAACAAGATGCCCTGCTTTCTCGATCACCTCTTCGAGGCGGCTCTTCTGAGCTGCAAAGCCGGGGGGGGGGGGGGGGGGGGGGCTAAATTTTTATTTGCTTTTTTAAG
>Ga0307516_10005534_pt1 | contig 15065 bp, 15 predicted proteins | sample 19_EM_MG_FD_203310 | JGI IMG/M metagenome (GOLD analysis project Ga0307516, IMG submission 203310) | Populus trichocarpa ectomycorrhiza microbial communities from riparian zone in the Pacific Northwest, United States - 19_EM | ecosystem: Host-associated > Plants > Roots > Unclassified | place...
CATTGGCCTTCCGGGCCAGTTTGTTCTGCTCGGCATCTCGGAGAGCTTCAGATACAGATTCGATAGTAGCCATACCCGCCGGCAACTTCTGCATCATTTCGAGCATTGGCTGGTATTCCTCCGGAGCTGTAAGGTAGATGTGGTACAGAAACCTCACGTCAGGTATAGATCCTTCCGTCCCAGCAAGTTGGACTCGCATGTCGTTCAGACGTGAGAGATATACTGCGATACTCTCGCCGGCCTTTGGACGGGCATTGAAGAAATTTCTGCCGATTGTGACTCGTCGGCCAAGTGAGGATGAGGTGCTTAGTTGCTCCGCGAGCCTATCCCACATTGCTTTCGCATCGGTAGTGCCGGATAGGTGGATTCTGACCTCGGGGGTGCAGGAGAGCAGGATTGCGGTGGCGGCTAGAGCTTGTCGCTTCTCGTAGCTTTCGCGTTTGGCGATGTTTGCTGGGGAGTTTCCGATAGGGAGATCATCTTCGACCTCTTCGCCTGTGACAATCTTGAAGGCGAGCATTGCTGAGAGAACTACCGAATAACCGGTGTCATAATTGTCTGAGGTGAGCTTCTCAATGGATCCGTACTTCGATTTGTACATTTCAACCATATTGGGCAATAGGCGAGTTTGTTGTGGAAAGTAATTATAGGGGATCGAGGTTATTCGCGGTGGGAGGTTATTTTGCAGTGGGAGGTTATTCGCGGTGGGAGGTTATTTGCGGTGGTTTTGGATAAGGCGCTGGGCCGGGCTCATAACCTGTTGAATGTGATGAACGTGTGTATTGTTTAAGTAAGGCTGAAGCCTCGAGAGAAAGGAGAATATAGGGGTAGGCCCATGCCTGCCGTGACTAAGCAACGAGTGAGATATTGCAACACAACGTTCCACTGTCCCTGCGAGTGCTGCGCTAACAATTCACGAAGCTCGTCGACCGTCTCGCCTCGTCATATTTGCTATCGTCTTTGCAGCCGGCAGCCTCACCGCCATCTTCATTGACGTCGTACTCGTCGCGTCGTGTCTCATCCGGCAATCTTCCTTTGTTTCGGTCACGCAGAGCTATGCTGTCTACGGTAACGTGGTATATAGATGTAAATTCAATGTAATGAATGGAACTGGCTTGAGTCACAATGCCTGGAACCAAATGCGAGTTTAATAGTCTTCGCTGCAACGTACCGTGCCCTGACGGTCGCGTTTCGATGCTACCACCGTGACCACTATGTTAACTATGTGTGGTGCGCCATCGTAAGCCTCGTCTGGATCTCATTTGATTTGACACTCTGCGTCTGTAAGACGCGCTGCGTCCGGATGGCGAAGACACTCCTCGTCCAGAAAGCAGATGCCGTGGCACGCGTCGTCCGGACGACATTTGCCTGGACACTCTGCACCCAGAAGGGAAATGCCCTGACAGTCCTCGTCCGGAAGGCAGATGCCATGGCGCGCGTCGTCCGTACGACATTTGCCTTGACACTCTGCGTCCGGAAGAAATTTGCCTTGACATTCTGCGTCTGTAAGACACGCGCCGCGTTCAGAAGGCAAATGCCCTGACACCCCTCGTCCGGACAACATCTGCCTTGACACTCTGCGTCTGTAAGACACCCGCTACGTCCAGAAGGCAAATGCCCTGACACTCCTCGTCTGGAAGGCAGATGCCGTGGCATGCATCGTCCGGAAGACATTTGCCTTGACATTCTGCGTCTGGAGACACGCGCTGCGTCCAGAAGGCAAATGCCCTGACACTCCTCGTCCGGACGACATCTGCCTTGACACTCTGCGTCTGTAATACACGCGCTGCGTCCAGAAGGCAAATGCCCTGACACTCCTCGACTGGAAGGCAGATGCCGTGGCATGCATCGTCCGGAAGACATTTGCCTTGACATTCTGCGTCTGGAGACACGCGATGCGTCCAGAAGGCAAATGCCCTGACACTCCTCGTCCGGACGACATCTGCCTTGACACTCTGCGTCTGAAATACACGCGCTGCGTCCAGAAGGCAAATGCCCTGACACTCCTCGTCCAGAAGGCAGATGCCGTGGCATGCATCGACCGGACGCTGTTTGCCTTGACATTAGTCGTCCGTAAGGCCAATGTGCAGTCCACTTCTGTCTAGTACGCATACGCACGGGCGGTTCGCGTTCGGTGCCGCATGTGCGCTGACATGCATTGTCCGGACAGAGAATACCTTGCCGGGTTGCGCCCTGAGCGTCTAGACGTTTCCGACGCGTATGCAGCGTCCGGACGCAGAATTTTTTTCCTGATGCGCGTCGGCATGATGCTCTTCCGCTCGACGCGAGCCAGTGAATTCCATTTGGCATTTCCATATAGATATTGCCTTGGTCAATCCTTGGATTTAGCAAAGCCATCTCAATGTGCATATGATTGACATTCCAGCCGTACTGCGCGGACAGTGCCAGTATCAATCGGAATGTTGCCATCTTGGATACCGGTCAATAGGTTTTATTGTAGTCGAAGCCTTCCCGTTGTTCGTAGCCCTTGATAACTAGTCGTTTTGTACAGAGTGGATCCATCCGGATTAATCTTCCTCTCATAGATCCACTTGCATCCAATAGGCACTTCTACTGTCCGGTCAGTCATTGGTGTATGGACGGTATTACCTTTTGGCACGATATCAAACGTGTGATTCTCAACCAATACCTGCCATTGCTGGCGCATGGCTTCCTTCCATTCTCTTGCTTGTGGACTTCATAATACGGCCTTGTAATTGAGCGGCTTGCTCTCGTTCTCGCACTCAAATGTAGTGGACTCAATGATCGGTTCGATTTCGTCTTCCGATGTCTAGGTGATCCTGAGCAGCAGAAATGCTGAGGCACGGCGTTCCGAAGAGGTCATATCACCCATTTCTTCGTGAGCTGTGCTCACAATCGCTTTCTTGGTTTCAAGGCCTACCTTGCTGCCTGTCCTTGCAGAAACATATTCATTCTTGTCTGCCATTTCAATCAGTCTTGGTCTCAATGATATGGAATCCACGTCTCCGGTTCTCACTTTATCGTGAGATATTTTCAACTTCTTCTACCGGTGGAGGAGGATTTGGTTTACCATTGTCTGACGTCCCTTCAATACCCATATGTCGCGCAACTTGCATTCTTGCTTTGCAACAATTCCCCTATTTGTATGTTTACTTTGTTGGTGGGTTGGGAAAGATGGGAGCCCCACGGGGGTGGTACGGCGAGTAGGAGGGCAGATAGCGTGTAGTGCTAAGCGTAATAGATTGAAGTTGCAACTTGTCATCGTCAGCCATAGTCGGCCTTGACTACTAGCAACTGTTTCGTCTCTACGCCCCGTCCCTGCCTTGCCCACTCCACCTCCCTGTGCCTTGCCCGCTCCACGTCCCTACCTTGCCTGCTCCACGTCCCTGCCTTGTCCATTCTTATCTACCCATCATGTCATTGCCCCTATCCGCCCACGGCCCCCCCGCTCTCGTCCTGATCCACAGTCACTATTTGGAGTCAACTGAGAAACACCCGTTACAAAACCTATCACTGTGGTGATGGGTAAGCAAGCGGCAGTCTCACGCTATGTTACATTCAAAAATTTACATTTTAATTCGTTGCGCACTATAAATCGTTCCATTCGCAAGCTTGGCTGCCGCATCGTGAGTGGTCCGAACCAAGCCTTATGCGGCAATGCTCATGGCACCCTCAACTGTCAGCACTATTCTTCCTCCCGATATTGGGGGCTCGGGAGTGGATACTGGCTGGTGTTTAGCAGCGGGTGAATGAGGTATCCCTTTGTCCGGCAAAATGGCGGAAAGTGTGTATGGTGCATTAGCGCCTCGCACCAGACCTGAAGTAGTATAGCGTTTCTCGGCAATACAACCTCAACTCTTACATAAGTCGTTGTCTGGTTTGTCGACTTGCAAGATATAACCATTATGTCTGCTAAACGCGCCCGGAAGCCACTCGCCGAAGCCTCTGCAAACCGTCGTAAGAAGCCCAAGGAATCAGGTGCAACAGCTTCTGCTGAGACGTTTACGCCGATTTTGCACCGAAAACCAGAGCATACTGGTGGACCACGAATTCCTGAAGGGACAACGCTATCACCATTATCTATCTTCTCGCTCTACTGGGGTGACGAGATTCTCGAGGAGATTGTCACAGCTACCAATCTCTATGCGAAGTCGAAACAAAATAGGATACCTACTGAGCTTCGAGACCTTCAACGAGAATGGAGGCCATTGACTGTTTCTGAGTTGAAGCGTTTCCTTGGTGCAACCATCTTTAGGGGTGTTACCAAAGCACCGCAACGTGCTGACTATTGGTCCCGAGCATTCGTCAATATGCCAAAGGGTTCACTGCCACTCAGAAGATACGAACAGATCAAGCGATACCTCCATATCTCCATGCCACCACCCCCGAACGCAGGCAAACCGAAGTGGATGGATAAGCTTGAGCCGCTCTCATCCCACCTCCGTAGGCGCTCTCGAGAGCTATATCTAGTACCTAGCACACACGTGGTGACTGATGAGATGATGGTACGCTTTAAGGGACGTAGCGCTCACACCGTTCGTATGCCAAGCAAACCGATATCGTTAGATACAGCTAGGAGCAACGCTGATAGAAGACATACACTGGTTTCAATGGTGAAGAAGCGTAGATGCATTGTATGTAGATTTGAGTTTAAAAAGACTAAGTGTGGCCGGCAAGCTCCAAAGCTGGCGAAGTATGAGTATACTGGATGCCAACCTGCCGCAGCGCTTTGTGCGCCTGAGGGAGGAGAATGTTGGGATAAGTGGCATAGTAGGGGCGCGGAGGGATCTGCATGATTTTGATATCACTCGACTGTATTAGTCACTAAGCGAGGCGCTAATGCACCATACACACTTTCCGCCATTTTGCCGGACAAAGGGATACCGCACCTCGCATTAGCTTTTCTCGCTCGTTACTAATCCATCATCGCAGCCGCAGTGCTGCAGGTGATGGAAGATGAATCCGACTATGGCGAAGACATTGACAGCGACGACCCCTGGGCCAATAATGGAGGGTTCCAAGATTTTCCGAAATCCCCCTTTGAGATTGCTCTTCGTGATGGGAGACGCACTAGCTACGTGCAGAACTGGTTGGCAAACACAGCGTAGTAGATTCTTCTCGGTGGCAAATGGCGTTCGGTTGGTTAAAAGCGAATGGAGGTTGCGTTTGTATATTAAACAGCAAACCTTTATAACGCCATCGGCTTCAATCTTTATACCATCCTGCAATCGGCTTTTTGTTTCTCCACTACAATTCGATCGAGCGGCTGGCTGGCGGCTAATCTTAGAGATCAGCCGCGCGCGCGTGATGGGGCCGGTCGAAGCGGGGCGATAAAACATTAACAGCAGGATCATTAGAATAATACCCGAAAATGAAAATTAATTCAACACATCTTATTTCCCAAATATGACTACAACCCACCACCGCCAAAGCGTATGATCTCTGTAGAAGTCCGGCGATTGTTATCAATATTTTTACAGTGCTGACAGTGTTGGGGAGGATTGTGTTTGGTCAGCTCTTGATTACCATAGCTGGGGATTGTCTGGAGTGGTAGGCTGCTTAATTGTCGCTTCAGTTCGTCAAAACACTGAACTCAGCGCCAACAGCCGAATCGGCTACCAGCTGCTTGAACTACGAAATATTCAAAAGCAGGCCCCCCTTTTGACGCTCGTGCATCGAACAGGCCGGGGACTATCCAGATCAGCTGTCGTATTATAGAACATAGCAGCCGAGGTGCCTCCATGTGAGATTGTATTCATGGTGGTGGTAGTGGTAGTAGTGGTCGCGGTGGTGGTGGTGGTAGTGATGGTGGTGGTCTATAGATAGGTGGGTCGAACGAGTCGCCACGATGCCCATATTTATTACTGCTATCGTACTGCCGCCGTCGACAGATGGAGTTAGTAGCCGCTAGCCAACCACCCGATGGCATTGCAGTGGAGAAACAAAAAACCGATAGCATTATAAAGGGTTGCCGTATTATAAAGACTACATACTGCTGCATATCATCAATGAGTAGCGGTTTCAAGTCAACCTGATATACGTTGTAGGTAGTATCGTGTACTATAGTTGGTCTGGCATTTCCCACATATGGCAACATATACTATTATTGGAGACGTCGCCTCTCTGCAATTTGAATTGTTCCTTCGAAACGTAACTATTTGCCAACATGCCGTCTCGTCTGTCTAGGAGCACAATACTCGTCTGCGTTTTGTATTATTTTGGAATTACGTAGATAGCTCTACCATTTTCAGCCAAATCCGCCGCCCACACCACCCCCTCTCACTCAAAAGAAAATCGAGCGAAAAAAAAGACCTCACATCACATGTCGTCTATCTCCATGCGGCCCCAACTCGCCTTCTTAATTGTAACAGAATCCTCGCTGTCGCCTCGCTCCACGCTGTGCCGGTTTAGGTATTTGCTGCCCTGCAGGAAGGCTTCCCAATCCCTCTGCTTCGATTCGATGTCTTCGGGCTTCGCCTCCCGCATCCACCCAAGACTGCCTAGCTTCTTCCTCCACATTTTCCTCCTCGCTTCGCGAGACCCTTCAGGGACTGGTGCCATGGTATTTGGATCCATGACCCAGAGATCAGGTGTGTGAGGGAGAAAGGTGATGCGGTAACTATCTGGGCTGATACATGTCTCCATATTTTTTAGTATCGTCATCTTTCTGGAGTTCTTTTGCACGTCATTTCCCTTCGGCAAGCCACGGCGGAGGAAGACTTTGCTGCACTGGTGGTACGGGATGCCTTCGGTCGGCGAGGACATCTTATAAGCCGCGATATACTGCTGAAAACTGTGGTCGCTGTCGACTTCTGCGGTGTCGGTAGGGGGGCCGCGCGGGATTAGGCGAATCGTCATCTTCTGATCGGTCTCGTGCTGTCTCTCCTGTCAGACTTTCTGCCACTTGTAACGGTGTGAGAATACACACGTACCCAATCTATCCTGTACAGATCGTCGGAGATTCCGAGTATCCCCTCGACGGCTTTGCGGTACTCAGTGAGTTCTCTGTACTCACCCCCCTCCTTCTCGTACTCGCGGTTAATGCGGTCCTTCTGGAAGCGACGAATGATATCGGCGCTCTTCTCCTTCGCGGGGTTAATATCGTTACCGTCACTCGGCACGATATTTTGAATCAACTTCAGAATGGAGTTGCACGCCGTATCAACCGTGAACAACTTCCAGCATTGTTGGACGTTGGCACTGCGAAGGGTCTCCTCCAGCCCAGTCGCATTTAACTCGCCGTTGAGTACTTTCTCACACAGGTCCAGTATCTGCCCATAGTAGTTGGCCGTTGGCGAAGTATCAGGAAAGGCGTCGATGCGGTGAGTCACTGCACTGACCCCGTGGACCCCGACAGTTTTCCGCCTCTGCACCTCGGCACGGATCTGGTCCTCAGTAGCCTTGACGGCCGCCAAGCGGTCGTACAGGATCTGGAACCCCCTGACGAAACCATATATGGTTGCATTACAGAAGAGGGTGAAGACTGTCCTCTTCCGCAACCGACGGCCCTCGTACTCCCTGGCCTGTCTGGTAGAGCTCGAGCTGACTGTAACTCCCTCTCCCCTGGAGTTGATCCCAAAAAGCAAAGGGATGAAGCTCCTAAGGAAACCATCAATCTTGTCGCCGTCACCGGAGGAGTTCCCCAAACCGTTCTCCCGAGATACAGACAGGAGTCGGCAGACATCAAGGATGACGTTCTTGTCCTCGAAGTCGTACGCAAGCTGGTACTCTGGGGCTGGGTGCAGCCGACGGGTCATCTGCTCCTCCCGGTTCACCGCTATCTCGGCGACGAGGGTCTTTAGCAGGAATTGCTTCTTGTCCGTCTGCTTGATCGCGATTCCCTGGTAATCAAGGGACTTCTCGAAAACTCTGGCCATCTGCTCCCGCCACACCTTCTGCCATCCCTGCTGATCAGTAATCCACACCTCGTTCATCTTCCGCAAGCGGCTCAGCACCAACGGAACGGCTCGGACGGGGTCGCCATGCAGTGCATCGATCACCCCGAGGCCCGCCTCACGTCCCCAGACCTTTTTAATGACCCGCTGGTAGATGGTTTTGCTTTGACCACCAAGGCCAGGGGTCAGACGGAAGCGTGATTTCTCCTCCGCACTCATGGTGGAAATACGCTCTGCGATCGGAACGAGGAGTTCAATCGTTGCACGATTCGTCTCAATGTTGAAGTCGTACTCGTAACGCTCTTCCTCAATTCGGTGGCAGATGTCCTCGTATTGGTTCTTTTGGTGGCCTCCAAAGTACGGGTATCCACTAGTCCAAGTTGGGTGTGATGCCCACTCGTCATTTAGGACTTCGTTGCACATCTCATCTCTGCCGGAGCAGAGCTTTTGAGCCTCCTGAGTAGATCGCATGAAACTTAGCGGAAGCAACCTCTCGAACCAAGGGGAAAGAAGCAGGGTAGAAAAGTTGTGATCAGAAGAAAGCGGATGTAGGAAATGCATTGGTGGAAAACAGAGTGGTGCGAAGAGTGGTGGGTGAAGTGAAACTAATTAGTGGGGCTGTTTTTGAAGAAAGTGTTCTGAATGAAGTGGTTGTAAAGGAATCGAGGAAGAGAGGCGTTATGGAGGCGGAGTGGGAAGAGGGTAGAGATATATATCTACATACCAGTTTTGGAAGAAGGCGGTAACTTGGACCTTGAGATCTGCAAATTTTGGAGCGTGTGAGGTTCATGGGGTGCGGTATTTGCCGTATTTCGTCGGAGACATAATCCAACTGAATGAATTTCTTAAACCACTCGAGGAGCTCTTTATTCCCGCCGATGAAAATGAGCAGTTTGTCATAAAGTGCTGCCTTCTCCATCAGGCCCTGAGAAAAGAGTTTGAGGAGTTTCAGGAACTCGGTGTATGTCTGCTTGTTGCCGATATACTTCTTCACTCCATCAAAGAAAGCGAGTTCATCGGCAGTAGCGATTGCTGACGTGGAAGCCATCGTCTCATGCTGGGACGGTGACATCGTTGGAGACGCAGCCACAATCTGCTGCTCAGAAGGATTGGGATACGCTGCTTTGTTCTGCTGCGCTGGGTTAGAAAACGTCTGAAGAGGACGGGGGTGAGAGTGCCTACCTCATTTACGGCTTGCACGACACCGTCACCTCTCTCCACTTTGAAATCTAATGGTTGCAGTGCAACTGGACCTTCGCGTTCTTTCCCCTGCCTCTTACTAACCGATAACGGTGGCGGGATTGACCCAACTGTGGGATTCCTCTGCGAGCCAGCAACAGTAGGTGGTACACCACTCATCACCCCGCAACCACTCTCGGCATCCGCCGCTACCCCGTACGCCTGGGCGGCGGGGTCAGGGAGAAATTCCTTGAACTCATCCAAAAGATCAGGAGCCTCCCACAATAGCTGGGCTACTTGAGGGTACGCATCCTGGAGCAGTTTGTCCTCCCTATGATTATTCTGGATGGTCTCTAGGAAATTCCCGTAGATCTCCGGCTGGTGCGCGAAGCGATTCTATTCTCCATATTAAACTCTGCATTGCCTTATCTACCCAGTCTGATGATTGTGCGACTGACCTTGACTTTGTCCATAAATGTAGCGGCATCGCCAAGCTCGACCTGCCCCTGACCACTCGCGCCGGCGCCCGGTGTATTCGTGCCACTGGCGGTCGTTACAGCAGAAGTCCTCTCCGGCCTGGCCAGGTTATTATAGGCAGCGGCTTTCTGCAATTGGTTGACGCCTTGCTGAACGGGCTGTTGTTGACCAGGTTGCGGCAGCGACTGACCAGCCGATTGCTGCAGCTGCTCCAGCTGTGGCGGCGGGGGATGCGATGGATGACGCCCTCTATTTTTGGAAGGCGGTGACATATTTGCCGTATTTGACGGTGTGTGGGCAGTGTGAACGGGACAGGTCAACAAGGTGTCTCAACCTATACTGTGGTGACCTGATTTGTCGTTGAAAAGACGGCCTCGTATAGATTGAAATCAACTGTGGAAGAACAGGTGAGGTCTCCAAGACGGGGTGGAACGGGGGCTTAAATATCGAGACTGGAGTCCGGGGAAGAGGTGCGGGGTGAGTGGTTGTTTGAGGGAAGTGATATCATCTGGGTAATACTTCGAGGGACTTGTTCTGACTACTCGGCCAGCTAAAGATTAGGGTTTAGTCCTGTTTTCATCTGTTTACAAAAGTATTCATACTAGTCCCAACGTCTCCTCACCAATAGAATGATAGTTTGCAATTAGCCAAAAAATTACATCCACTCTAAGTATTGCTCTCTATTGACGCTGAGTGTCTGGGAGAAATATTATCTCTAATTACGTATATACAATTTGACCACATACCTAACATTTATTCTAAAATCAACGCAATTTTGGAGCTTTGAGAATAGCATTACAACCCCGAACGCCGCACATTTGTTCCGAGCAGACTTTGGCACTCGTGGGAGGGTTTCGGGTGCTAACCGATTCTTCCCTAGTTTGGGCTTTGCAGGCTCAGACTGTTCGTTCTAGACCTCAGAGAAAGAGACTTTTGAAACTGGTAGTTCCGCCCCGGCGCCTAGCTTCTCGGCCTACCCCTCTCTTCTGCCTGCTATTCACTCCCGGACCGTCAGGCGCCATCCTTCACCCATCTCCCGCAGCCGAGGCGTGCGTATCCACACCCGTGAAGGAGAGGAAGTGTCAGGCGAGAAATCCGAGAGCCGGGGGCTTGGCGACTTGGCGACTTGGCTTTCGAGCGGCCGAGGTGCGGCCGCTCTCTGGCTCGCTCTCTCTTCACTAGACATCAATACATACTTCTTATCCCCACTCGCAGCGGACGGTCACCTCTTTTCCGTTATCCTTACTCGTGATCCTTCCTCTCGGCACCTCTCCGGCCGATAACCTTGAGCCTATCAGCCGTAGCGGTCCGCTCGGCCTTATCAGCACCTCAGAAGTGGCGTCAACGGACGGTTCGTCCTTGCCTCGCTCACGGCAATCCGCCAGCGATCTCAAAACAGCAACAATTCCACCTCTACCGATTCCCTCGCCTAGTCAAGCCACATACTGGCACAGACCGAGCGCGCCCTCCTCCGATACGCCGGCTCCGTGATATCTGAGAAGCAAGAAAAAAGAAGGAGAAGCAACCTTTAGCTGAGACCTAAGCTGAGAATTCTCCCGCACCCACAACCGCCCCCACTCCCGAGCCTCCACTCACCTCCACCGCTTTAATACTAAGAACGCCCCGAAAACCAGCTGAATCAAGTCAGGAAACACCGGCCCGTGAGATAATCAGCGAGGCTCTACTGATCGATTTCAATTGGCCGTCGCCCGCCTCCCCCAGAAGAGCTGCCAACGAGCTCCTAAGCGTCATACGGCACCGGGAGCCAGGAAATACACAGCTCACCTACCCGCGAAACCCTTCCGATTTCACGAAACACCCCACCCACGAGCAGAGCGGCTCAAGCTCTGAATCTGAGTTGCCGAATCCCTTCGCCGCGAAACCCGCCCAACCTAGAGAGCCGGACCCTGAGGCATTCAGGGCCTTTACGATCTCCACCCCTTGGAAGGATTCAAGACCGGCTCGGTCACTCTTGCTATCTCATTTTCGGTACCAGTCGCTGTGCAATCAGCCAGCGAGAAGCCAGTCTGCCCACCGGGCAATAGAGACCTCCGCTTCGCTCCCCACACCCACACCACCGCCTGTTCCACCCCGAACTAATCTCCCTCCGCCTATACCACTACGGATCAACCTCCCTACCCTGCGGAGACCACCCCCCGTAACCAAGCACCGTATCAACTTAACGGGCCAGAAAACCCAATGCAGTAAGGAAGAACCTGAATTCAACGCCCTAGAATTCCTTAGCAAGATGAATCGTGGCGAACTTCAAAAATTCATCATCGACGCCATCACGGCATCCCTGGTAGCTGTGCTGGGCAACGCAGCTAGAGCCACTCCGCAACCAGGTGGCGGCTCTGCAGACCGGAGCTACCATCTCACCATGGATAAGAGATGCTGAACTGCAAGCCGCCATGCAGCAGCATCAAGAGCGGATGCAACGGATGGATGAAGAGAGAGAAAAAATCCGCAACTCGACCTGGACTTGTCCGGAGGTGGATCTGGCAGAACCGAACATTATCGTCAACCTACCCACGAACATGACGTCAACTGACGTGGGCCCCGCGAGAGGATTTGACGCAAAAAAGCTACCCCGATACGCGTTCGGAAAGAATCTGGCAGAATGGATCAAGTTGATGGAGATTATCGTCATGACATATGAAGAGGAAAAGGTATGTCCCTCGGTAGAAGGAGATGTCGTCCGGGACTGGTTCGTCTCGCTGGGCAACACCGACATCGAGTACATGACGACTCGTCCTGGCTGCTGGGCTTTTATGGAATCAAAGTTCACGGAGAAGTGGAGAGCCTCGGCCGGACAGTTACACCTTGCATGTGACAAGAGGGAAAAGGAGTACAACGAGTCTTACACACAGTACGCCCTGCGGAAATTGAATATGGTCGCGGATGCCTACCCGCAAGCAAACGACGAGAATAAGATTCTTCAGGTTCGGTTGGGACTGGACCCACCTGCAGCTCGCTACTGCAAGGAATTCCGGAACCTACAGGCGTTTATCGAGGAAATCGGACATTATGACAAGCAGGTGAACCTTGAAAAATGTGCAACGGCGCGGCCAACAAGCAAGGACAGCAGCAACAACAACAGGGATACAGCAGGCGGTAGGACAACACCCGTCAAGGACTTGGTAATGGACGTCAATACAACAACCGCCAAACGACGGACACCTACAGACCTGCGTACAATACATTCGCCCAGTCCGGGCCGTCCAATGCGGACAAAGGTAAGGGAGCCGACACTGGCCGCGACCGGTATCGCGCGAACGACCGGAATAGTGATCCTCAGCCCACTAAGGAAACATGTGGCGCGGAGCTACGCGCAGCCTTGAGACACCGCATGTCCGGCCACAGGCAAGATGGAGATGTCGTACACCAGACGGAACGGCACACCCGTATTCATGATACGGCCACGCAACAAGTGCCTACGTCAACGAGGAAATGACAACCAATGGCACTTCGACTTTGACTGCCGTGAGGACCCGGCAATGAAGGCCTTCATCAACTATGCCAACGATATCTACGGAGGCAGCGTCTATGACATGGAAACCTGCCATGAGATCGACCATAGACTAACGGACGGAGGCAGAGAACGTTTACGATTTGGACGACGAATCGGGAAATGACCTGTGGTTCGCGGAACTGTAGAGAAACCCGCACCCCCAGAGGAGCCTCTACCACGGCACAGATCACCCGATCGGCACGACAACACTCCGTTTTGCGCCACGGCAACACTCGCTCACACGCCCGTCAACACCCTTATTCACAGCCCCCGCCCTATTCACACGCCAACTCATATCCCATCCCCTACTCACAATCCGACTAGTACCCACACTCCTATTCATAAACCTACTCCTATCCACACGCCTGTTGATATCCTGCCCGACACCCTTATTCACACCCCTTGCCCTAATGACACGCCAACAATACCCAAACCCCTACTCATACTCACACGCCCAACCCTCTCACATGCCCATTAATACCCAAACTCCTACTCATACTCACACGCTCGCTCGCGGCCAAACCCCTACCCATACTCACATCCCCGATAATATCTATAAAAGTCCCCCCAGTCCGGACACCATTACCATTACAACCAATACCAAGAAAGGAATAATGAAAAAAACGGAAAAAGTGGAAAAGAAGGAAACGATTGGGGAAAATGAACGGAGGGAACAGGAAAAGGAAGGAAAAGGAAAAGGAAATGGAAGAAATGGGAGGAAAGAAGGAGGCGGAAGAAGAAGAAAAAGAAGGAGAAGAAATACAAAAAATGGAATAGGAGACGGACGGGGAGATAATGGAAGAAAGAGGTGGGAAAGATATGAAAAAGTAAGTGGAAGAAATGGAAGGAAGGGAGGAAACTGACAATCTTTTGCCCGGGGGCGGCATTTTAGAAGGTAACCCCTTTAGCTGTCTGCCCCCGGGCTTTGGCATTGGATGTTCCCCACTCCCGGAAACATCAGACAGAGCTAACACGTCAACGGAGATACCGATGATAATCCTTAAACGGCCTTCCCAATTGCGCGGCGATGGCAAGAGCTTTCTCCGGTCAACACCACTTCACTGCTATGTGAGAGCTGGGGAACTCGGACCCATGAAGGCCCTTACGGATCCGTGCTCCAACATCGGCCTCATGGATGTTGCGCTATTTCGTCCAGCATACCCTGCAATTGAAATACAACCGCTCACAGCATCGGTGTCAGGAGTGGGAACAAACGAGACATCCGGATACGCCGTTCTCCCAATTCGATACGATTGTGTATAAAACAGAAAGACACGCGAGAGGTTACAGGCCGACATAGAAGCCCATCTGGTGGAAGACTTCTCCCCTGGACTCGTGATAGGACTGGACTTCCTATGCGACTACGGAATGGAACTCAACATAGCCAGGAAAGTTGCGAGTTTTCCAACCGGACACACCACCAGGCTAGCATCACCGCCTAGCCGCCACCTCGCGGACGTTAAATTCTTGTCATTAAATAGGCAAACAATACCAGTTTAAACAATCCAGTCAATGGCCATCGGGGCCCCCAAAATCAGATAAAATATCGACTACAGCTTCCTAGCATTCACAACGATCGAAAAAGGAATGGCACCAAGCCCTCAGCTAGTGCACGCTGTCATTGACTGCGGAACCAAATCAATGATGTTTTCAAACTAGAGCGAACTCCCGGTGGTGATCGAAAGGGAGCAGCCACTGGGTACGGCGCAACCCATCCTGTTTGGATGCAGAGTCCACCACACCGGAAGTCACATCAACTGGGATGACATGGTCAAGCCAGCAGCACTCGCACCTGCAAGCGAAGGAATAATAGCCATTCCGGGAGAGCAAGAATGCTATCATGACAGAATAATGGGCGTCCGGAGATGACGGACCGGAGGCGGCACATCCGGAAATGACCGCTGCCCGAGTCTCTCCGAGCACCGGCTCGCGAGACAGTCTTCCGTCTTTACCCCTGGCGAGTCCCTCAGGCCCGTTGTATATAGAGAGAGTGTTCCTCCTTCGAAGTTGTATCAATCAAT
>Ga0307516_10005535_pt1 | contig 15061 bp, 16 predicted proteins | sample 19_EM_MG_FD_203310 | JGI IMG/M metagenome (GOLD analysis project Ga0307516, IMG submission 203310) | Populus trichocarpa ectomycorrhiza microbial communities from riparian zone in the Pacific Northwest, United States - 19_EM | ecosystem: Host-associated > Plants > Roots > Unclassified | place...
GTGAAGAGGACGGAGATGTCCCTCTTCCAGGAGGAGTTTGTGCGACGAGGTTTGAGGCTGGTGCACGATGCGCCTGATCAGGTCAACCCGGCGGTTGATACCTGCATTGGGTATGCCGCGGTCCTTGGGGCCGAAGTATTCACCGAGATGGAGGGGATGGTCGAGGAGGTGAGCCATCTCGGATTTCCGGTCCAGGAATGTCTGACTGATGGCTTCTTTAGCAAGACAAGCAGAACGAGGAGGTCTTCAAGTTGAAGAAGGAGATCTCATGTTTGGAGACGCGTTTGGACTCGGCGGAGTTCTGCATTAGCTCTTGCTTGAGTAGGATGGCGAAGATGGAGGTGTGGATGAGGAAGGTCCAAGATAAGATGGACGGGGTTGTACCTGAGGTCATCGACTTGACCTCTGAGGATGGGGAAGGCGAGGAGGCAATTGGGGATGTCCTCGGGAGCCCCTTCTTGGACCTGGGGCTGTTGAACGAATCGGAGGCGACCTTAGGGTCACATGTCCTGGGTCCTTTATCCTTGACCCAGATCTTGGATTCCCCGGAGATGGCCTTGGCGGAGGAGATCGAGAGGGCGGTCACCCACATGTACACAGTGGGGTTTGAAGGGCTGGTGACTTCCCAGTAGGTAGAACTCCTTCGGTAGACCTAAGGATACGAGTCTCCGAGTAAACCGAATAGACCTGACTTGTCCTTGATATCCGAAATGACTGAATAAGAAGATAAGATAAAAGGTGGGGTAAAAGATAAGATAAAGATAGTGTGGAAAGGGAAAGAGAAAACATGTCATGGGTTGAGTGAACGAGTGTGGGCGCTTGGGACTTAGGCAAAGAAATGTTGGAAAACGGCGAAAATCATGACACTCGGAGTGAACCCAGGTCAACCCCCTCGTTCTCTTTGCTTGTTCTTCACCACTCTCACTTTCAGAGGTAGAAGGGAAGCCACGTGACTGAAACCCGTGATCACTTCTCTTAGGCCGGATGCCCCTCAAGTAACCGACGTGATCAACAGATCAATCACTTAGGCTAGCGCCAACGGAGCGTGCGCGGAACGTGCAGGTCGTATAGGCCACGCCCTGACAGGGGGCAAATTGGTGGGTACTTTTAAAAAGAACCCAGCATGGATCCATTGGGTAAAGTGGGGGCAAATTGTTTCAGAACCCACCATGAACTCACAATGGACCTGCCAGGTAAGCAACCCCTTGCCCCCAGTGTATGAGATGTTCCTGGTGGGAATACTCCAGGTGCATAGTAGCATCACATTCAGAATGTGTATGAAATGTTCCTGCTGGGAACATGTCAGGCAAAATGGTCCAGTCCTTGCAATGTTCCTGACATGTTCCTATCTGTTTCCAGGTACCCTCACCCCCAGTGGTTTTCGTTCACCCTCTCGTTGCAGTCTTGTCTCGTTTTCCTCCCCTCCACTCTCGTACCTCGTCACACTTTGTTTTCCTCCCCTCCACTCTCATACCTCATCGTGCTTTGTCTACAACCTCCTACATCCTCAACCCTCGAGTAGCGTTCACGTCTTCATCTTGTCTCGACCTCATTGCGACCTGCCCCGGTTTCTCGGCTTCGAGCCCCTAGCACCTCGATGTCTTCTTCGACACTCGTGCTGGTCACCGATCTTCCCCCATTCCCCTTGAGCCCTCGCGTTGTGTAGCATAGGTTCACTACTGACGGAAGAAGATCCCCGGTCTCTCTCTCGTTCACATTTGCCGCATCCCCCTCTGTGTCGTTCGCACTTGGCCCAGTAGGCAGCCGAATACCGCGGTCCTTGGGGCCAAAGTGTTTACTGAGATGGAGGGGATGGTCGAGGAGGTGAGCCATCTTGGATTTCCAGTTCAGGAATGTCTGACTGATGGCTTTTTTAGCAGGATAAACAGAACGAGGAGGTCTTCAAGTTGAAGAAGGAGATCTCATGTTTGGAGACGCGTTTGGACTTGGTGGAGTTCTGTATCAGTTCCTGCTTGAGTAGGATGGTGAAGATGGAGGTGTGGATGAGGAAGGTCCAGGATAAGATGGACAGGGTTGTGCCTGAGGTCATCAACTTGACCTCTGAGGACGGGGAAGGCAAAGAGGCAATCGGGGATGTCCTCAGGAGCCCCTTCCTTGACCTGGGGCCGTTGAGCGAGTCGGGGGCGACCTTAGGGTCACATGTCTTGGGTCCTCTGTCCTTGACTCAGATCTTGGACTCTCCAGAGGCGGCCTCCGCGGAGGAGATTGAGAGGGCAGTCACCCACATGTATACGGTGGGGGTTTGACGGGCCGGTGACTTCCCAGTAGATAGGACTCCTTCGGTAGACCTAAGGATACAAGTCTCCGAGTATGCTGAAGAGACTGAATTGTCCTTGATATCCAAAATGACTGATTAAGAAGATAAGATAAAAGGTGGGGTGAAAGGATAAGATAAGATGTGATAAAGATCATGTAGAAAGGGGAAGGGAAAATATGTCATGGGTTGAGTGAATGAGTGTGGGCGCTTGGGACTTAGGCAAAGAAATGGTGCAAAATGACGAAAATCATGACACAAAGGGGTTTGTTTGGGGTGGTGTTTGGGGGTAGTTGTCTTGATGCCTAGAAATGAGAGTTTACCTTAATATCTGTGCTAGTCTTCTTGATCTTCCTTGTTGTATCAGCGATCAGCAATATTCCCTCTATGCCTTCCAGATTCTCTGCCTGAAGTAACCTCTTCTTGAGATTCAGACTTCAGTCCAAACAGAGTACAATCTTCCAGCTATAGATTCCACAAGTATATTACTGTGATTCACACAAAGTTGGGGGGAAAACTAATGTGATTGCAATGTGCTATTACTAATCACACCAGACTCAGGGTAACTGAGATGAGGAGGGAGAGATTGAGGTCTGAGAGAGGATTACTCTGCTCAAGAACTCAGAGGAGGGGAGAGAGAGAGGGGGAAACTCTTCTGATGATGGTGGTTCAACAGAAAGAGGGGGAGATTGTCTGTTACCCTTAATCATGGATGTGAGTTCTTTATATACTTTACTACCTACTTCTATTTCACAGTTTCCCATGCCAGGAATATCCTGGAGGGAGTGACACATGTCACTTATTTCCATAGTCTTCTGTATTGAGCTGTGTTGATGGTTGTCATGCAACCCAGGTTTCATATTGAGGGCTGTGCACATCTGTGACATGTGTTCCTCTTATTTGTATCATGCTGTGTATTATTTGGCCAGTCCTGTGCAATCCTGTGCAGGGGCCAGTTATTTGGTGCCTTGGTAACCATTGGCTGTGCATTCGAGCCTTGCTTGGTATAGATATATGATGAGGCTGTGGGTTCTAGCCTTGTTTGGTATAGGTAGGTGATGTGGCTGTGTGTTCTAGCCTTGTTGGGTCTAGGTAGATGATGTGGCTGTGGGTTCTAGCCATATTTGGTATGGGTGGGTGATGTGGCTGTGCAGTACCAGTTATTTGGTACTTTGCTGTGCAAGGCTGTGTAAACTAGTTTTAGGCTCTAGCCTTTTTGGGCTTGGCTGTGTTCCCTTGCTGAGGATCTTCCCTTGGGTATAGACTTCAGAGGGAGAGAAGGGGGGAGACTGGAATTCTGTCTTTCCATATTGGTATGCATGAGGGTGGTGGAAAAGGGCTAAATAAGGCTAAATAACCGCAATTCCATCCTCATGCTCAACAGCATATCCGCTCGCTATTCAGATCGCCTGAGTTTACACCTGATAACTTCCTTCACACTCGGAATAAAGCAATCTTCTCCCAAGCAAGACCTAGACAAGGTTGGCCAATGGTGTACCTGCCAAGGAAATAGTCATATCATCAAAATCCTTGGTTCCAGCAAGAAAACTCTTCCGTCGCTCGTGCAGTATGGGTTCGTCAAGGGTTTGTCACTGCTGTCCGACTTGTGAGTCCCAATACAAGGCACAGCTCCGCGACTCGTAGTTGAACAAGATCCTCTCCTCTAGCATCAAAACACTTTCCCAAGATAAGACAGTTGGCTTCACCTTCTGGCTTTCTTTGGTCAGTCACATGGATCATGAATGGCAATCCATAAACTCTTCGTCTTTCACTGGAGACCCCCTCCGCGAACTTCATTTCATGCTCGATCACTGCATATCTGCCATGACACCCCTCATGAGCGAGGGCGCTGTTTACACTCTGGAGGCTCCGGACCTCATCGATGACATCCGCCATAACACGGAAGTCCATGTGAAGAGGACTATAGTCGTGATTGAGATCTGTTTACGATTCTCGTCGGTCAGATGTGGCGACGTGTCATTGTTCGAAGTTTTTGTCATCCCGGAGATGTTCGAACCAAATTTGACCTCTTTTATCGCGCGGAGCTTACGTCCACTGCTGGAACGGTACGAACTTACGAATTTCCAGCCGCCCTTCTTCGTATTCTACAGGTTCCTTGTTGGGATGTACCTTAGCTCCTACCTTGGCGGCGAATTCATACGGCGGGGCAAACCATCGTTTGCCGGGATGACCTGCACAAAGAAAGTGGTTTGTGACAGCTGCAAGTTAATCGACGAATTCCTGTCCTCCGGGGACCAATCAAGAGAGTTCGTCGTCACGAACAAGGAATGGAAGCACCTACGATACGTCGTTCCGAAGCTCAAGGACAGGATTTTCGCGTTGGCTGTGACCGCGGGGGGCTTGTGGAAAGCTTTACGGATTTCGAAGTTAATGGAACCACCGGACGAGGAGGTGCAGAAGGCTCTGAACTGTGAGGAGTTGTTCGATTTCCAGCGTTGCCTGCGACTCCCCTCTCCCCTGCCTGGAGGACCCCAGACCGCCTAGTGTCTCGAGACCCTCGTTGTCTGTTATTATTTTTTGTATCCCTTGCTATCTGTAGTTTTACCTCGCACTTGAATCAGTGCGCACGTAGTACGTTGTACGACCATCACCAGCACTCGTTTCTCGATCACAGGCTCGCTCCTTCATCCCCAAAATCCTCCAAGATGCTACGACGAACGGTAGAAGACATTTCGACCGGTTCAGACTCGGATTATTCAAAGTGAATCGTTATTCCCTATCTTTGTTAGCCCTGCTCACCATTGCTCATCACTGAAATCTCCGGTTATCAGCTCGGTAAGTCCAGGTCCCCAACCCGGATTCTTGGGGCTGACCATAGTTTCATCGCGCCTACGGCATCGTAGTGGATCTCCTGGTTCCTTTCATCGAAAGGCAACGAATACTTTTGCGAAGTCGAAGAGGATTACATCCTGGACAGGTTCAATCTCACAGGGTTGAACACCGAAGTTGCGAACTACTCCCAGGCGTTGGACTTGATAACGGATAATCTCGGTCTGTGATACCGCCTCGCGATGACACCCCTCATGTTCCGGGTCTGACTGTATGTGTGGTCGGTAGATGACGAAATCCATGACGAGTTGAGGGGAACGCTGGATGTCCAGGCGAGGTTATTGTACGGGCTGATTCACGCTCGATGGATTGTCACCGCCAGAGGGCTGGCCAAAATGGTATCTCTCATTCGCTTTATCCTAAAGACTCCACTTCACAGACACCCTGTTGTTGCTTTCATCCAGCTCGAGAAATACAAGAAAGTCGACTTCGGGCGCTGTCCGCGTGTCCTTTGCCAATCTCAACCACTCCTCCCCGTTGGCCTGACCGACGTTGCATACGAAAAATCCGTCAAGCTCTACTGCGGCCGATGCGAAGATATCTACTCTCCCAAATCCTCTCGCCACGGCTCTATAGACGGGGCATACTTTGGAACATCTTTCCCTCACCTCCTGTTTATGTGCTACCCGGCGCTGATCCCCACAAAGAACGGACCGATAGATGGCCCCGGGTTTAGAGGAGGCGCGCCGGAGAGTACCGAGAGTTCCGGGAACGGGGGAAGGCGGCCGAGGAGGGGTAGGGAAGACAGTGCGACGGGTGAGACGGTGGGGAACGAAGCAACGAGCACTGCAGCAGTTGCATTGAAGGCGGAGAGGTATCGACCACGGATCTTCGGCTTCCAAGTAAACGAAATAGCCAAGCTGCAGAGGTGGCAGGAGGCTGTCAGGGATAGGTCAGAGCCTCCCCCACGTTCGAAAGTTTGACCACTCACGGAAGCCTAGGCAAATCGCACGGCTGGAAGATTGGGAGGAGAATAACGAATGACCGATCAACTGACCCTGTGCACTACCATTCCCACTCCCCTTTACCTCACAAGGGCATCTTCGGTTACCCCATCTTCCTCGCAAAAACGAGGTGTTCGAGCTACTTTATCGCCGTCGTCCACGGGTTACGGCCTATACGACTCGAATGATGAGAAACCCTCGAGAAGGAAACGAGGGGGGAAACTACCCACCCCTGCGCGCTGTCTATGTACCTTAGGTACCAAACTATGGCACATAGTTTACAGTCGAATCCGGTTTATCATCAAACCTCCGGTGATTCTGGACGCCCATTCTGTGGTGCGGCGGCAGTCGGAGCTGTGCTCGCGCCGGATAGCTTCCGTTTCTTGCTGTACTTCCCGGTGAGGTTGTACTTTCCCCTGGTACCTGAGGATGCCCGTCAGAAAGTAGTAGTCAGGAGGGGGAGTAAACTTGTCTTTCTTACGCTTGGCTGGTTTCGTGGGTGGGACAGATAGATCTAAGAAACCCCTGTCGATGGACGAACACAATTGAAGCAACTGGTCATGCGACTCCTTCATCAGTCGAGTCCGGTGGACTGAGAGGTCTATGTGGCGGAAATGAGGGACAGCCTCGTGCGGGACTATTCGAATACGCCTACCTGCCGGCTCGCTGGTGCCATAGACACCCTTCAAACATCCTGAGACTCGCTCCATAGAGCTATACAGGGGATTAGCCTCCGCGAACCTGCCGTGAGGGTGTAGGGCTTGCACCTTGGATCGACAAGACCACTCGCTCCAACAATCGCGAGGACGTTCTCCCAATTGAGCGGACTGAGTCGGTTTTGCATACTGCCTTCTACCATGGGGACATGTGCACCGACCGTGGCAAAGAGATGTGACAGATATTCCGTAGTCTCAAGGGTGAAGTGTTTTACGGCGGTAGATTTGATGGGTTCCTCCATGTCCTCCTCCGTTCCTTGTTCGGGGTTACTCGGAGGTTGAAGGAACTTGTTGGCCAGACGTTCCACCTCGTCCTGGAGAGTCCATTCTGGTATTGGGACGTCGTGAACCAAGAGTGGCCAGCGAGTCCAAGCGTCTTTCGGCTTGCGTGAAAATGAGTTAGGCTCTGAAGCCTCTACTGGTGAGGCAGATAGTGTGCTGTCGACATCGCCGTCCTCGGAATTTCGAGAAGAGTCCGCGGTTCGTATGAGCTGGGAGGAGAGGTCGAGGGTGTCGTTCGTGCGGAGGGCGCGGAGGAGGAAGGAATACTCTTCAAGCTCTGATCGTAACGCAGTTGGAACAGCTTTCCGTTTTCCTTTCCCCTTCTTCTCCACTCTCATCGCCATCTACAAGAGCCCAAGCGAGCAGGAAAGAGATGGTGGTCGTGAACTGCGATCAAGATTACAAACCGGATTTAAACCCGAGACCTCTGATTACGACCCAACCTGACTCTGATACTCCGACCGTTACCACCACCCCCACAACGACAATGTCGACCACCACAGACACGCCAAACGAGGGTACGAACGTGAACACGACGAAGCCGCCGACAGACGGGGTCATGGACGCTGCAGTTTCCGAGGTTTGGTACCTTAAACCAGTTACCTTTGCTGGGAGACGCACCCGAATTATCACCCAGAATTTCAACGGGTCAGTGAGTATCGCTTCTCGCACGGAAGCCACCCCAATACACGTTAGCCTAACCTCTGTTCCGCAGGCCGTGTTCATTTATAGCGATCTGTGATTATACATTCCAATAATACACTGCTGTATGCCCGCTGAAGACTCCCCTAGGTAACATCCTTATTCTCCGCGGCGAATTGGAGATATTGCCACCGAGACGCACAACAGTCTCGTACGAATTCCTATCCCAGCTTGTGGCCGAATATCTACTCAGAACGAGCCCGGATGTTGACATTTCTGCGGCCTTGTCGATAATGCCATATACCCTCAGTGAGCGCGCGCTTTCCGGGTGAGATTGGAGAGACTGATAGCTCCTTCAGAGGGCATGGACCTGAACCCCGTGTTCACCGACGTGCACGAATTTCGGCCGCAGATGCGTAGAGACCTTGGCGGTGGAGACGGTCTTGAATTGTTTTCTCACGCAAACATTCCCCTTGTCCATGGATGGCTGGCCGATCCTTCAAGCCCGGAGTACGAAGCTATCCAGCGAGCCGGGGACTACGATAACAGCGTGAACGTGGTTGTTGAAGCGGACCACCTCGCTCAAGGACGACTCGTCGTCGACGAGGATGAGGCTGAGGGGTTGAGCAGCGGTGCAGGCAGTACCTCGCACATGGGGAAACGGAGTGACACCTGGACTGCAGAGGAACGAACAAAAGTTGAAGATGGTGAGTAGTCTACCCTCTTAGTGTCGTCCCACTCACTCACACTGATTTGAAGCTATCTCCATTCGCCAGTTCCTCAATACAACTCAATCCCAACTAACTTATCATGGTCTTTTCCATCTTGCCTCCGTACTCTCCCCTCACACACTCTCGGCCCTCTTTAGAGGGTCTCACCTCTCTGTTCTATACAAATCCGCCCCAACCGAACGAGATCCAAATCCCATCTTGTATACCCTTGTCACCGATCAGTCGTTCCTCCGCGAGTCCTCAGTTGTATGGGAGAAGTTTGGGGATGTTGATGGACAGGGGGCAGAGTTTGTAGATTCCAACTTCATCAGATCCACCCCTGCAGGAGGGGATTATGCTGGAGAAACAGGGGAGAGCACATTAGCTGTGATTGAGGCTCAGATGGCTGGTGTCCACTTATCAGGAACCCCAGAGTATGTCCCCCCAATCCCCCCACACCACCTGCTTCTGTGCTGACTCCAGAGTGTCTTGCATAGCGAACAACTAGCCCGACAGTTACAGATGGAAGAAAATTCCAGAGCACGTGATATCCATCATTGGAGGCAGCAAGCTTTAATAGAGAAACAACAGCACAAGGCCCTTGCTCAGGCTGAGAAACTTCAGAAGAAACAGAAAAAGAAGGACAAGGATTGTGTGATTGTTTAGTTCCTCTGTAACTTTACTTGCTGTGTTTTAGGAGTTTGAGCATCAATTTGAATAGTATGGATGACATTAGGATGTGTAGCCCATTGCCTGAGAGCTCAATAAAATCACAGCAAGTGGAGAGATGACACTGAGAGTGCAAGTTGAAAGATTAAGCCTGTTTGTGATGTTACAGTTTATCATGGTATAACTCTATCAGATGAACTTAACCACCTGTTGGGAATAACTCAGGAAGCAGTCACATCGCCAGAGCACAGTACACTCACCACATCCTCCACACCCTCCGCACCCGCCGCACCCACCGCTGCAACCAGCCCCGCCACATCCACCCCCATGGGCGGCACAACCTCCACCAGAAGCCCCACCCCCACACCCACCCTAGGCCACAACCATCAGGAACGGATGGGCTCGATGGGGAGAAAAACACTTACAGCCGCGCACGCCCCGTCAGGTCCGCAGGGGATCCCGACCGGATATCCGTATCCGTAATATAGAGGAACGGGCGTCAAAAACGCATGGTCATGCTGCTGGCCGCGTTCGTATGCCTCGCGGTCCATTTCACCTCTATTTACTTTCTTCAGATCCCGGTCCTTCCTCTTCTGCGTTTTTTGGACCCGCTTCTCGCGCGCTTTGTGAGTGACGCCCTCCACGTAAACCGCGTTGTGATCGCTGGGATGCGTCGCGAGGAGACAATCGTCGCGGTCTGGTGGGTCAATTGGGGATTTCTTCTGAGCGGAGAACGACTCTGAAAGGCGGCTGAGTTTCTGGCCGATGGTGTCCCCCTGTTACGCTCATTAATACGGTCCAGGAAAAGTGGAAGAAGAACTGACCGGTAATGGACAACCACAGTACATGTATGGGACACCAAATCGTTGCTACCGCAAACTTCAACACGACCGCCCGGGCGGAAAAATGAACCCTCACCTGCCACGCACGGCAAGTAATATCAAAGGCGGACGATAGGTGGCTCTCTTCAACCTTGTCATCGCTGGGACGTATAAGTTAGCGGTTCAGCGTTGGCACGGTATCCCAAACATACTGGTTGACGAATCTACCGACGAACGAGAGACAGTCGTCGGAATACTTCTCTGGAAGGAGTTGGTGTGTACTTTGTGCAGTCGTAGTTAAAGGGTGACCTCTCGAGGCCCGAGAGTCATAGACTTACTGCCACGCGATATCGATGTCCAAGGTTGGTACGAAGAAAGAGGTGGTCGTGGAAGAGATCAAATCCAAGAATCTTCGGCTCATGTTGAGTTGAACTGAAGATATTGGTGGTGCTTTACTCACGCGTGATATCGTGCCATGCAATGTTTCAACGCTATCTCGTCCTCACTGCTGTCAAAGAAACCCGGTCGGCTCCAACCAAGACCGTGCATCTTTTCGGTGAACGCTCCCTGTCGTTGCACCTATACCCAGAGCAAATGAGATTCTACAACTGGATCCAAGCGAAGAAACCACTCACAGCGCTGACAAGGTCAACGGAATACGGACGATCGTCGGTATATGCACTCATGATCCTCCTCAGCCTAGAGGTCGTTGATTGGCCAAAGGTGAACGGTAAGATCCAAGAGAAGCCTACGTACATTGGGGGCTTGAGGTGTCGATGCAGTTCCTTCGTCAGCCGGTCGAGTTTGTACTCAACGAAGCCATTTATCTTGTTTCCCCACGCCGCGGTATCAGTGGTTTTCGCGTAGCCATCCTCCGCAACCTTGTGTCGGTCATCGAGGTGGTAATACAGATTCTTGCTGGCATAGATGCTGGCCTTGATCAACTTAGCTTTGTTTTTGTCCAAAATTTTGGACTTTGCGCGTAGAGTCCCACTGGACGTGCTTCAGTACTGGGCGTGAATCGAAAACGGCATGGTACTCACGGAAGGTAAACCGCGTCTCCGAACTTGCCCACGTCGCCGGCGTTCTTGGGATCCTTCATGAGATCGGACACAAACTTGGCAACCGCAAGTTTCTCTCTCGTGACGATGAATTGACACGCGTCACAGGCGCAAGTGAAGCCTTTTTGTGCCCAGCCGGTGTCCCCTGGCGCAAGGTAAGCTGTGAATACAAAACGCTGAGAACCGTGGCACTAGGTCAAGTCTGCGTGCTGACTAACGTGCAACCACCACAACGCTACATTTCGGGCACACCAGTTCACGCCGAGTGTGTATCGCACAAGAATCGAATGGGTCCCAGGGAAGACCGACCGCCGATTTCCAAGAATGTACGACATCAGTCCCTGGTCTGTGCTCGGATATGTTCTCCATCATCTCCTACGTTTCATGAGCGTTATCCCCAAGACGTAAGTTGTGAACGCGTACGAGCATGTCAAGGGGACTTATAGCGGGTGTCTTGAGAACCGAAAGGTCTTTAATCCGAAGAAGATCCTCCGCGTACCATCTGTGATAGATGGCACGGCCCCTCAGTTTGAGATCGGGGACGCGGAACCTTGTCACTTACGTCGGATTTAGCATATACGCATGCCATACGAGCCACACATCCAAGGGAGGGTTATCGAGAGTGCCGTTCGGCTGTAGAAACACGGACAGCTTCGAAACCCAACGATGGAACCTACAAAACTGAAGTTCGACTAGGCGTGCCCAAGGGTTACGCAGTACGCACCTTTCCAGAGCAAGCTCCAAGAACCAGGTCCACCTATCTTCCGGTCCGAGCTCTTGAGCCAGCGGTGGTAACTTATCGCGCACATCCTGGTTAGCCTCCAAATCGGTGACTCGATCTTTCAGCTCCCTGAAAGCCCTCAGCAGTCCAAGGTGTGCCTTGAGCTGAGGAACGGTCACAAAAGAGTTTTTTGGAACCTTCCCTCCCACGGGAAAGCGGACCTCCTCAAGATAGTAGGGGGGTGGGGCAGGTTGGTCGTCAGATGCACTCGTGGAAGGGCCAGCCCCATGCGCAGTATACCGGGGTGGGCTCCTGAGGTAGGTGTCGAAGAATAGTTTTCCGTTCATAACTACGGGGTCGCCAACGCGCCAACGGAAGCAAGGATGTCTACCTTATAAACCACGGGACGATGAGTTCGGCGTCACCTCTGGCTTGTTGGTTTTAGATCCACGAGGGTGCTTTGACAGGTCGGCCTACCTGGAATGCTGCGGGGCAGAGCCTCAATCCAGGCACAGCGCCGGTGTCCCTGATCGTATCGCGCGTTATCTAGGTTGCGCCGGTCACGAATATCGGAGAACGTGGGGTAAGCGCAGCTCGAACTGGGTGACCTGGAAAGGAGCTCCCGAGTATCTAATTCACAGGCGCCACGACTGTGGTATCAATAGCCAGAGGCACATTTTACGGTTGGTAGGGACGGGTGTATCCGAAACCTTCGATGCGAACCAAACCATAAGGATCGCACAGCCTGCGGGATGTCATTAATCATTTCCCAACACTCCACTAGTCTTGGAGATATAGCGGATCTTGACATGGTAGTTGGACAGTGGGCTTTGAGGGGTATCTAGAACCCCGTTCTTATCGCGTGCGTGAACCCACGGAACACTGGTCGGATGGTAGTAGCCAACCTAGCATTTCCTCACAATCCCAGCACGCAATTCTTCCTCCCTAAACGTGTGCGAAGGTTTTTAGTGTCTCCGCGTTGTGATGCATTCAGGACTGGACATACCTGTATTCGAACATAACCTGTATGCTGACGAATATGCAAAAACATGCGAAGAATACAAATCGGATACCTGAGCAAGGAACCGAGTTTGGCGAAATCAGTCCTGTGAGTGGTGTTCCTCTTGGTTAGACGCGCGCACCTTCCCAGCTGCCTGTCAATTGGCCAATCATGTACGATACGCCGCCCGTTCCAATCACAAACCCAACGAGGTTCGCTGCCAGCATCGCGAGGGCATTGAATACTCCCCCGACGGCACATACGTGTCGATACCACCACTGCTTGCCGAACTGGGCGGTAGGCCTAGGGTCAACGTGCGTACTCAGTGGTGATGGAAATCACTCTCACCTTGGATTGCGATAACACAGTCCTAGCGATCAACTCTGGGATGAGGAACAAGCTGACCAACCACCCCCATGCGAGGAGCTTGAACGACAGATCGTGCCACAGTGCGACAAACGTGAAGATAAGGACGCTCGAGGCGAGGACATTTCGTGTCCCTCCGAGTGGAATGTAGATGTACCTAATGCGGACCCTCAGCGACCATGGAGATCGGAGTTTGGGAGTACGATTACCTGACAATCCAGAGATTGTAACTTCTGTGCCAGCTCTTCCAAAAACCGAAGGCCGAGTAGTTGTTCGCCATGCACCGAATCATATTTTCCGGTGGGTCAAGGCCATCTGCGAGGGCCCACAGACGGAAGAATCGCCACGGAAGTAAAAGCTACTCGGCAGGGGTGGTTAGTGCCGAAAAGGTCCATCAAGAGTTAGACCCGTACTTTAAGCCAGACGATAATCAAGTTCCAAAAGCCGACCATACTAAGTTCAGCTGCAGAGAACCCGTCCCAAGCTTTAGTGTCTTTGATGGCCACCACATACATATAGTGGAGGACGAACTCCATCGTCAAAAAACACGCGAGGAAGCGGATGGCATACGTGACTACCGACTTCCGCGTCAAGGTGTTCCTACTGCTCATCTAAAGAAAAGTGTCGGGTTATTACGGGAATGAAACACGGTGGGAGGGATAATTACCTGCCACATGAAATCGTTAAACGTGATGATGGGACCGGCGATATACAGAGGGGGGTAGAGGATATATGCGAGGTAGTTTGTGAAGGTATAAACCTCCAGCGGATGCGCGTTGTTTGTCCGCTGCTTGTGGGACATGGTTGCCTGGTTCGCCTGGTTCGTTCGTCAGAACGTGCAACCCATTAGAGGTGAAGCTGCGCCACCTCTCTCGAGGGCCCCCGGGTGATCGACCAATGGTAATCCATCCCGAAGGAGAGCAATCTAAGCATGGTCATGTTGAAACTGACGTGCCACCGGGGATAGGCTCCCTGGATACCGTCCTGATATTTAAATCAGCTCGGACGTACATTTCTTAGAAGGGAGAGCCAGACCAGAAATTCAAGCGATGAGTGCAGTGAAGTGAAGCGGTAACCTGAGTAGGTCTCGTTGGTAAACAGCACCAGTCCATTGAAAGCCCAGAGAAAGAAGGGGCTGATGGTCTTCCCACCCGCATAGCGAGATATTAGGTAGTTGATAGAGATAATGGCTAGGATTTTGAGCGCGCTCGCTCCGTGTAACCCGAAGAGCATGAGGATGGAAAACCCGTGGATGAAAGGAATGAGATAGGTCCGGTCCGGTTGAGTGTTAGGCGAACGGCGCAGGGAATACAGAAACTTGAGGAGGAAGAATGCAGAGGAGAGCAATACGAGCGCTGGTATATTATTGCGGAAGGATCGATATTGTCCATCACTGTTGTCCTGGGGTCAACGTTAGCCCGTCTGTTGTGAACGGATCTTATGGCGGAGCTCACCACTTTGCGGCCAAACAGCCACCCTGGAGAAAGCTTGCGCTTATAATACGGATAATTATGGTGCTCAGCTGTGTCCCACCGGTCAGAACTCGATCATGGTGGAATGGATCATCTACTCACGCGAGCTGAGTGCGATTGGTATCCACACCATTACGGGCACGACCACGGCAAAGACCAGATAGTAGAAGAGGAATTCTGGCGTTTTCCAGCGCGGGGTGGTGTCTGCGGCCTGTGGTTGGTGTGAAGACGGAACATCGACCGTGAGTTTTACAATGCGACTGGGTTTTTTCCTGTTCACGAGACCCTCGACCCCAAGTGGGGATAGCTGGCGGTCACTTGAGGGCATTTGGAGAACGATGTGGTCGGACATTCATACCAGTTTGCGCTAGTGACAACAGGACTGTCAAAAGCCAGGGACCGGGGGCATTTCCTTATTAGGTAGGTGTTTCCCATCACCTGATACAGGAACCAACATGGGCGTTTCTCCAGTTCGTCAATCATCTCCCTCCTCCTCCCCTCCTTCCCTTTAATTCCGCCCAAAATCACGAAA
>Ga0307516_10005536_pt1 | contig 15061 bp, 10 predicted proteins | sample 19_EM_MG_FD_203310 | JGI IMG/M metagenome (GOLD analysis project Ga0307516, IMG submission 203310) | Populus trichocarpa ectomycorrhiza microbial communities from riparian zone in the Pacific Northwest, United States - 19_EM | ecosystem: Host-associated > Plants > Roots > Unclassified | place...
GATTTTTCGCAATTTTTTTTACTGCATTTTAATCAATACTGGTTTGTATTTTTATACTGTAAAGATACAAATCCGGTATTAAAATACCCGGTTTTCGTCAAGACATTTAAAAAAATAAAAAAATAAAAAAATATTTTATTTTCATGCATACGGCCTAGTCTTTCAAAAATAAAAAAATCATATCATATTTTCATACAACAAAGATTCAAAAATTTATATTAGCATGCATTTTGGCTTTAATAACCAGTTTATTAAAGTCACGAGAACTAGGCCAATATTTCAAAAATTCTAAAAAAAAATATTTTGTTTTCTTTTAATATCTGGGGTTACGACCTTATACGTAATACGTATTCCGGATGTTAAATTCTTTTGTTGACGTTAGAACAGTTAGGTTTTACCCGATAAGATAAGGATCTCCTTACCAAGGAGGACTTTTCTTAAACCATAGACGGACCAACAACTAGAAAAACACGATAAGACCTTAGATTTTATGAGACAATAAAACAATGCAGCTTACCTTAGGTAGGGCGTATTTGGGGTGTTAATACCTTTCCTTTACACAACTAGTCCCCGTACCCGATCTCTGAGACCAGTTAGGGTTCCTAGTGACCAAAATATTAGGTGGCGACTCCCGTTCCATTTTTCCACTAATAAAAGACAAGAATTCCTTGTCTCCACACATTTGCCACATTAGATAATAAGAAAATTATAAGGGTGGATGTTTTCGCCGCGACGCCGTACACGTGCGACAACTGGTAGGAGAAAATTGTAGATGATCTGAAACTACTGCATTCCTTCTTGGATTCCCCATCGGTAGCTCCACAAATAGATCTCTGTAGAGAGAGCTCTGCCACATCAAAATTCAATGCCTGCTCTATTTTTCAGACCAGGTTTGGTTCTTCTGCTTACCACTGTGTTTTGGTGCTCAAACTGGTGGGGTACATTTTCATAGCTTCTGAACTACTATATCCCCTCTTGTATTCCCCACTGGCAGAGCCACAAACAGATCTCTGTTGAGAGAGTTCTGCTACGTTGAAGTTCAATGTAAAGTCATGTTTTTCATACTAACATCCTGTGTTGCTGGACTGGAATGGAGTTCACAGCAGATGTGGCTAGAAAGAAGGCCTCTGCTCATGGCGTGAAAGGTTGACAGCTATTGGGTGCCATTGAAAGATGTGGAGTCGGTGAACAATTAATAGTGCAGGTGAACCAAAAAGGAGATTGTCTTTTGTTGATTATTGAAGGCGTTGCTGCCGTTTATGACTGAAATGAAGGAGATGTGGTGCCACTTCAGTGTTTATGGCCCCTACTAGTGGAGTGCTGAGGAGAAAAGTCAATGATGTATTCCTTGTGTGGGACATGGACTGATAGTGCTTCCACAGGAGGCTATGCAGACGTTCTCTTTCCCCTCTTGAAGTTCAACACTTGTTCAAGCAGATCAAAGAGTCTAGCTACTTCACATTTGATGCTCTCAATTTCCTTTAGATAATAACCCTCTTATCGAACCCCATTCTTTATTTTCCAACTTTTCTCAGTCCAGTATAGTAGACCTCGAGTGAGGGAACCAACTTTTCATCCCGGTGCATGCATGAAAAATATATGAGCATGTAATCTATATGATGAACTCGCCATTCGAGGGGTGACATATGGTTGTCATGGGTGTGGCAAGTCGACGCGACGTCGTCTGACGACAACGGAGGCTTTTGTCGTGCCTCCTGTGTGAGGTGTTGTGTGTTGGAAAAGGGTTTTGGATTTAATCATAAAATTATGATTAATGTTTAGGAGTCGCCACCTAGTATTGTGGTCACTAGGAACCTATGGTCTGCGAGAGTCTGGGTAAGGGACTGGTTGTGCAAGGGGAAGACACATCACCCCCAGTGCACCCTAGCTAAGGTAAGCTGCATTGTTGTTTGATTGTTTTTTTTCTAAGTCGGGTTTCTATTCGTTGGTCTTTTCTAAGGCTTAAGGCAGATTTCTCTTCATGAGAGAGTCTCTACCTTATCGGGTTAAATCCTAACCGTTCTAAAGTCTGAAGTTTAGCATCGCATTTCTACACCTTGTATCTTGAATACCTGAGGGTGTATTTTATCATGTAGTTTTACACCCCACAAATATTAAAGTCTATATCTGGATCCTAAAAATAAAATTGGAAAAAGATTTTTGACATGTTGGTCAAATCCTAATGGATAATCATAAACTGGTTACGATATCCATTTTTGGATTTTTTAAACATGAAAAAGATGCAATTTTTTTTTTATGAAAAATATGCTTGGAAAAATTTTAAGATTTGGCCGTATGCAACAAAATATTTTTTCTTTTTGAAAATGTTTTGAATTTTTTTTTTATTTTATTTTTTGAAATGTTTCAGAGAAAACCAGGTATTTTAATACTGGATTTGTATTTTACAGTGTAAATATACAACCCGATATTATGCAAAATTGGTAGAAAAATATGTGAGAAAATCACAATTTTTTTCAAAGGATTTTTGAATTTTTTTTTGGAATTTTTTTTAATTAAATATATAATATAATATTATATATTAATTAAATATTATTAAAACATGTGGGCCGGGTCGGCCCAGATAACTGGGCCAGGCATAAACCCAGAAAACAGTGGGCCGATATCGGCCCAACATATTTTCTTTCTCTCTTTTTTTAGGGGCCGGGCCAGACCCGACCCAAACATTTGGTATGGGCCAGAACTGGCCCGACCTAAGTAAGAAATGAATTATTTGCAGAACGTGAACAGTAAATTCACGTTCGGCATGCAACTTTGCAGTTGCAGCCGACGGAGTGAAGTGGGAGGCGACCTTGCGAAGGAGAAGAAGCTGCTGTCACTGGCCTGAAGTGAGGCTGGAGGTGGTCTGGTCATAGAATACGAGAGGCTGATGGCGGCATTGGTGGAGAGTTTTGGCCGTCGGAGTCGCTGTGGGAGAAAGAAGAAACCGGTTTGCAGAGGAGAGAGAAAGGTTCACGGTGGCTCTCGGTGGTCGATTGGTGGCTTACCGTGGTGAAGCTAGTGGTGGCTCTGGTTGGAGGCTGGAACGGCAGCTGTGGAAGAGGTGGACGGGGAAAGAAGGAAAATGGAAACAGGGGGAAGACTGGTTTTTTGAGATTTTTGGACCTGATTTTTGATGCAACCATATTATTTGATAGTTTCACCTACATTTAACTAGTGTTTTGCCTATGTTTTATGTATAAAGTGCCTTGATATTCTTTGTTTTATGTTTTGAAGGCACTTTTGGATGAAAGACGCAAAAAGGAGTAAATTGGAGATAATTAGCAGATTTGACGTTCAGTCGATGTTTTGTGCAGAGCATGAGCTCTAATGGTAAAAAAGAAGTGATTCTAGTGGCATTAGAAAGCTAACATCCATACCTTTCTGGAAATCTAAGTCAAGAAAAATAAAATAAGAAAGAGCATGGAAATCACATCCTTCAAAATCAAATCTCGCATTGTGCTAGTGTTGACCTTTGGTCATTCAAAATTCAATATCTGGAGTTGCAGAAGTCCAATTGATGCAAACTCAATTTTGTTGGATTCCTGACTCAAAGGTCTATAAATGCTCCAAAGTTCAGCTAAAAACGAGGGAGATATGAGTTTTCAAAAATGACAACTGAATTCTGCCAGCAAATAGGTTTCGTGAAGAAACGAATCCAAATTACATCCCAAAGCATCCAAACCGACATCCAAGTTTTTATTTCAACAATTTAGCTCCTCTAGTAAATCAATTCAGGAGGTCAAGGAAGGAAATTACCAACCTCAAACCACCAACCACAAACCAGCTGCAAGCCACCAGCCGCCAGCCGCCTTCACACTTGAACTTTGATTTTTCTTACTTACAATTTATATATAAATAGGCAGCTAAGTTTATGCTATTAATAGAGAAAAGAGGGAAGGAAATAGAGTCCAATAGAATAAAAGAAAGAGGGGTGGCAGCCATAAGAGAAGAAACACAAACTCTCCCCTCTACAAACCAGAAATCATGCTTTCTTCCATCTTTAGAAGTAGTTGTTTAATAGATATGCAAAGCTAAACTTGTTTTCTTGGTTGCAAGGACGCAAAAACCTTCAGATTTCAAGAACTGTGAGATTTATTCTTCCATTTATTTTCAGTTTGTATTATGAATGAGTATGCTTGTTTTCCTATGCATATTTCTATGATTGTTTATCTTAATTGCTAGAGCGGACTCTAAGTTATTATTGTGAACAATCTATTGCTAAGTTTGATATCAAAACCAAAGTTGTGGTATATAAACTTGTGAAGCAACTAAGCTTGATAATTGTGGTGGAACTACATTATTAAACTTAGGGAGAACATTCGATCAAAGCAACATAAGCTGCAGACAGCTTGGTTGTTAAGATTAATGAATTTATCTAGATCTTAAGGCTGCAATTGGATTAAATCATTAGTGCTGATACTGTGATTGTTTGTTGGTTAGGGTTAGTTATACGACGGATCCATTAATTAACCAACGTTAAGAAAAGATAAAAATTCAGAATATAAACTGGAGTTTCGTTTCAAGGATTGGTTCTGATTTCTGTAGGTGAATGTGTGCTTGCGACCAAAGTTTGTTTTCTTGATAAATTTCAGTTTTAATTGATTTTGTTTGCAAGTTTACTTTCTGCCATAGTTTAGATCATTACAAATCAAACCCTCCCCAATTGCATAACGTATAGCATAAAAATTTGAACTAAACCTTCCTTGTGGGATCGACCGCTTGTTTGCTCTATACTATCTTGTGTGTTTTAAGCTAGGGTAATTAATTTGTGCGACCGCGACATCGCAACAATTTTCTCCTGCCTCAGGTCATCAATGGAGCCTCTATTTATAGGCGGTGGAAGAGGATAATCTCGTCTACACCGGGGTAAAATTTCGGCCCTTGATTTGGTTGGTAAGGTTCCCAACTATTGGTTCAAATTAGCCTCCCTAAGTTGTCAAATCTGCAGGAAAAGACTGCCTGAGTTGACCTCTTCACGCCATTGTTGGTGTCGCCGTGCTGTCATTCATCCTGAAATGTTCACATGGGGTTGTAGAGGAACTGCAGGGGATCCGTTTCGTGCAAGTTTTGTTCGATTTGATGGAGAAATCAAGCATTAAATGCACCTGCAAATAAGGCTCCCACGCTGTTTCTTTTGGGCAAAACGGGGAAGACAATGAACAGTGACCAGACAACGCGTCGTCTGGTCCTTTTTTTTTTTAATGTAAAACGACGCCGTTTTGGATTGAATTAGGGATTTTAACTGATTTTCAATTTAGTCCTCCAGTTTTCAATTGCTTCAATTGAACCCCCTAATTGACCATAAACTTTTGATTTAATGCAATTAGGCCCCTGCGGAACTTCAACTTCAGTTCTGTATTTATGTGCCTTTTGCAATATGGTCCTTAGTCTCAGATTTATGCAATTTAACCCCTAATTAACCTTTAAACTTTTAATTTCTTCAATTTCACCCCCGTTTTTTGTCAATTAAGCCCCTAAATTTTGGTGCCTTTTGCAAATTGGTCCTTGGCTGTCAATTTCTTCAATTTAACCCCTAATTGACCCCAAAACTTCAATTTTCTTGCGATTTGACCCCTAATTTCAATCAATTAACTTGGTAAAAATTAAATTTGGTCTCCTAAAATTCCAATCTTCTCAATTAAGCCCAAATTAGGCTCTCAAACTTAATTTTTCACCAATGAAGCCTAAATAAAATTAATTTGACCCATTTAAAGTATAATTAAATCCTTGCACTTAATTAAATCCTTCAATTGGACCCAAATTAATTCTTAAACATAATTAAAATTTAATTTGGCCCATGATAAAATCAAATTGGCCTATTAAAAATTTAATTATATCATTGGACTTAATTTTTATGCAAATTCATTCGATAATCATTTAATTTGACCTTGAATTTGCATTTGTTTCTCCATTTTTGGGCATAATGGGGTACAATTAGGCCTTGAATTTCCTCTAAAATTGCAGCTTGATTTCCGGACCTGCTTTCTCCACGTTGTTAGCCTTTATTTTATATTTTTGATTTATATTTTGAAAAAGTGAATTTTGGGAATAACCTAGAATTGGGTTTTGACAATGGTCATAACTCTTGTATGATGAAACAAGAATCTTGATACTTGCCCAAACTCTACAATGAAAATTTTCCGAGTGACGACCATTGTGTCATCCACAAGTCTTGAGTTCAAGATGCTTTAAGAAGGGTTTGCCCTGATACAAATAACGATAGCACATACAACCTAAGGACAAGTTCTATTCATTATGTGAACATGGGTAGGTTTTCTATCTGGTCTCAAAAGGGTCTCATATATGTCCAGTGACGATCTTCGTAAAGACAGTATAGGGGCGTTGCAAGAAATGATTAAGTACGTATACCCACCATTACCAAGCAGACATTCAGATATGAGTTGGGTGTTTCACGCATCTGAACCCTGACCAATAGTCATAGGGCAGATCGTTAATTCCCCACCTAACTTTGAAGCTTGTGTGTGCTTTCAAAAATAAATACATGTGATGCATGAGACAATTCTACAAAATGCATGGATAAAACAAACAAATACACAAAGCTTAGTCCAATATTGTTAGAAACAGTACCTTCTCTAGTGGAGTCGCCATTCTGTCGCATGTCACCTGTACGGCGTCCGTTTGGCGATTTTTGTTTTCGTTTGATTGTTCTTTGAGTTCTTGGGAGTCGCCACCTAGTATTTAATTGAGGGTTACTAGGAAACCCAAATGTACTGGTCTTGTCAGAGATTCACGGGTAAGGGACTGGTTGTAATTAGGAAAGGTATTAACACCCCTAACGCACCCTACCTGAGGTACGCTGCTTCGTGGCTTTGATGTGTTAAAGAAGTTTTAAAAGTTTTGTCTTTTCATCGAATATTAGAAATACGACTTACGTATAAGTTTGTAATCCTTTATCGTGAGCAAATCAAAATATTAAATTCTTCTTTTGCCTTTGTGATTTTATCATAAAATAAAATAAATAAATAAAAACATCCATAAAACAAATACAAACACACACATTCACATTATATATATATATATACACACACACACACACACATATACACACACACTACAAATTATAAAAATTCAAAAACTAAACAAAAATTACTTTAAATAATTTAAAAATTACAAAACAGCCCCTAAAAAATCTTGGAATTGCCGGGAATGGTTCAGTGAAGCCTTAGGGACAGCAGGAACGCGTCTTCTCCACGTGCCGCCACCAGAAAACCCAGGCAAGCAGGGGTCAGTCACAACTTCCTCCCCTCTTCCCGTCCTCGCTGGTGTGACCTGCAAAACACCCAAAAACACAACAAGCAGTTGATTTTAGTTTTTCTTTCCTTTGTTTTCAGATATGATTCTCTTTCTCTTCTTCTCCATTTCGGATCTGCTTCTCTCTACAGATCAGTTCTTTTCTTTTTCTTTCCCATTCTTCTCTGTTTCAGGTGGTGGCAAGACAAAGGGGGCCGTCGGCTGCTAGGCTTTTGACGGGTCTGGCCGGCGGAGATGGAGAAGAGATCTGCTGTCGCCCGCGATCGCTGGAGCTGTTGTGGAGATGTCACCGGGGAAGGCCGGTTTGTGGTTCTGGTGTTGCTTCTCTATTACCGTCAGTGGAAGGGTTGAGGGAAAACTGAGAGAGGAGATGGACGATGGAGAGGGGAACTTGTTCGGTTTTGGAGGAGAAGGGAGTGGGTCTGTGGAGGCTGGTTTACAAAGATGGAAGGTCCAATGGGTGGTGGCTCTGGTGAAGAAGAAGATGGGGCGGTTGTGAAGGGAAATGGGGCTGCTTTGTTGTAGGTTGAAGATGAGGTTAGCTGTTTGTAGAGGGAAATGCTTAGGGGAGACGGGAGCAGCCGAGAAGAAGATGGGTAGCGGCGGCCGGTTTTGGTTTTTTTTTTTAGTCTTCGGTTTTTTTGCAAAAAAAAGAGGGGCTGTTTGTGTGCAAAGAGGCTGTTTGTCGGTTATGGAGAAGCCAAGTGAAGGAAACTGGCGATGGGAGTGGAGGTCTGGTGGAGGGCTGAAGGGAAAACGAAAAGGAGTCAGGGGTTTTCGGGTGCAGGGGATGAAGGCCAAAAATCCCAAAAGGAGGGGTTGCGGCTTGAGAAAGGGAGCGGCCAGGGAAGAAGAAAAATAAAAAATCAGTGGGGTGCGACTGCTCTTTTGTTTGGCCAAGTGGGGGGCGCCGCCGGCTGGTTTGAAGGAGATGAGTTTTTAGGGTTAGGTTTTTTTGTGTTTTTCTCTAAATGTGCAAAATTGCCCCCCCTTGTGTGTGTTGTAGAGACTTATATTTATAAGTAAAAATATTGCTAGGTTTCCAAACTTGGTCCCTCAACTTCTTTCTTTATTTTTTTTTTGTAAAATTTGATTTTCTTATTTTTTTGGATTTCTTTTATCAACATTGCCTCGAATGAGGAAAATCGGTGATTTTTAAAAATAACGCGTTAAAGGTCGAACGGGTTCCAAAGATCTTTGAAAATTTAAATTCTTTTGAGACGATGCTGAAAATGCTAAAAATAATGCAAATATATTAAAAAATTTATTTTTTTTGGATTTTTGTTGTTTTTCGCTATTTTTGGATTTTTTCTGAAAATTTATCAAAACATGGGTCAAAAATTGGGTAACAACAACCATAAAGGTGGCTGAAAATTAGGGGAGTGCTCTTTTAACCTAAAAATTCATTTTTCAACAAATTCTCACCTAAAAATACACAATAAACACCCTTGGAACCTAGAAAAAATATCCACCCAAAAGACCCCCAAAATTGTCCAAAAAACTAAATCAAACCGATTTCTTTTTTCTCTCTTCCCAATCTACTTTTTTAGGTAATATGAAGGTTAGAAAAATCTTAATGCCCTCCTTGTTGAATGAAACCTATTGACACCAAGATAGATCTTTTTTTTTTTTTTTCTTTGGAATATGGTCAAATCAACAACTTTCTCTCTCGTTTGTCGTTTTCAAGTGACTTTCTTTTTTCTTTTCTCTCAAACTGAAGGACTGAAATGTAAAAAAAATAAACTTTGGAATTACAATTAAAATTGTAAAAACCAAATGGACTCTAGTGTAAGAGAAAGGAAGCTAAATGGACTAAAAAGTACATTTTCCAGTGAATGTGAGATTGCCAAGGGATTTATTCTTATTTCATACGTTGATAGTCTTTTGTGAATTTTTTTTATTTTCTCAATAGATTTAAAGAAATTGGTAATTAATTTGGACATGGATGACCGCAATTGAAAAATAATTGAGTATGAAAATGAAAAATTAGGTTATCGTGAATTACTACAACATTTTACCTATATGTTTTAGTATATGTTATAATGTAATGTAATTTATTTCATCTATTTGCTCTATTGTTGGATTCTCCTCCAATATGAGGACTTTGGAAAGGCATCTCTCTCATGATTGAGTGAGGGGAACTAAAACATGATTTATGGAAGCTGTAAAGGTTATATTAGAAAGTAATCTTTTTTTTTGTCACTCTCATTTTCAAAGTGTTTGATTACTTCTCTATGAAAATTTGCATTTTAAGCTTATGCTTTCTTCTTTATAGGAGAACTGCACTACTTGTTTGGATTTTTATCATAATAATTAGTTGTAAACTAGATAATTGATCGTGCTATTTTGCGGGTCGAATCAAATTTTTGTTGAATGTAAAAAAATATCCAGGTGTTGTTAACGTGTTTTCTAGCAAAAGAAAATTAAACTATATGACGGTTGACTCGATGTGACGTAGTCGACTTTGCAGGTTCAAAGACAACTCAAACTACAAAAAAAAAAAAATGCCTAAAACAATCAAGAAAAAATCTTCTTCCTCCTCCTGGCCCATTATATTTGTATTTTTCATGGCTTTAACAAGGTATGACAACCATGTTTACTGGCATTTTTTCCAACAAAACCTTGTCACATGGCTGGGCTAGCGACAAGGTAAATGAGCTGGACTTAAGCCTACCCCATGTCTAGGCTGGGTCCAGCCCAGGTTTATTTAGAGAAAAAAAGCATATTGGGCCTTATGTCGGCCCAACAAACCGGGTTAGGTTCGGCTTAAGCCCAACCCATACACATGGGTTTGGGCCTCTAGCCTAATAGGCCCAATCCATGTGGTTGGGCAAAGCCCAACCCAGATTTAAGGGTGTGTTTGGCTACTTAGAGTGAGTTTGCCAAACACGCTTTTAAGGCATTTTTTTATACCTCTAATTTTAGGCTAATGGTGTGTTTGACAAACACGCCCTCAACCCTTTCCTTTAGTATTAATTTGTTTTTATTTTGGGGTCTAGCCAAACGATCCTTAAGAAATTCAAAAAATTCTGAAAAAATTCAGGGATCATTTTGAAATTATTTATAAGTCCCTTGAGTGTTTTTCCAACAGTTTTTGCCTAATATCGAACTATAAACTTACACTGTAAGATACAGATTTAGTATTAAAAATACTTGATTTTTCTCCGGAATTTCAGAAAAAATTCAAAAACTAATTTCTTTATTTCAGAAAACATAAAAATATATATTTTTAGAACTTCATTTAATATCATATTTTAGAATTACACCGTAAGATATGGACCCAATATGAAAAATACTTTGTTTTCTCTGAAATTTCAAAAAACAAAATCCAATTTTTTTTTTAAAAAATTTCATCATTTCAAAAACACAAAAAATATGTTTTGTATTCGTGCATACGACCAAATTCTAAAGGTTTTTCATGCATATTTTTTTAAAAACAAAATCGCATTTTATCATGCAAAATGGATATCGTATCCAATTTATAATTATCAATTAGGATTTGATCAAAATACCAAAAATCACACAACAATTAATTTGTTTCATTAATATTCAGAGTATTAAGATTTAGCTATAGACTTTAATATTCGGAGGTATAAAATTATACTATAAAGTATACCTCTAGGTATTAAAGATACAAAATAGAAAATAAATGCATTGCTAAAAATTAGGCTTTAGAATGGTTCGAATTTAACCCGATAAGGTATAGACTTTCTCATGAAGGGAGATCTGCCTTGAACCTTAGATGAAACCAACAAATAAAAACACACTTTAGATTAAATATCAATCAATGATGCAGTTTAATATAGGTAAAGTGTAATGGTGGTGATGCGTTCTCCTTGCACAACTAGTTCTTTTACCTAGACTCTCGTAGACCATTAGGTTTTTTAGTGACCATAATATTTGGTAACAACTCTTGAACCCTCTAATCATAATTTTATGATTAAACCTAAACACCCTTCAATTCCATGAGGCAGCTCTGCCATTCGATGTCGTGCACTTTATAACAGGATGGCGACTCTACTTGGGATTTGTCTGGTTGGATTGAGCTTTGTTTGTTTACTTGTTTATTTTTATTGGTCTATGCAATTTAATTTTAGCATGTATTTTTACATATTGTTCATGTATTTGTTTTACATACTGCTCATGTATAAGTACATCAGGTATGGATAAATGCTTTCATGCATTTTAATTTTCAATTAACCCTGTTTCTAGGTTAGGTGGAGAGTAGTGGTCTAACTCATGACTTTCAGTCAGAGTTTAGATTTGTAAAACATCTAACTATGAGCTGAGCATTTACTCAGTAATGGCGGTCACACTGTGCCCCAACCATTCCTTATAAACCCCCATATTGCCTTTAGAAAATGTGGTCACTAGGCAGATCATGGACCCTTTTGAGACCAGACAGTAAACCTATCCTTTATGTAATGGCTTAGAACTTGCCATTAGAATATGGACTCTTTAATAATTCATTTTGCATAAAGACAGACCTAATAAAAATCTTGAACTCTACATGATTTTCTATGCCGAAACCATAACATTAATGACTCTTTCTAAGTACTGATAAAAATATGAGATGATGCAATTAATTGAAGGGGATTGCCTAGGGACCAAGGTTGGGGAATTACCGCGCATGACCAAAGTACATTACTTTGTGGATAAAATAGAGAAGTATGTGTTAGTTTTGGGTTATGTGGATGAAACCCTGTTCAAGAGAAAATATTGAGAGAATTGTCCATTTGGTAAAGCTCTCAGTACAAATTTCTATAGTCAAGGTTTTGATGCATTTTTATGATCCAGGTTAAAGATGTTTCACTATTGGGGATGTTGACATGACCCCCACCATTGAGGAGTATGCTCAGATCCTGAACTTTCCAAATGACCCTGATAAGGTGTACTTTAGACAAAGGATCGAAGACACAATTGCCAAGGTTGTCAAATTGCTACGCATAGACCAAGTCAATCAGTACAGGACAACCTAAAGGGGTGTTTAAGTGGAAAATCATTGAGACTAAGCTAAATGCAAATAAAAATAAAGGAAAGCTGGGAGAAGAGAGATATCGGGAGGTTGTTTTTTCTATCTTTGGGTTAGATTGTTTCCTTTGAAATCTTTTATGATCATTAGTGTCGAAGCTGCCAATGCCTTTGTTGAATATGAACGGATAAGGAGTAACCATTCTTCAGTTGTCTTAGCTGAAACTTTCTTATCGCTAAATCACTGTAGGATGCATGGAAAGGGAGCATTGTGATGTTGTATTCCTCTATTATTCATATGGATAGTTAGTTACTTGAAAACCCTGAGAAAGGTTTTCAATAATTTATAGTGCTTCAACATGAGGCCCTTGAAGCTGATTTTGAGTGAAGATTGGAAAAGCCTAAATGAGAAGGCATGGGTAGAAAAATACCAAGCAGTCCTTTAGAGTAACTTTAGGTGGAAAGCCCCTTGCGTAGATAATTCATCTTATTTTATGAGTTGTGGAGATAAAGCATGGGTCTCACTGATTGGTTTAATTAGTTACACCATTTACTTACCTTCACTAGTTGTCAGACAATTGAGATGCATTCAACAGGTGTTGAGGACTTATGTTTAGCAGAGTATACTGGGTTGTTTAAGGATTGTAATTTTTTTAGTTGAGTTAAAAGCCATAAGACATGATTAGGGGCAACTTGTATTAGTTCATAAAGGTGAACGAGAAGGGGAATTCTAAGTCAGTCTTAATTACTTAGTATAGAGAAAAGGTGGTTCATCTGAGGTATTTAAAGCATGGGAATGTAAGGCTAAATGGTAGTTATAAAAGCAAGATCATTTTTCACTAGAGAACCCTTGAGAAAAAGGGTCAACAGTGAATAAAAGTTGCAAGATGAGTTGGATAAGCTGAGAATTGAGCTAAGTAATAGCAACAATCAATATAAATTTTTAGAAAACCATCTATTTAAAGAAGAAAAGATGAAGTCCTTCCTAAACCAGCAGTTGATAGAGAAGGATGAACGAGTGGCCGCATTAATAAAAAACTTAGAACGGGAAACGAATGATCAAAAGATGGCTACGAAGTCTAAGAAAATTGTGCATGGGATCTAAGAACAGTTGAAGGAAAGAGTGGCCAAGCATAATGACCTAATAAACAAGCATGTGATGTTGGAAAAAGAATTGGTAACTGTGAAAAAGGGTTTTGAGGACAAGAGACGTGTTGATAAGGGATTGATAGCTTCTTTGAAGAAAAAAAAAGGGATCACAATAGAATGAGGTTGGAGACTAAAAATAAAAAATAGATTGACCAATCTCAATATTGAGGAAGAAAGAAGCTTAAGAGCTCAATACAAGGCCTAACTGATTATGAAAGAGAAGCAAGAAAGACAGCCAAGTCAAATATGAGGGAGTATCAAAATAGAGCAAATGCCTTGAGAGATCAAGTCTCTATAGTCTAGTATAAGCTAGAGTTCTGAGAGGAGGAATTGAAGAAGCTAGAGTCTAAAGGAAAGATGAGGGAGTTGAGATATAAATTCAAGGAGTGACATGATCACATTCGTCACTTCAATATACAACTAAAAATGAAGATAACTAAGATCAACACTAAATGAGAAGAACTTTATAGGGCTAGGAACTAGATTCAATAGTTAGAGAGGACAATTCAAATATTGAATAAGAACAATGAGTCGTTGGTTGCAAGCAATAGTATGCCACTTCAAGACAATACTTTGTTCCATTACAAGAATGAACAGATAAATAAGTTGATTGATATGATGGACCGAAAGACAAATGAGTTGCGAGTGAAGGCCTCTATGATATGCAATAATGTTAGCAAGTATGAATTGTATTTAAGTGAGGTTTTAGCTTTTATCAGAAATGTAGCCAATATAGAGGTGGCATTTAAGAATGAGTAGATATGTATATAAGTCTTATTCCATAATGTAAACTCTTTGTATGAACTACTTGCTCTTAATGAATGAAAAAGGCTTATACCCACTAATTTATTGTACTTTCTAATATGTATGAAATTCAACCAATTCGAGGACTCGAGAAAGATCTTTTCAAATCTATCAGACTACGGATTCCGCTCATGCCTAATAAGAAAGTCATGGATTAGCTCTTCAAACAAGTTAATACATATCTGATGCACGTATACATACACTTGCATTCATAAGCATGCATATATTCATATCTTAGAGTTTAAATATCATGAGTGCATTATAGGTTGAAATATATATCCCCAAAAAGCTCAAATCTGTAGAGTTTACAGCACCCGAGTTTGACAAATAAATATGGAAGATGAAGAACACACTCACTATGATGCCCACTTCCAAGAAGCGTTAAATTCCCTAAAGGTTAGCATGGTCCGTATTGCTAGCTTGCTTGAGGAAATGCTTAGAATACCTTTGGTGAAGGCCCGTCCAATCGGCCTGTCACTTTTGCTCAAACTCAAGCAATAATTTAGCCTGAAGAAAGGATGGGCGAACAAGGTCAGGAACCCTAATATAATGCAACATTTATGTAGACGACAATACCGACACTAGCCCCTGCAATTGTAGATGCATTCACCAATTAATATCATAAAATAAAATTATCTAATGATATTGATAAGGATAAGATGGTAATATTGGAAGCCAAAATAAGGGCTAATGAGGGAGTAGATTTGTATGATCCTGTGCAGGCTACATAAATATGTCTAGTCCTGAACGTGGTGTACTAAAGAAGTTTTGTGTTCCTAATTTCATCAAGTAAACCGAAACCCAATGCCCTATCACTTATCTCAAGTCTTATTCTAACAAAATAGCAGAAGTAGTGCATAATGAA
>Ga0307516_10005537_pt1 | contig 15060 bp, 29 predicted proteins | sample 19_EM_MG_FD_203310 | JGI IMG/M metagenome (GOLD analysis project Ga0307516, IMG submission 203310) | Populus trichocarpa ectomycorrhiza microbial communities from riparian zone in the Pacific Northwest, United States - 19_EM | ecosystem: Host-associated > Plants > Roots > Unclassified | place...
TGTTGAGGGACAAGGCCAAAGAAGCGCGACAGAGGATCTTGCAGGAGGCCAACGGCGTAAAGGCGCGGTTGTAATCCTCGCGCCACTCCACACCCTATTTCATCGTAGCGGCGCCAGTCCCCGGCTCCACCTTATGATTTACTAGAATCGTTTTTTGCGTTCTCGCTTGTACAGCGTGCGGCGTGGCGGGATCTCAAATTTGTCATCATTCGCAAAAGTACAGTAAACAAGGACGTTGGACGGGAGGAAAATCAGATCCCTCGGAGGGCCTCAGCAGCGTGCCATTTGGAGGCTTGGCCGCCTTCACCGGGGCCCTCGAAGGGTCCCCTCTTGCAGGACTAGGACGTGACCGTCCGATCCATCGTCCTAGCCTCTTAGGTACCAATCCACCAAGAAACCCCACACCTTCAACTCGCGAATCCTGTATATATTCCCAAGGTGCTCGGATTTGAATTTCAATGGCCCAATAAATACGACACTCAGGAGGTCGTTCATGTCGGGGGGTGTGCGGGGGAACACAGTCGCCGTTACGCCCACGTTCATCTCATGAGCACAGGTGTTTCTGTGGAATACTGCGGGTTGCGATGGGTCTGAAGATTGATAAATCTGTGTTGGAGTACTTCGCACATACATGTCCCTCGATCCATGTGAGGTCTTAAAACTCTTTCGGCAAACGGCCAGGATAGAGTTTGTTTGCAAGAGTATACCGAAGCATTGCCGACCGAGGGAGGTAACCGTTGCAGGAGTGACACCCGGAGGAACGTCGTGCTGCTGTCTCGAACATCGGCTACCTTCACAGTAGGCCTTAAGGCACCCGTAAACGACGTTTGGAACGATCTAGAGCCAGGACCGAACGTGTCCTTCCCGCGTTTCGCGAGCTTCAGTAACGGCAGGTGCATGTTTGTCACGACCAGGGGATTCATTCCTCTCTTTTATAATTTCCGAACTTGGACCCCAAACACTTCCCTGAGAAGGTCTTCCACAAAGCCATGGGGTAGAGCAGGATCGGGAGGACCTCATGGAAGGAGCGCGATGTTCTCCTTCGCGAAGTCCATAGATCTGGAAGGCTCAGTAGGTACAACGAACGTGCTCTGGATAGCTCGATTATCAGATTGTACCTCTCAATTTTCAACTTGGGCATGGGGTCTGGTACGACGTGCAGATCACATTGACAACAACTTTTTGTTGTCAATGTGTCAACTTTTGTAAGTCGCGACTGGAGTTTTGAGCCAGGCGGCCTGAGAGATTTCATCCTCGGCCGCTTGGGGGGGGGGTCCCAACGGCTCTGTGAACACAACAGCTGGGAGGTGATCATGGTCCTGTATCAGCTATGAATGAACTGACAGATCAGCGCTGAATGGCCAGCGGGCGGTGGCACTAAGTTGGAGAATGTCTCCGGTCGATAATTGTATCAATTGGTTTGTTTGTTGTGCGAAATCACCCTTGATGGAATATATATAGCCCGTCTTCGTTCAGTGACTGGTGACCCTCTCCGAACGCAACTCGAGCCTCGAGGATGTCACTGGAAATGAGCGGCAAACGCACGAAAACCTTATCATCAGAAGGAAATACTGTGATCAAGAATCGTGATTCTTCCAGTTCACCGTGCCTGTTGTTGTGTGGACCGTAGAACTGTAAGAGTTGGAGAACCGTAGAGAACAGAGAAGGTGAGAGGGCGGGAGTTTAGGCTTTCACGTGGTCGCTAAAATTAGCTCGGGTCGGGCCGATCGGGATTGTGCCGGCGTTTCTTCACGGACCAACCCTCCTCTCGGAGTTGGGGACACTTCTCTGTTGTCGACGTACACATACCCCGTAATGTGGTTTTCAAACTTGGAGGTTGAACGTTGACGCGTGACGAGTGGCTGCGGGTCGTTCCTTGCGTCCGGAATCTTCGCATCTGAAACGAAAAGCGCGCGGGATGGTGCGATCCGACGTTGGTAAAATATTTGGGGGTTGTTCGAAAGTTTTGTTTCCTAAAGTTGGTGAGAACCTATCCAACGGTTAGAAAAGTTCGCCCAAACCCCAAATACCTTACGTACCAATTTTCGTACAGGTATAGACAACCTTTACCAACAAACCCCGAACCTTTTACCTATTTTTGTCCCATAGTGATCCCGGAGAGTCTGGAGTCGGTTATGCCCAACATCCTTACCCCCAAACCATGACCAAGGAGGCCAGCTGGGATACTCCCCCTGGGCCTTCCGCCCCACATGACTACCCTCAGCGGAAGGGGTTGGCCAGGTTGCTGACTTCCGTCGTGGCTCTCCTCGTGTTCGCTTGCGTATCGTTATCTGTCAATTTTGGAATCTTGGGGGCGGGGTCCTTTGTGGGCTCGTCGCGAGGTGCAGGGTTTACTAGTGTTCCGTTTCACGGGAGAGAGATTTTGGATAAGTGTGTCGCTTTGAAGGTACCTGCCGGTCCTCCCAAGGACTTCAATTCGAGGTCCGTTTCGGATAGGTACACGCCTGGCACCCCTTCGACGATCATTTACAACGCGAGGATTTGGACTGGGGAGAGGAACGGTACGCAAGTCGTGGATGGGTTTGTCTGGTTAGAGAACGGGATCGTTGTTGCGATTGGGGGGTTCGAGGAACAGGAACGTGTTTTGAAGGGGGTGAGGAGCTCGAGGAAGCACAGGTCGTTGGTCAAGTTTGTGGACGCTGGTGGGAAGTGGGTCACACCTGGTCTGGGTGAGTTTATATATCCCTGTCCGGTTTGGTGCGTTTTGGAGAGGTATTGAGGGTTTGCTCTTTTGACCAGTCGACTTGCATTCACACCTTGGGGTCATGAGTGCCCCAATACTCGTCGGTAGGTGGGTACCCGAATGATTCCGTTTCCCTCGGTTGAACGCTTTCACCTAGGTTCCGAGAGCACCAACAGTCGGAAAGGTCCAATCATCCCGTGGTTGAGGAGCATCGATGGATTCAACACCCATGACGACTCCTTCGAGCTCACGATCTCTGGAGGCGTCACTTCCGCTCAAGTGCTTCCCGGCAGCGGAAATGCCCAAGGTGGGCAGGCATTTTTGGTCAAGCTCAGGAAGACCCCAGAACGGTCGCCTTCGTCCATGGTCATCGAACCTCCCCACAGTCTAAACGGATCCGCCCTTGATCCTTCCCTCCCTCCGAGGTGGAGGCACATGAAGTGAGTCGCTATCTTTTCGTATTGAATACTGGGTTAAAATTTGGCACACTAGGCAGGCTTGTGGCGAGAATTTGCGAGGGTACGGAAATCGGATGGACTCGGTTTGGTCTTTTCGTTCGGCGTACGATGAGGCTCGAAAAATCAAGAATGCCCAAGACGATTATTGTCGAAAAGCCGAGGCTGGCGAATGGGATTCTTTGAGAGGGCAGGAATACCCTGATAGTTTACAGTGGGAGATTCTGGTGGACGTTCTGCGTGGACGCGTCAAGGTTCGTCGAACATTAACATGGCGATTGCGCGGTTTCTGATTTTGACTAGATCTCAAACCACTGTTACGAGGCTGGTAAGGTGTTTCTTGATAACCATAGCGCAGTGATATTGATTGGCTCATGTGCCGCCAGTCGATCTTGATGACCTCGTCCGTGTATGTGGACGATTTGCATGGTGACCACAGTGGACATGCTGACCCTTTTACGAAGATCACCAACGAGTTCAGGTTCAACATTGCCTCTTTCCACCATGCTCATGAGGCTTACCTTGTCCCTGGGGTGTTGAAGAAAACGTTAGTGCACACTGGAGATGACGCGTTCGTTGCTAATGAACCATCCGTCCAGATATGGTGGAACGCCAACCATTGCCCTTTTTGCCGTACATGGAGGGTTCGTCCCGGTAGATCCTGACTTGTTTTATGGTTCTGACACACGGGGTAGGTATAAACGGGAGGCATACCGTGGTTCGCCGTTTGCTGCAAGGGTGTTGGCCGATAATGGTATCCCCGTCGTCATGAAGGTGGGGGTTCATAGACGTCGACCGCTGGGTTGCTCCTGATGTCCACCGTCTAGTCCGACCACCCTGTTACCAACTCTCGTTACTTGTTGTTCGAGGCTCAACAAGCCCATTACTATGGACTCCCTGCAAACTTGGCCCTCGCTTCCGTCACTACCACACCCGCGACAGCAGCCGGCCTCTCTCACCGCATTGGCTATCTTCGAGAAGGTAGCGATGCGGACGTCGTTCTTTGGGACACTCACCCACTTCAGTTGGGGGCCACCCCCATAAATGTTTGGATCGACGGCGTTCTCGAAGTCCCTGTTGCGACCGAGAAGGGTGGCTCCGAGCATAGCGTTCCGGTTGGGATAGGTAAGGAGGACCCTGGCTGGCAGGGAGTACCTAGAGTTCCAAACTGGGACCAAGAACGTCGGAGGGCCATCGAGTGGGAAGGTCTCCCACCGCTCGGAGGTACCCAGGCCCGCGATACGATCGTGTTCACAAACGTTTCAGAACTTTGGGTCAGGCACCCGGAGCATGGGATTGTCCAACAGTTCAACACAGGATTCACAAAGTTCGACCCGAAGGACCAGGTTGTGGTTGTAAACTCGGGTAAAGTCACCTGCGTGGGACCATCGGGCTCTTGTTCTGGGTTCATGAGCTCGAATTCGAGGCGCACGAACTTGCGCGGAGGAGTTATTTCACCTGGCCTTACTTCGTTCGGTTCGACCTTGGGGTTACAAGAAATTGAACAGGAAGCATCGACTGGACCAGGCCAACCATACGACGCATTGGCCCATGACATACCCGGAATCGTTGGGGATATTGGCGGGGTGGAGAGAGCTTCGGATGCTTTGTTGTTCCACACAAGGAGCGCTTTGTAAGTCCGAGATATCTAGGATGTTCTGGTTATGTCTAAACTTTCCACCGCCAGGTCTGCGTATGAGGCCGGGGTTACCTATGCCGTCGCTTCCCTGGCCTCGTATTCCGGCTTGATCGGTGGTCTGTCGGCCACAATTCGTACTGGAGCTCACCACGCTCTGGAGAAGGGCGCTGTCGTCCAGGAGGTCACGGCATTGCACGTTACCTTACATAAATCGTGGGGATCTGGATCCGTCAGCATCAGCACCCAGATCAAGGTTTTGCGAAGCTTGCTTCTCGGCTCGGACGGAGGGGTCACCAGCGATAGCCCCACTGGGTACTGGTTCGGGAAGGTTACTAGTGTGAGTCAGGTTCCGAGACGTCTGCGTTGTCTGTGAGTGACGCCTAGCTATTTCCCTACCTCTAGGGCGATATACCCCTGGTTGTGGGGGTGGACAGCGCGGACGTCATGGCGACCCTCTTGAAGCTCAAGGCGGAGGTGGAAGATGTCAAGGATTCCACGATCAAGTTCGTGTTTAGTGGGGCTTCCGAGGCTCACCTCGTCGCTGAGGATATCGGTAACGCCTCTCCGGACGTCATTCCTTGCCGTGGGGCTGATTGGACGGTCTAGCCAGGGCGAACGTCGGAGTTATCCTTACCCCTCCTCGGCCATTCCCTTCTCTCTGGGATCGCCGCAGAATGTTCGCGCCTTTCCATTATCACAGGTTAACCAATTCTGATCTTTAATTAAATAGTTTGCCTGGACCTCCAATCTCGTCCGAGACTGCGATCACGAAGTTGCAAAACGCAGGCGTTCTCGTGGGGATCGGGGTCGCCACACCTGATATGGCCAAAAACGTTCGCTTTGACCTCACTTGGGTGTGTTCGCTCCTTAGACTATGACTTACTAGAAGTTCGCTAATACGGCTGCGTGCACAGGCCGGTTTGGAATCGAGCGGTCGCGTGAACAAGCGTCAGGCCTATGCCCTCGCATCTACCAACCTCGACAAACTTCTTGGCATCGAGCATGACGATGAGGATGCTGACCTCGTCGCATTTGAGGGTGGCAGCCTGTTCGACCTTTCGAGCAAGGTTGCTGCTGTTGTTTCGCCGCAGAGAGGGTTAGTTGATCTGTTCTGATACCATTTTTGCCCCTCCGCGGGATACCGCTTGGATGTCGTTCAGTATACTCTACCTAAGGATCGGAGAACACCTATCATATGCTATAGGGAGGCTGCCTCCTCCCCTAAAATATCCAAATTTCCATCCAATTTGCCCAGTGGAGGCCGGTTCGCACAGTGTATTGACGCGCTGCCGTCCCTCGCTTGGTCCAAGCCGACGAACTTGGTTCAGTATTTTGTGGCGTTACATTACGTTATCGGACAAGGCACCCGATCCTCCTGTCATCTCCAACCGCAGCTCCAACTGGGCTTCAGTCGCTATGCACTTTTATGTGAGTGACAGCGCCAGCAAGCGGCAGGGCCCACGACCAGTCCCTTTGACCGCAATTCACCGAAACTAGTACCTGGCACTCTTCTCCTTTTCCTTGATGTGTTACAGCGCTGCGAACCATTGAGCAACCGGGGTACCTCATGGACTCTTCCCCTGACTCGTACTTGATAATCGTTTGTAGTCTCAAATCCGGGCCCCGAACGCTGCTTCGTTATTTGGCCAAATCCGAATCATGCAGGATAATAAACCCTTCGAGTAAGGAATTTCTGGAAGCCATTACGTAGGGTTGCTCTGTCCCGGAAAGAAACTGCGAGACCAGCGACCACCCTACTCATCGTCTACCCCTGGGCTTATGGCCGTGGGGAAATTTTATTTCAAATGGCCACCAGAATAAGGTTACACACCCTGCAAGCGCCGAGAATTAAAACGATCTGCACGGGGCCATCGTGGGCTATGAGACACCAGTGGTTTGAAGAAACCATTATCAAACCCTCATTCCGCCTCTTCCTTCGCTATAGCGTGTTTCAGCATATATACAAGGGACTCCCTCGCATTGTCGTCCCGAACGTCTGCGCACAACACCAGCTGAAAGTGTCGCGCTTTGTGCATCGTTTGGAACACTTCGAATCGCCGGTGTTGCAACGACTTTTTTGCTTTAGCCTGTGAAAGCTTAGGGAAAACACGCGACAAACCCTCGTATTGGAATGCCAAACCCCGGAAGTCATTATGCCGGTAGAGGACAGTGACCTCGGAGAACGCAGGCGATGTGATGGTTGACAACGGATACGTGAAGAACCTCCCAACGGTGACTGGTGGATGATCCATCAATTCAATATCAACCTCGCGCACCGCGATCTCGAGTGCCTGAAGTGACCGATTCCGTGATAAATCGAAGCCCCGAAGGGAGGATGTAGCTGTGAGATCTTCAGCTGCCACCCGCACGCCATTCAGAGAGTTTCTTACCACGAAGGTCAATCGGATCCAACCGCAAGGTTTCCAGTGTCTCCACACAAGCGTCCAGCAGGAGTCGCACCCCATCCACGTTGCAAAGATACATGTAACGGAATCGGATACCACCGAACAGGTCACTCAACAGGTCCACTCTCGTGGATCCTTTCAGCACCAGCCGTCCTCGCAGTGGAGGGGCGAAGGGTGGGACAACTGCCGGACCGTCTACTTGTTCGCCCTGAGAATTATCCCAATCGTAGATGTGTTCGAGGTCTTCCAGGTATTGGAATAGCCCGATGAAGTATATGACCTGGCGGTGGGACCCTTTAGGTGCTCTCAGCCTGGGCGAGAGACCGGACCGTCGGCATGAAGTGTCCGAAGTGCCGTTGAAGCCTTGACCAGAAGCTGTGGATGTCTAGGTAGTTTATCCCAAGCTCCTGGACGTTGGACAATGCGATGAAGTGACGTAGGGTCCGCGAGCCGAGCTGTGCCAGGGAAAATCCATAGGAGCGAAATGGGTATTCTATATGAATCTGGAACTTTTGGACCAATGGAAGCAAGCCGAGTTTGTGCATGCCACGTAGTGGTTTGGGCCACGCGGGTTTATCGGGTATGGACCGGGAAAAATACATTGGAGTGATAAGGGTGTGATGGAGGTGAGGAACGGCGACGATGTACCAGGAGTAACAGGTCAAGAGCATGCGAGGAGACTGGGCGTGTCGTAGATAAGATGGGCGATGATCATTTCGACGGTCTCCTGGGGGAGCTCGATGGCAGGGGGCAGGCGTGTCGTGGGAGGACTCACAGAACGCATTCTCCAGATTTTGGGCAGAGTTCGATACCAAACCCGCTTGGCGAGCAGCTCGATCGTTGTAACAGTGATCGTGGTCAAATGGGGTGGCAAGAGGTGGGTGGTATGAGCACCTGACAGCGAGGATGCGGGAGTCTTCGTCGGCAGCATCGCGTTTTTGCTTCAGGAGGTCAAATCCAGAGGAGACCACTGTGAGAAGACTCGCACGTGTAAGTGAGTATAACCGATCCGCCCGCAAACGCTATGAACAAATCGTATCGGCGCGGGCACGTACACACCACCAGCCAAACCCAGCCGCTTGGTTGGTTGGTAGTCAGGTATCTATATCTCCGGCCCTCGCGGTCATCGAATTTATCACCGTTTCTGCGGCCCGCCGGGTCCAACCTACATCACGGCCGGTAGCATACACCCACAGGAACGAATAACCTGATGGATCGCGGTCACTGAGACCACCGATAACGTCCTGGGGGAAACCGACGGACCGTTAGGTCCGAGTGCAAGGTCCCTGCGATCGAGCCGCGGTATGGTAGCCGTAGGTGAACGAGAACCCGACCGGAACCCTGATACAGCGGTCCTCACCCGTCCAGACACCCGCAGGGACTGTTTCCTCTCGGCAACTAGTACGCGTCTGGTACATTGGGAAAAAATGCGTTCGTGACGGTTCACCACTCCTTGCGTCCCCACCGACTCGCAAGGGGTACTAAGCTGGCCTCTATAATTTACCCCAAGTAATAATGTCATGTTGGGGGAAAAAGTCAACTTTCAGCCCTACGACTACCTCCCCTACAACAACCTCCCACCCACTCCATGTCTAGCATGGCCCCGAGCATCGAACACTGGGAAGCCCTTGCGCTCGTTTTCATCGTCGTCCACACCATCGTGTACCTCCTGCCACTCGGGCACAGATCAACATCTCTCGAGTCCACCACTAAATCCATTTGTAAAATACACCAAGGCCGGCTTCTGGCCGCAAAGCGCAATCCCCAGACGCCTTCGCCTTGGTCATGGGATTCCTAGACGCATATACCGAGGTCGCATTTTAGCCGGCATCCAAGCCTCAGTGGACGGGTTGGTTTCGTCCCCTCCCCCAAGTGCTTAACGTTTACCCCTTGTGAAGTTGCACCATGTCTGCGGGTACTGTAAGCGGCGTTCTCGTGAGATCCCCCACGGACCCCCAGTGGTCAGCGGACGAGCGGGCCCTCAGTCGCAGGTTTCCCCAGTGGTCGAAAGCGTTTGGTTCGGCGCTCGCTGTTGTACAGCATCGGGCTAACAGACTCCGCGAAGATTTTGAGGTAGGCGGTTCCGCCCAACAGTGCAGGCATGTCTGACAAACGGATAGAGAACGGAAGCAAGCTTAGAACACAGGGAGGCACAACTCCACACACTCCAGTAACCAACATTCCCGGCCCCCTATCCCCAACCTAGTCGATCCAGTACATCCAGACCAACCGCTAGGCCTTCCGATGAGCGACGGAGCAGCCGCTACTAGCACCGGGATCCCGCCGTCCACAGTCCGATCATTTCGATAGAATGGAAATACATAGCCATCCACTTCATCTTGATTTGTGCTGTACGAGGAGTTCCAGAGTCGTGCAGTTTGTAAGGAGGTGCCCTTCGCATACCTATAGTTTTAGCTTGTCGATTGTTGGGCTCATTCGAATGCAGTGATCTTGACCGTACGTGTAACCACGACGACACTCTCGTCGGAGTCTCCGAGCTCCTCTCTTGGTTCCCCAAACCCCCCTTCCCTCTGGAGACCGGCCTAGCTAACAGCGAGCTTCCATAGATGTTCATATCCTTCGTGTTGTCTTACGCCACGTTCACCACACCAGCGGCACGCAACCGTTTGGGGGTACGGTAGATTGCCAACCGCTGATTACGCCGCAGGGATATTATTGTAGTAATTCACAATAGATCACCCCTCCGCGAGCACATCATGAATTTGGGAGGGCTGTGGCGTCCAATGACGATCGAAAACTCCCTCCGTCCCGTCCGGTTCCAGGTCAGTCAGGTGAAGCACCGGACTATTTCCTCTTGGACGAACTAGGACCGGCTTGAGTTGATTCATCCTCCTCTTCATCTTCGATTATGTCATCGCTCTTGTACTTTTTCTTGGGAGAATGTATCGAATATGCAGGGAGGTGGCTCGCCTTCTTCTCCCTTAAAACATCCAGAATTTCTAGCGATGGTCCCGTTAGCTCGCGGAACCCAGTCAAAATCAAGCAGAACGAACCTGCGTGAGACATGTTCTCATAACCCTTTATGCTCCTTTTCATGGTCGTCCAACGGCGCTGGAGGAGATGAGGGCTCCAAATGTTCCAATCCTGGTCTGGGAATGTTTTCCAGTCGATTTCGGAGTCGTGACGAACGTCTAAGGAGTCGACCCTATGAAGCAGTGCATGAGCGTGGGTGATTACCGGCCGTTGGGGGAGGGAACGGACTTGTGGATCAGGATGTAAGCATCTTGGGCAGTCCACCTTGGCTTCTCACCTTCGTTCTTGAGAGCGTTACTCAAAGAGTCTGTCCTAGAAACCACGTCAGCCACGACCTGGTCCATGTGGACAACCGACTAGTTACCATTTATTTCGGCATTGTTGTCTTCCACGTTTCCCACCCATCTTCTGGCTGACAACTCCCCAGAAAATATCGGTGTCCACGTCTTTCCCTTCTTTCGCCATCATTTCCTTGACGATCGCCGTCAACTGCACCTCCTCGTCTTTCGACCATGCACCTGGCAGTTGTCAGTACAAACGGGACGTTTGAATTCCTCGGGGCCATTACCACACCTGTGTTACGCTGTTCTCTACCTTGAATGTGGTTGCGATATCGGTCACGGCAATCGGAAGCCGTTCGCCCGACACGAACGCTAACTTTCTCCCACTGTTGTCCCAGCTCATTAACGGTCCTAACGTGAGAGAACTTGTCGTCAATGGGTAATCTAGGGTGGGGGGTGGTCGCTCACTGTTCTAGCAGGGTATCGTGTTCACTAGACCACTTCCCTTGTCCGCGAAGGGGATGGTATACCCGCTTGACGTGGTGATAAACGGCCACAATCGGTCGAAGGGGTACCGCGGTAGCTGACCACCCAGGTAAGAGAAAATAAACCTGTCTTGAGGACGACGCACTGATCTCTTGCCAAAACTCCTTATCCTTCGTTTTTTCTTTGGCAAAGATGACCTCGTTCAGTTGTTCTGGTGTCAACCCGTTCCTCTGGGTACCGATTTCAGCGGTTTAGACGTCATGGAATCATCACCCACCCACCATTCTGTAATTCTCGATGGCGTTGCGTAGCTGGGACTCTTCTATCTCGGAAAATTTACCCTGCCGGTAGGTGAGCCCTGGTACACCCCTCAGCGTCAACGTATAAACGGATCCACCAACGAGACAGACCTTCCGTTTGAGCCATTTCCTTCAGTTTGGTGGTATTCATCCACTTTGTAGCGAGAAGTTCCGCATGCACAGGATTCGGGAACTGCTGCCAGTCGGGAGGTGGTGGAGGGTTGTTGCTTTTGGATGGTTGACCAAGGATCGTGTGAGATTGCACAGGGTTCTGTTTCGTCGGAGGGAGGACCGGAGGTGGTGGCATCCCCTGAAACCCCGGGGGGACGTGGAGCATATCCGGTGGATGTTCGGCAGCGGCAGCGGCGTCACCTAGTACCTGTAGGACTCCTTGTAGCTTAGCTAGGTCCACACCTTGTAGTGTGCGCAAGATCTCCTCGTTTGCATGAGAGGCCAATTCCGGGAGTGAAGGCCGGCCGGGTGTACCGTTGACCAGGCCCGCGGGATCGACGAAACCGTGCTGCATATGGTACGGAAAACCAGGCGTCATTGGCATGAAATGGCCTGGGAACATCATCTGGGCGTTGGGATCGAAAGGGGAGTGGATGAGCTGCTGGTCCACCGGGACCTGAGGGGGCGCGAGGTGGAGGTTGGTGGGGTCAGCAGCAGCGACCAAAGCCTGGATAAATGCAATCGTTTGAGGATCAGGGGGGGCCTCGCTGTTCACCGTCAAGGCTGGGTCTATAGGTATTTCCCCCTCACGTCCTTTGCCCTTCCTTTTCTTCTTTTTCGCGGGCTTTTCTGCGGGTTGCGGTGGCTCGGATGGTGTGGAAGACCCTCCAGTCGGCGTGTCCTGAGAGTTAGCGGCGGAGCCATCCTGGGGAGGGGATCTCTTTTTCTTGTATTTTTTCCGTCCCGTCGCTTCGCTGTCTGCAGACGTAGATCTATCGTGGGTGTTCTCGCCACCCCTTTTGCGTTTCTTCTGGTTGACCTTTACGGCCCCACCTGGATTGTTCAAGGCGACGTGTGCATTGTTAACGGCTTGTTGTATCGACCGTTGGATGTCGGAGGTCAAGGTGGAGGGAGTGGCCATCAGCGGATTTGGAAACCAGTTTAGGGCTGGTCTCGGATGGTCGGGCGGAGGTGGTTGTGGGGAGAAAGTAGCCGTCGATCACACCGTTTTTCTTCCCGTCCCGATGAAGAGCGGGGGTAGGCTCTTCAACGCGGCGCTCACCTTCATCTTGCTGGGTTTGAGCTGTTTGTTGAGGGTCATCTGGAAAATATCCCACAAAACCCCGCTGGTTCCACTCCGCGGTGTGGCGGCGCATCGGGAGAGAATCCTTCAGACATGCGCAGCCTTAAAAGTCCCAGCAGGACCGCCTGCTGATTTTTATTCAAGGGAGGTCTCGGATAGGTTCCAACCTGGCACTGGGCCTACTTTAATACGAAACGCGACTATATGGACGGGCGAAGGAAATGGCACGGTGGTCGTGTTGGGAGACCTCCTACTCGACGGCGGGGTTATCAAGGCTGTTGGCCACATTCCTAGCGAAGCGATACCAGAAACTCGAGACTTTGAAATATATGACGCGAAAGGGGCTTGGATGACTCCTGGACTTGGCGGGTGCCCGCGCTCACTGTTCCCTAATCTTATCTGATAATCGCACAGTCGACATTCATAACCACATGGGTGTCATGTCGACCCCTGTTCTTTGGGGTGTGCCATTTCCTCTCATCATGTTTCAGACTTTTCACGACACGCTCTACAGGTGCTATCGATCTAACCACGATGCATACCCCGGTCGCATCACACATGAGGAGCATCGACGGCTTCAACACACGATGAATCCTTCCGCCTTGTCCTCGCCGGAGGTGTGACAACTGCTCAGATCCTCCCAGGGAGTCAGAACAATATTGGTGAGCTCTTGTGAGGATCCCACTACCACGTTGACACTCAGATCTCCTCAGGTGGACAAGCGTTCGTCATTAAAACCCGAAGCACGAGAGAGCGTAGCCCCTCCTCGATGGCCCTGGAGCCACATCACTCCTACAACGGTTCGAAGGCCGAGCCCGGGACGCTCCCGCGGTGGCGGCATATGAAGTAGGCCGCAAAATCCGTATGAACCGACCACCGATGTGAAGCCTATATTTAGGCAGGCATGCGGGGGGAACCTTGGCCGCCGGGGCAACCGTATGGACCATATTTGACTTTTCGTTCCGCCTACGATGAAGCCCGCAAACTAAAACACGCCCAAGACGAGTATTGTCGCCTTGCGGAGTCGGGCGAGTGGGCCGCTTTGGGGTCAAAACCGTTCCCGGATGATCTACGATGGGAGACGTTGGTTGACGTGCTCCGTGGGCGAGTCAAGGTTTCCAGTGGCCCTCACAGAGGAGTTACCCTGTGCGTGCTAACTGGGATGTAGATATCAAATCATTGTTACGAAGCTGTGGATCTTGATGGGATCGTCAGAGTATGCCTTTCGTACTACCCAACTCCCCATTGTGAGGGCTCGCTGCACACCGCGGTTTTCTAGTTGACGAATGAGTTCAAGTTCCCCCTCGCCTCCTTCCACCATGCGTCTGAGGCCTATCCCGTCCCTGATATATGGGGGACCACCTGCCGTTGCCCTTTTCGCGGGTGTCTCAAAGTAAGTCAGGAGTTCGGCCTCTGGTCAACGCTAAAACGTTGTACAGCGTGGTCCGTGAAGCGTACAGAGAATCGGACTTCATTCCGCGTATATTATCCGATCAAGGTTCCAAAGTAGTGATGAGGGTGTGATTCCTTGAACGCATTGTCTGGCCCACCCTCCTCGTTTACTCACACCGCATTTTTAGTCCGACCATGGTGTACTCAATGCCCGCCACCTTACGTTTGAAGCCCAGCAAGCCCACTACTTCTCTCTTCCCTCTCACCTTGCGATCGCATCTGTTACCTCTGTCGCAGCCTCGGTTATCGGACCAGATCATCGCATTGGGTATATTAAGAAGGGGTACGACGCCGATATTGTCCTGTGGGACTCTCACCCCCCGCAGTTGGGTGCCACCCCACAGATGGTTTGGGTCGATGGGATCTTGGAGATCGAGAACACAAACGGCGTGAAGGTAAACGAGGGGCGGAACCATTCTCCAAAAACCCCCGGCTGGGAGAGCGAGATAGAGGAGACAATCAAGTGGGAGGGTCCCCCTCCCCTCGAGGGGGAGAGGAAACCTGGTGTTGTCGTGTTCACCCATATCAGGGAGTTCTGGACCAAAGACGCCCTTCGCCCCGAATCCACGATCCCCACCCGGCTCGCAAAGCGCGAGTTTGGAGAAGGTCTTGGGGTTATTGTCGTGGATGGTGGTCGTATAGTTTGTACGGCTCACCACCGCGACAGCGGAGAATGTCTTGGCCAGTTCGAGGGACAGGGTGTAATGAACATTAACCTCCATGGTGGATCAATCTCGCCAGGTTTTACGACGCTCGGCTCGATTCTTGGCATCGAGATGCACACGGAAAAGTCAACCGGGGATGGCGGCCCAGGTTTCGACCCACTCGTTAGTGACGTTCCCAAGATCGTGGGGGACGAACTCGGTCTCATCAAAGTGGTCGATGCGTTGAACTTTGGAACCAGGGACGCTCTGTAGGGTTTCTCAAACTCCCTTCGTTCCAACCTGGGTCTGTTTTGCGACCGCATGCATGCAGGTCGGCCTACAGGATTGGAGGGGTGACGACTTCAACCACCTATCTCAGTAATACGCCTCAAACATTCCCTGTGCCATTCATCGGGGGTCTCTCGGTGACGTTCAGGCTCGGCGCA
>Ga0307516_10005538_pt1 | contig 15060 bp, 13 predicted proteins | sample 19_EM_MG_FD_203310 | JGI IMG/M metagenome (GOLD analysis project Ga0307516, IMG submission 203310) | Populus trichocarpa ectomycorrhiza microbial communities from riparian zone in the Pacific Northwest, United States - 19_EM | ecosystem: Host-associated > Plants > Roots > Unclassified | place...
CGCCGCCATAAGTGGAGCGGGGGGAGGTCATGGCACATAAGTTAAGCCCACGATGTGGTGGTTGGGGAGACCGATTAGAGGGTTGTTTTCCGTGTCGGCAGTGGCATGGGATCCCCAATGCGAGCGAACTTGTCAAAAAAGGGCATGGATCCGCGTTCGGATCGTGTAAAGCCCGAGTTCCCGGCGGGTTACCAGCGGTTGGCCACGGGTGTTGCCGCGCTCCTCATGGGCGTTCGCGGCCCCGGGGAATAGGTTGTGCTAGTAGACACCCAATGGGCTGCCGGGGCGTGTCCTGGCACGGTGACACGCGATGGGGGCAGGACATGTCAATGCCGAAAGGATCGAATGTTCCGGTGCCGACGACGGCACTGCGCGTCGAATTGGGGTGGCGGCCCGGCCCCGGAGTCCCCGACGCGGACGCCTCGGCCCTGCTCCTGGTCGACGGGAAGGTCCGTACCGACGCCGACTTCGTCTTCTACAACCAGCCGACGCACTCCTCCGGCGCGGTCCGCCACGAGGGCAAGAACAACGCCGGCGGGCGGCTGACCGACGCCCTGCTCGTCGACCTCGCGCGCGTGGAGCCCGTCGTGGACCGGGTCGTCCTCGCCGCCTCCGCCGACGGCGGAACGTTTGGCCAGGTCCCCGATCTGTACATTGAGGTCCGGGACGCCGCCCAGAACACCGTCGTCGCCCGCTTCGACAGCACGGGCGCGACGGTCGAGACCGCCTTCGTGCTCGGCGAGTTCTACCGCCGCCAGGGCGCCTGGAAGTTCCGGGCCGTCGGCCAGGGCTACGGCAGTGGGCTCGAAGGCCTGGCGACCGACTTCGGCATCACCGTGGACGAACCGCAGCAGGCGGCACCGGCCGTCACCATGCCGCCGCCCTCGGGACCGCCGGTGAACCTGCCTCCGCCGCCGGTGACCGTGGCTCCGCCCATGACGACGGCTCCGCCGCCCCCTCCGCCCCCGATGCCGCCCACCGCCCCCGTCCGGCTGTCCAAGGTGACGCTCACCAAGGCGGCCCCCTCGGTCTCCCTGACCAAGCAGGGCGGCACCTCGGGCGCCCTGCGCGTGAACCTCAACTGGGAGGTGCGCAAGCAGTTCTCGGGCTGGGGCAGCAAGCGCGGCCGTGCGGTCGCGATGCACGCGGACCTCGACCTCGACCTGTGCGCCCTGTACGAACTGGCCGACGGCCGCAAGGGTGTCGTCCAGGCCCTCGGCAACGCGTACGGCTCCCTGCAGCAGCCCCCGTACATCCACCTCGACGGCGACGACCGCACCGGCGCGTCCGCGAGCGGCGAGAACCTCACCGTCAACCTCGACCACATCAAGGACTTCCGGCGCATCCTCGTCTTCGTGACCATCTACGAAGGTGCCCGTTCCTTCGCCGACCTGCACGCCACCGTCACCCTCCAGCCGCAGCACGGCGCCGCGATCGACTTCTCGCTCGACGAGTGCACGGTCCCCTCCACGGTGTGCGCGCTCGCCCTGATCACCAATACCGGGGGCGACCTCGTCGTCCAGCGCGAGGCCCGCTACCTCGTCCCCGACCGTGGCGTGAGCCCCCAGCGGACCGTCGACCGCATCTACGGGTGGGGCATGAACTGGACCCCTGGGCGCAAGTGATCCCTCAGCTCTCCTCGCCGACGACGGCGTCCGGACGTGCGTAGGTGCGGCCCTTCCAGGCCGCACCGCGCCCCCGGTAGTGCTGCACCGCGGAATCGACCGTCATCAGGAGGTACAGAAACGCGGTGAACGGCAGCAGGGGAGCGAGCCACAACGGCTGCCCGTAGTAGCGGAGCATCGGGACGTACGTCCCCGTCATCACCAGCCACGCGAGCCCGCCGAGAAGCGCGGCCCCCGCACCTCCCGCGCCCAGCCCCACGAACAGGGCCACCGGGGGCACGAGATACACCAGCGCCAGCCCCACGACGGTGCCCAGGAGGAGCAGCGGGTTGTGCCGGAGCTGCGCGTACGCGCTGCGCGAGACCATCCGCCACAGGTCGTGCAGTCGCGGATAGGGGCGCACGCTGTCCACCCGGTCGGCGAGCCCCAGCCAGATGTGGCCCCCACCGCCCTTGACAGCTCGCGCGAGTGCCACGTCGTCGATGACCGCGTGCCGGATGGCGTCCGGGATCCGCGCCCGTTCTGCCGTATCGGCGCGCAGCAGGACGCAGCCGCCCGCCGCCGCCGCGGTGCGGGCCCCCTTGCGGCCGATCCGGCGGAACGGATACAGCTGCGCGAAGAAGTAGACGAACGCCGGCACCACCAGCCGCTCCCAGGGACTCTCCACCCGCAGTCGGGCCATCAGCGAGACGACGTCGAAGCCACCGGTGCGTGCCGCCGCCACCAACTCCCGCAGGCTGTCCGGGGCGTGCGCGATGTCCGCGTCCGTCAGGAGCAGATACTCGGGGCCACGCGCGCGTGCCAGCTCGACACCGTGCCGTACGGCCCACAGCTTGCCCGTCCAGCCCGCCGGAGGTTCACCGGGGGAGTCCACTGTCAGCGGCAACCCGCCCCGCGTCCGCGCGAGTTCACGGGCCAGCTCCCCGGTGCCGTCGGAACTCCCGTCGTCGACAAGGAAGATCTCCGCCCGCCCCGGATAGTCCTGGGCGAGTAGCGAGGGCAGACTCTCCGGCAGTACGGCGGCCTCGTCGCGGGCCGGCACGATCACGCAGACCGACGGCCAGTCGTCCGGGTCGGTACGGGTCGGGAGTCTGACGTCCGTGCGCCAGAAGAAGCCCTGACAGAGCAGCAGCCACAGCCAGGCGGCGAGTGATACGGCGGCGGTCCACGCGAGGGTGCTCACGGGCGCAGTTTGCCCCAAGGAAGCGGCTCCACAGAGGCCATCGTCTATCGTGGCCGGGTGAAGATCGCGCTCATGGACTCCGGAATCGGCCTTCTGGCGGCCACCGCGGCGGTACGACGCGTACGCCCCGACGCGGATCTCGTGCTCTCCCTGGACCCCGACGGCATGCCCTGGGGACCGAGGACTCCGGAAGACCTCACGCGGCGCGCCCTGGCCGTCGCCGAGGCCGCCGCCGCGCACCGGCCCGACGCCCTGATCATCGGATGCAACACGGCCACGGTTCACGCCCTGACCGCACTGCGGGACCTCCTGGAGCCGGGCATCCCGGTCATCGGCACGGTCCCGGCGATCAAACCGGCCGCCGCCGGCGGCACGCCCTTCGCGATCTGGGCCACGCCCGCCACCACCGGCAGCCCCTACCAGCGCGGTCTCATCGAGGACTTCGCCGAAGGAGTGCCGGTGACCGAGGTCCCCTGTTGGGGACTGGCCGAGGCCGTGGAACACGCGGACGACACGGCCATCGACGCCGCCATCGCCGCGGCCGCCGCGCTCACCCCCGACGATGTAACGACCGTCGTCCTGGGCTGCACCCATTACGAAATCGTCGCCGAACGCATCCGCGCGGCCGTCCAGCGCCCCGACCGCCCGCCGCTCGTCCTGCACGGCTCCGCCGACGCGGTCGCCGCCCAGGCGCTGCGCCGGATCGGTGCGCAGCCCGCACCCGAGGCGCAGGCCGACGGCACCCTGACGGTGCTGCTGAGCGGTCGTGAGGGCCCGCTGCCCGTCGAGGCGGCGGCCTACGCGGAAGGCCGGCTGCTGCGGGCCGTCACCCCCGCCCACTGACCACCGGCGAAGAAGCGGACGTTGTGCGTCCACCTTGTCGTCGCGCAAAACGGTCACCCTCCGCGACGCGGTACCCGCGCAGCGAAACCTGAGTAGTCTCGTAGGCATGAGGGACCAGCCCCGCGACGAAGCCTTCCCGCAGACCGAGATCTGGACCGGACGCGCCACGAACCGGTTCCAGTGGCTGCTGGCGCTCGCCGGTGCCGCCTGCATGGCGCTCGGCATCGAGCTGGCCGTGGACTCCGCCTGGGAGTCCGGCATCGCCCCGCTCGTCATGTCCGTCGTCGGGTGCATCGCGGCCGGACTGCTCATGCTGTTCGGCACGCTCGCCTTCGTGCACGTCGCCCTGAAGGTCGACACGGAGACCCTCGAAGTGCGCTGCGGCCACATCGGTGTGCCGCGCCGCCGCATCCCCCTCGCCAGCGTCGCGGGCGCCGAGTTCGTCCCGCACGTCACCCCGCGCCAGTGGGGCGGCTGGGGCTACCGCTGGCGGCCCGAGAAGGGCACCGCCGTCGTCGTACGACGGGGCGAGGGCATCGTGCTGCGGCTGTGGGACGGGCACACGTTCACCATCACCGTGGACAACGCGGAGACAGCAGTACGGATCATCACGGACCGGCTGGTGCCGCCCACGCCCGGCGCGGTGCACTGACGTCACCCTCGCCCCTCATGGGGCGAAGCGATCGCCACGCACGCGTGCGTCCGGGGCGGTGCGTGAGGCGTCGTCGGTGATCGGGTGCGCCGTGGCCAGCCCGGCCAGGAAACCCGCGCCGGCCGTGACCGTGGTGAAACTGAGCGCGTTGCCCACCGAGGCGATGACCGCGAGCCCCGTCAGCGCGGCCCCCGCGATGAGCGCGATCGGGGTGGAGCGCGGAGTGCGCCACAGCGCGTGGAGCACCCAGCAGAAGGCCGCCGCCAGCAGGAGCACGCCGACGATTCCCTGCTCGGCCGCCATCTGGAACGGCGCCGAGTGCGGTTTCCCGTCCGGCAGCAGGGCCTGGGCCGCCGCGCCGCTCAGCTCCCCGAAGCGCGCCGGGCCCACCCCCAGGGCGGAATCCTGGTGCGCCATGTGCAGGGCGTCCTGCCACAGCTGGACCCGGTGCGGGCTCAGCTGGCCCTCCAGGGACTCGGTGAGCCCGTCCGGCAGCACGTTCCCGGCGATGGCCCAGGTCGCCCCGGTCGCCAGCGCCGCGGCCAGGCCGAGGCCCACGACACCGAGACCGCGGTGCTGCATCCGGCCGGCGGCGAACGAGCACAGCAACACCGCCGTACACGTGACGAACCCCGAGACCGAGCCCAGAACGAGCGCTGTGACCGTGATCCCGGCGGCCAGCAGCCGCAGCGCGAGCCGCAGGGCCGGGGCCGGGGCGGCCCAGGCCGCGCAGCACGCGGAACCGACGGCCAGGGTCAGCAGGGCCGCGGTGGCTCCGGCGTGGCCGAGCGGGGCGACGAACTGGGGGCCCGGGGCGAGCCGCGGTTCGGCCAGCGCCAGACCGAGGCCCGCCAGTGCCCCGGCACACGGCGCGGCGACCGGCACGAGCGCCCCGGAGATCCGCCCCGACGCGTACCCGGCGGAGACCGCCAGGACCGCGAGCAGCACCCCCTCGGGCCGGCCGTCGTGCATCGCGGCGGTGATCAGCGACCACGCGGCACACGCCCCGAGCACCGCGACACCTACGGCATCCGAAACGTTTCGTCTCTCGCTGTCGGTGTCCGGACCGGTCGCCGACGCCATCCCCGTGGAACCCACCCCGCCGCCCCCTGAACCGAGCCCCCCGACCCGTGACCGACCCCGGCCGCCGGCCTGGACCGACCGCACGACAGGGGCTCCGGCACACCGTAACGGCTGATGACCGATTTGTGGACGAGTTGCGCAGGAACGATGCTGCTCCCGGCCTGTTCAGTGCCCCGTGCTGCCATCCGGACCGTGCTGTCGGCCCCAAGGTCAACCGCCGTACACTCCCGGAGTGACCGTCACCGCAACTTCCGTGGACGAGTCGGACCAGCTGGAGCCCCAGGCCGCGCCCGCAGCGCGCCTCGCCCGGCTCGTCCGTCTGGTCCCGGCCGCCGTAGCCGCCCTCTCCGGAGTGCTGCTCTACGTCAGTTTCCCGCCCCGCACGCTGTGGTGGCTGGCGCTGCCCGCCTTCGCCTGTTTCGGGTGGGTGCTGCGAGGCCGCAGCTGGAAGGCGGGCCTCGGCCTCGGCTACCTCTTCGGCCTCGGATTCCTGCTGCCGCTGCTGGTGTGGACGGGCGTCGAGGTCGGCCCCGGGCCCTGGCTCGCGCTGGTCGCGGTCGAGGCGATCTTCGTCGCGCTGGTCGGCGCGGGCATCACCGCGGTGTCGAAACTGCCCGCCTGGCCGCTGTGGGCGGCATCGCTGTGGATCGCCGGTGAGGCGGTACGCGCGCGTGCCCCCTTCCACGGCTTCCCCTGGGGCAAGGTCGCGTTCGGCCAGGCGGACGGCGTCTTCCTGCCGCTCGCCGCGGTGGGCGGCACCCCGGTCCTCGGCTTCGCCGTCGTCCTGTGCGGCTTCGGCCTGTACGAGATCGTGCGGCTGGCCCTGGAGGCCCGGCGCACCCATGAGGTACGGCGGTCCGCCGCGGCCGTTGCCCTGCTGAGCATGGCCGTACCGGTCGTCGGCGCGGTGGCGGCACGGTCCCTGGTGAGCGACAAGGCCGAGGACGGCACCACGACCGTCGCGGTCATCCAGGGCAACGTCCCGCGCGCGGGACTGGAGTTCAACGCCCAACGGCGTGCCGTCCTCGACTACCACGTCAAGGAGACACTGCGGCTGGCCGCGAAGGTCAAGGCGGGCAAGGTCGCCAAGCCCGATGTGGTGCTGTGGCCGGAGAACTCCTCCGACGTCGATCCGTTCGCGGACGCCCAGGCGTACGCCGACATCGACGAGGCCGCGAAGGCGATCGGCGCGCCCATCTCGGTCGGCGGTGTGGTCGAACGGGGCGGCAAGCTCTACAACGAGCAGATCCTCTGGGACCCGGCGAAGGGCCCGACCAGCACCTACGACAAACGGCAGATCCAGCCGTTCGGCGAGTACCTCCCGATGCGCTCGCTCCTGGGGGCCATCAACAAGAACTGGACCAGCATGGTCCGCCAGGACTTCAGCCGGGGCACCAAGCCCGGCGTGTTCACCATGAACGGTGCCAAGATCGGCCTGGTCACCTGTTACGAGGCCGCCTTCGACTGGGCCGTGCGCTCCGAGGTCACCGACGGCGCCCAGCTGATCTCCGTGCCCAGCAACAACGCGACCTTCGACCGCAGCGAGATGACCTACCAGCAGCTCGCCATGTCCCGGGTCCGCGCGGTCGAGCACAGCCGGACCGTCACGGTCCCGGTGACCAGCGGCGTCAGCGCGATCATCATGCCGGACGGGAAGATCACCCAGAAGACCGGCATGTTTGTCGCCGACTCCCTGGTCCAGAAGGTGCCGCTGCGCTCTTCGGAGACACCGGCCACCAAGCTCGGCATCCTGCCCGAAATGGCCCTGGTTCTCGTCGCCGCGGGCGGCCTCGGCTGGGCGATCGGCGCGGGTCTGCGCCGGCGGCGCACGGGCGACGCCTAGCCATACGCCCGTCGTATATCCGCCGCACGCACGGCAGTTCGTGGAGTGGCCATGGATCGTCCCGTTAGGGTCTGACCATGGCTACTCCTGATTTCATTCGTACGATCCGGGAATCCGCCGGGCACCAACTGCTGTGGCTTCCCGGAGTGAGCGCCGTGGTCTTCGACGACGCGGGACGCGTGCTGCTGGGCAAGCGGTCGGACAACCACGAGTGGGCGCTGCCCTCCGGCATTCCCGAGCCCGGTGAGCAGCCCGCGGTGTGCGCGGTGCGCGAAGTGTTCGAGGAGACGGCCGTCGAGTGCGTGGCGGAGCGCGTCGTCATGGTCAAGGCCGGGGGGCCGATCAGCTACCCGAACGGTGACGCCTGCCAGTTCATGGACATCACCCTGCAGTGCCGGGCCGTCGGCGGCGAGGCGGCCGTGAACGACGACGAGTCCCTGGAGGTCGGCTGGTTCGAACTGGACGCGCTGCCCGAGCTCAGCGACCACCAACTGTTCCGGATCAAGCAGACCCTGGCTGACGCACCCACATGGTTCGACACCACGACTTCTGACTGAAGTATCGGCTCGGCCCATAGGCGGTGGGGCAATGGCGCTGCCTGGGCTCGACACATGACCGCGCCCAGTGCGGCATGAGCCCGGCCCGCACGAAGGACGAACTCCACGTCCACGTCAACACCGTGGCCCAGCGGCTGGAACGCGTGGGCAGACTCCTCGGCGCGGACTGGCAGGACCCGGCCCGCGCCCTGGAGGTCCAACTCGCCTTGCGGTTAAGGCGGTTGGCGGCTCCCGGGCGGACCCGTCATACGGAGGAAGCCTTGCGACCCCGGAGCGCGACGAGGGCCAGCAGTGACGAGACGAGGGCGGCGCTGCCGCAGACGACGAAGCCGATCGAGTAGCCGTGGCCGAGGGCGTCCAGGGCGAGGGGGTGCAGGTCGGCCAGTTTCGGGGATGCCGCCGAGGCGCCGTTCACCGCGAGCGGGCCGCCCTCCTCCAGTACGGCCGTGCCCGCGCCCTTCAGCGCCGGTGGCAGGGCGGAGTTGTCGAGGGAGTCGGCGAAACTGCTCGCCGCGCGGCTCAGGGCAACCGCGCCGATGACGGCCGGGCCGAGGGTGAAGCCGAAGTCGCGCAGCAGGTTGGTGGTGGCGCTCGCCATGCCCGCCAGATGGGTCGGCACGGTGTTCACGGCCGTCGCCGTGATCGACGAGACGGTGATCGCGAAGCCCAGGCCGACCAGACCGAGCGGCAGGATCAGAGAGGTGAAAGCGGTGTCGGTGATCGGGAGCGTGGCCGCCCAGTAGTCGCCCGCCGCGATCAACAGCAGCCCGGTGCCCAGGAGCAGACCGGGGGCGACGGTGCGCAGCAGTCGTTCCGTCAGCGGCAGCATCGCCAGGGTGATGCCGTTGAGGAGGACGAACGCCAGACCGGTGCGCATCGGTGCCTGGTCCTGCACCGGGCCGAGCCGGATGCTCACGGAGTAGGCGGTGCCGAGGAAGGCGAACATGCCCACCACCGCCACGATCGAGGCGACGGCGAAGGCGCGGTTGCGGAAGAGGTCCAGGCGCAGGAGCGGGGACTTGGCCCGCTTCTCCGCCAGGACGAAGGCGGCGAGGAATACGGCCGCCAGGACGAAGGCGATGACGATCGAGGGCGAGGCCCAACCGTCCGTCGGGCCCTGGATGATGGCGTAGAGCAGAGCGAACAGGCCCAGGCCGATGGTGACCTGTCCCGCGATGTCGAGTGAACGGCCCTCGGGAGCACTGGAGTTGACGGCGAACAGGGCGCTGACCGCGACGCTCGCCACGGCGACGGCGGTGACCACGACGAAGGACCAGCGCCAGGAGCCGTAGGTCGCGGTGACGCCGCCGAGCAGTGGGGCGATGAACCCGCCGGTGGACAGCAGGGCCGCCCACATCGCGATGACGCGGGCCCGTTGCGCGGGTGAGGTGGTGCCGGCGGCCAGGATGGCCAGCGAGGTCGGGAACAGCGCGGCGGCTCCCAGTCCCGCCAGGGCCTGTCCGGTCCAGAGTTGGTGGACGCCGGAGGAGGTGGCGCTGACCACCTCGCCCACGGCCAGCAGCGCAGCGCCGCCGACCAGCAGCCGCTTGCGGCCGAAGAGATCGCCGAGCAGGCCGAAGGTCAGCTCCAGCACGGCGACCGGGAGCAGGAACGCGTCGGAGATCCAGGTGAGTTGGGAGCCGACCGGATTCAGGTCGGACTGGAACAGCCCGTTGAGAGTGGCCGGTATGGCCAGGCCGATCTGCGCGAGGCAGACGGCGAGCAGACCGGCGACCAGGGTGCCGGTGGTCAGGCCGGGGCCGGTGGCGGTTCTGGTGGCGGGTTCGGTCGGTTCGGTCGTCATCGACACGGAGGGCTCCTGATGCGTGCAGGACGGGCGGGGACGGTAGGGAGATGCGGGCGGGGTTTGCGGTATCAGCGCGTGCCGGTCAGGCGGCTCGGCCGGTAGTCGGTGAAGGCCGCGCCGTCGAGGCCCAACCCGTCGGCGCTGCGCTGGAGTCGGGCGGCGGAGGCGGCGTCGTCCCAGCGCCCGGTGTCCAGGCGGTGTTCCACCGCGTGCAGACCGGCGACCACTTCGGCGGTGGTGAAGTTGCAGTGGCTCTGACGGGCCACATAGGCCTGGCGCAGGAGCGCGGAGTCGCCGGCCGCGCGCACCCGCCCGGCGAAGGCCGATTCCTGTTCCACGGGCACCAGTTGGTCGGGGGTGGTGTGGATGTCCAGCAGCGGTACGGCCAGGCCCTGCCCGGCGGTCGAGGTCCGCTTCAGACGGGCCACCGCGGCCGGGTCGGCCGTGATGTCCGCACCACGGGTGAGCCGATGCAGATCGGTGCGCAGATCGAGCCCGGCATCGCGGTAGAGCGCCTCGACCTGCTTCGCGTGGGCGGACCCGCGCAGCAGCCCGGCGTAGTCGACGCCGTTGTTCCAGGACGTGTTGCCGCCGGCCGACTGTTCCACCGACCAACGAGCCGGGACGATGAACCCGAGCAGACCCTGAGCCAGCCACGCGTACTGCTGCTGCTCCTGGCCCGCGAAGTCACCGCGTGCGGGCGGCTGTTGACCTGGTGCCCAGTCGGTCAGGTTGAGGTAGGCGGCGGCCAGGGCGATGCGGGCGCGTCCCGCCGGAGTCTGCTGCGCCGTTTCCACGGCCGTGGTGAGACGGCCGGCGAGGCCGCCCGCGTCGGCCTGGCTGTCCAGGTTCACCAGGGCGTCGGCGTCGGCGGGGTCGAAGAACGTGGCCAGGGCGTACTCCGCGTCCAGCTGGTAGTTGTCCAGGTCGACACCGCCAGCGACCAGGCCGCACAGGCCGAGCGCACCGTCGACGCGTCCGGCGCCGTCGCGGGCGATCTCCGCGTTGACCAGGCCGCCCATGGACTGGCCCACCGAGATGACCCGGGTCGGGGTGCCGACCTGTCGGCGGAACGCGGTGAGCGCGGCGAACTGGTCCCGCTCCGCCGAGTCGAGCGCCCACATCGAGCCGTTCGGGTCGTAGGAGGAGCCGGCGAGGGCGTAACCGGCGGCCAGCAGGGCCTGGGCCACCGCGGGCGACGGGGCGTCGGCAGCGGTCGTAGGGCCGAAGCCGTGGCTGAACAGAAGCAGGGTGCCGTTCCAGTGTCCGGGTGTGTCCGCGATCCAGGTGGCGCCGTCGGTCAGCGTGCCGGAGTAGTGGGCGGTGGTGGCATGGGCGCTGGTCACCGGGCCGATCAGGGCGGTTGCGAGGGCGGTCGCGCAGGCTGCGGCGAGGGTCGAGAGACGGGGTCGGGGCATGACGGCGGCTCCGCGGGTCGAGTGGGGAGGCCGAGCTGGAAGAGCGCTGCGAATGTAGGGCTCTTTTTTGATTGCCGTCAAGAGACTGACCAATAATGAGGCGGATGGGCGCGCGTCTCAGGGCATGCGGGGTCCGGGACGGACGCGCAGGAGTCCGAGGCTGGTCTCGTGGGGGCCGGGAGCTGGATCAGCCCGGCGTCATGGTGTCCAGCAGACGTGCGGCGGCGCGTGCCGCCGGGCGGTCCCAGCGGCTCGCGAGGCCGCGGAAGACGGTCTCCGCCTGGGCGGCCGGCCAGTCCGCGGGCAGGTGCTCCGCGGGCAGGTGCGGGTCCCGTCGTACGAGGTCCAACCAGTCGGTGTGCAGCAGGAGTTGGCCCGCGAGTTCGTCCCCGGAGGCCGCCGCGGGCAGCGGGTCGGTGCGGTCCCAGCGCTCCAGGAACGCCCGGTAGCGCGCGCCGATGGCCGGCACGTCGAAGGCCTGCTCGAGCACCTCGCGGACGTCGGTCGGCGACTCCACCTCCGCCCGGAACACCCGCAGATACGGCTCCAGGCCGAGGCCCGCCACCATCTCGCGGACGTCGACGGGCGCCGGGGCCACCCACAGGCCGTTCTGCAGGGGGCCGAAGCCCGCCCAGATCAGCCGGGAGCGCAGATCGTGCCGCTCGCGGCTCCACGCCTCGGGCAGTGAGAAGCCGACCATCGTCCAGCGGCCGTCCCAGTCCCGGTTCACCGCGCCGGTCCGCCAGATGCGGTCGCGGCCGTCCGTCAGCACCTGGACGGCGTGCGGTGTGAGTCCGAAGTACGTCTTGCGGCCCTGGCGGCTGCGCTCCAGCAGATCGCGTTTGACCATGCGGTTCAGGGTGGTGCGCACCGCCTCCTCGGTGCTGCCCAGCCTGCCGAGCGCGGCGATCACGCTGCCCGACGACACGGCGATGGGGCGCCCGAGTACATGGGCGCCGAAGAAGGTCAGCATCAGGGACTGGGTGCGCGGTTCGGGACCGCTCTCGGCGGCGGGTCCGACGGCGACATCGACACTGGTCACCGGCACAGCGTAGGCCCGGGGCGGGGTTGCGGTGCCGTTGGGCCATGAACTGTGTCATGTCTGTAACGGCGGTTTGTGGTGTGTCGAGTGACGATGCCGCCGGCCAGAGGTGGTCAGAAGGCGAACGCCTCCGTCAGGCGCAGGTTGTAGCCGTCCTCCTCCATCAGGACGACCGTGACGCCGAACGGGGAGGGGTGATCCAGATCGAGGGGAGTGAAGGCATGGTCGACTGCGGCCTGCACGGGAGGCACCAGTTTGCCGGCGGGCTGGGCAGCCGGGGCCGGCTGCCAGTCCGGTGCGGCCGATGCCGGGTCCTCGGTGTAGGGGAACTGGTGGAGCGCGTGGCCGTCCTTCGTGGCGTGCACCATGTTGAGGCAGGGGGACGGGCCGTCGACGGGAAGTTCGCAGACGGTCGCCACGTCATGGGTCTCCCAGGCGAGGACGATCTCGTCGGCGCCGGCCGCCGCGGCGATGTTCGAGAGCGACGCGATCGCGGTAAGGGCGTCCCGGCCGGGCTTGACCGGGCGCAGCCAGATCAGGCCGACCAACTCGCCGCGTACGAGCGGCATGATGACCGGGCGGGGCACGGTGCCTTCACTGAGACCCGCGGCGTACGCGCTCTTCATCGACTCGGTCAGCGCGTCGAACGTACGCGTGTCCATGAACTCCCCATCCGCAGCGGCTGTGTGGCGTCCATTCTGCCCTTGCCGCGGAGTGCGGGAGGTCGCTCCTGGGAGTGAAAGCGGCCCCGGCTGGACGGGGGAGACCAGCCGGGGCCGCACATCCTGAACAACGGCCGACCGGCCCGGGTTGTTCCCTCAGTCGAGGTGGTCGGCGATCAGGATCGCGAACTCGTCCGGGGTGGCGAGGCGGATGCCGAGGGTCTCGGCCTTGGCGCGCTTGGAACCCGCGTTGTCTCCGGCGACGACCAGGGTGGTCTTTGTGGAGACGCTGGAGGAGGAGCGGCCACCGGCGCGCTCGATGAGTTCGTTCATCTGGTTGCGACTGAGCTTCTCCAGAGGGCCGGTCATCGCACCGGTGACGACCACGGTCATCCCGGCCAGCGGTCCGTCGGCCGCATCCGGGACTTCCACGCCTTCGGCCCCGGCGTCGTCCGTCACGGGCGCCGGCGGCGTCGCGCCCGGTTCGGTCATGTTGACCCCGGCGGCGGCCAACTTGTCGATGAGCGGGGCCAGTTCGACGAGTTCGGCGACGATCGAGGGGGCCTTCTCCGTGCCGATGCCCTCGACCTGCTGCATCGACTCCGCGTCGGCGGCGCGGATGTTGTCCATGGTGGCGAAGTACCGGGCGATACGGCGGGACATGGACCGGCCGGTGCCGCGCACGCCGAGCGCGCACAGCACCCGGGACAGCGGCTGTCCCTTGGCCGTGACGATCGCGGCGAGGAGGTTGTCGGTGCTGGTCTCGCCCATCCTTTCCAGGCCCAGGAGTTGGTCGCGGGTCAGGGCGAACACGTCGGCGAGATCGGCGACCAGTCCCGCCTCGACGAACTGGACGACGCGAGTGTGGCCCAGGCCCTCGATGTCGAGCTGGTCGCGGCCGGCGGCGTAGGAGAGGGCGGCGACCAGGTGGCAGTTGCGGCCCTGCTCGCAGCGCCAGCGCAGTTCGCTGGTGTCGATGCCGGAACCGCAGCGCGGGCACACCTCGGGGAAGACGATGGGCTGTTCGTCGCCGGTCCGCAGATGCGCGACGGGCGCCTCGACGCGGGGGATGACGTCGCCGGCCCGGTGGACCATGACGTGGTCGCCCAGGCGCAGGTCGCGGCGGGTGATGTCGCCCGGGTTGTGGAGGGTGGCGTAGGTGATGGCGGCCCCGTCGATCTCCACCGGTTCCAGGACGGCGCGCGGGGCGATGATGCCGGTGCGGCCCACGTTCCACTCCACCTCCAGCAGCCGGGTGATCTTCTCCACGGCGGGCAGCTTGTAGGCGATCGCCCAGCGCGGGGCCCGCGTCCCCGACCCGGCGGCCCGCTGGTCGGCGGCCAGGTCGGCCTTGATGACGATCCCGTCGATCCCGAACGGCAGTTGGGCCCGCAGCGCGGCGATCTCCTGCACCCGGGCCAGCACCTCCTCGACAGTGTCCGTGGTGATGCCGGGCACGGCGGTGGTGGCCGTGGTGTTGAACCCGTAGGCCGCGGCCTGGGTCATCAGCTCGCTGTGCGCGAGCTCGGGCAGCCGTGCCGCGAGCTCGGCCTCGGTCTCCGGGAGGGGCAGCAGGCCGTAGCCGAAGAACGTCATCGGCACCGTGTAGGCGCGCTCCTTGGCGCGCAGGGTGCCCGCAGAGGCGCCGCGCGGGTTGGCGAAGGGCTGGCCGCCGTGTGCGGTGCGGACCTCGTTGCCGTGCTCGAACTGGGCGGTGGTCATGAGGACTTCGCCCCGCACCTCGACGGTGACCGGCTCGGCCAGCTCCTGCGGCAGGCCCTCGATGGTGCCGATCGCGTGGGAGACGTCCTCCCCGGCCGTGCCGTCGCCCCGGGTGATGAGCCGGGTCAGGCGTCCGCGCGTGTAGCGGGCGGCGATCGCCAGGCCGTCCAGCTTCGGCTCCACGCTGAACCGCGTGACCTCGTGGTCGATTCTTCGGGCCACCGACGCGGTCCAGGTGGTGAACTCCTCCGGAGAGAACACGTTGTCCAGGCTCAGCATCGCCACCGTGTGCGGGACATCGCCCTCGACCGCGCCGGCGGCCACCTTCCCGGTCGGGGAGTCGGGCAGCACCCGGTCGGGATTCTCGGCCTCCCACGCGGCGATACCGCGCACCAGCCGGTCGTAGGAGTCGTCGTCCAGCGCGGAGGTACCGGCGGCGTAATAGGCGGCCGACGCCTTCACCGCGTCCTCGACCGCCTGCGCGTAGGCGGCGGCATCCACGATCACAGCTGCAGGAGTTGTCATGACTCCCATCCTGCCTCCCACCACTGACAATGCCCCGGGCCGAACGCGGCGCGGCCTCCTCGCCCGCCCTCGGAGGGGTGGGCGAGGAGGCCTTCGTG
>Ga0307516_10005539_pt1 | contig 15059 bp, 22 predicted proteins | sample 19_EM_MG_FD_203310 | JGI IMG/M metagenome (GOLD analysis project Ga0307516, IMG submission 203310) | Populus trichocarpa ectomycorrhiza microbial communities from riparian zone in the Pacific Northwest, United States - 19_EM | ecosystem: Host-associated > Plants > Roots > Unclassified | place...
CGCGCCGCTGGTGCGTCCTTGCAGAATATTTATTTCCTCAGCGACCGCTCGTCCGATACGGATCCCTCGACCACCGCTCCGTATTATTCCTGATCACTTCTCCTGTGCGCGTGTAGCTAACTGTATGGACACCGGGGTTGGTATGTACATACCAGGCTGCTAAGGGTTTTTCAGTATTTTATATCCCTCGTACCATAGTAACACAACACCAGCCGGGATGGTATTCGCAAGTGGGAAATCAGCGACATCATCAGAGAGCCTACCCGTTTTTGGATAGCCTCCGTCATCCTCCACCGCGTTTGTTATTTAACCTTATCTGCTGCCTAATCAGTCCCAATCTCCAAGAATGAAGGTACCATACCCTGAGATATACCTATCGTGATCATGCAGCCGAGCGCAGATTGGTGGCGCGGGGCTATTTGCCGAGGGTAATGAAGCCTATGTGACAATGTCTCACACACGTTCGGGTACCGTGGCCCCTGTCCGTGGCCGGGAGGACAGCATGGGTGTTGGGCGGATAAGCCGCTCAGAGACCCAGGCCCAAACGATCTGCTTCCGTCGGCCGGGCCTGATTTGGCGGGTAAAAGAAGCGATGGCGGAAGCAAATTACCCACCGGCAGTATACACGATCACCGTTGATACCCTCGCATGTTTTTGTCTCCCTGTGTCGATGTGATTTGCCTATTCCGGTGACGTCTCCCGGAGGTTCCGGCCAGTGCGCGAGCCGCTGGCTGCCGTACAGTGTCCGACCCTGAATATTCAGAATACAGACGCCACTAGGAAAGCCACACACGCACTCGTTACACCCCACCCCCGGATACCCGCCAGATCGTATATCCGACAGCCCAGATACCGGGGAAACACTGTGGTGGCGTATCGAGACGATAACCTACAGTGTGCGTTTCTGGTTTCCAAATTCGGGATCCCCCAGAAAGCGAGAGACCTACTTATCCTTTGATGATTTCATCCTCGTTTGATGTGAGGCAATCGCCACAGTCTAAGCCGCTCTGGGAATCCAATTAGCGGTCACGGTAAGGTCCGATAACGAATCCGAACTTAGGGTAATATTTCCTGGCCAAGCGCCGCCTAGCATCGGATTGAAAAGACCAATAACCAGAACGCTTGGGCACGGAGCGAAGGTTTCGCGTTCGTTCACATTTTTTAAAAGGGTTTTGGCTATCCAAAGTCTCCCTCAAACCATACCCAAGCTGCAATCGAACCAAACGTTAGCACCAAACCTTTGTATGAAATCTTGGTGCTAATCATCGAGGGCCTTGATATTGCCGTTCGAAATAGACTTGTAGGGAATCTGCCGACGCCCTAGTCTGGGACTGTCTCGCAAGACCTCCGGAACGGGACCTTGGTGGTCGATGACGCCATCACCCTCGTGAGCGCTGCGCTGATGTCAGGGAACCCCTTGAGACCATAAAGTCCGACCAGTCCCTTGGCACACACATCCACCTACAGATCATGTCTACAACCACTAAGAAAGCCATTGCTGTTATCGCTGGAATTGGGAATGGAACCGGTACGAGAATGAATTTGTCACGGATGCAATTCCTGTTGGCTGCCTCCATGTATTCACCCAATTGCCTGCAGGTGTCGGCGCGTCGTCTGCGTAAGCATTTTGCCCGTCACTTGTCTGAGGCTGGTTAGACGATAGTGTGTTTGACCTCTTTCAAATTATAGTCGGCTGCTCGCAAGATCTGGGTTCCGCATTGCCCTGATAGCGAGAAACCCAGAGCATCTCAAAGCTCTCGCGGTCGAAATCAACGCTGCTGGCGGGGAAGTGCGTATACCTGTCAGGGTTCCGAGATTTTCCCCATAGGCTTATCCCCCGTTGTCGGATGTCCGACGTAGGCTGAGCCTTTCCCAATCAAGAGCTATGGAGCCGCGGATATCCAGTCCGCATTCTCGTCCATCAACTCCCAATTTCCTTCCTCGGAGATTCGCGTAGCGATCTATAATGCAGGGGAGGGCATGTTCAAGAGGTTCCTCGACTTTACCGATGAAGAGATCGAACGTTCGACCACCACTGGAATGGTCGGCCCCTTTGCGTTCTCGAGAGCCGCGATAACAGCATTCCAAAAGAATGAACTTTCTGATCCCGTAAAACATCCGAGCGAGGGTGCACGCAAGAAGGGAACGCTAATCTTCACGGGTGCCACCGCCGCTTTGAGGGGCAATACGACCACCAGCATCTTCTCTGCCACGAAATTCGCCCAACGAAGCTTGAGCCAGAGCCTGAACAAAGAATTTGGACCGCAAAACATCCACGTTGCGCACGTAAGTACCCCCCGACTTTCTATGCACGCTCCGAGTCGGCCTCATGATGAAGAAAGTCCATCATCGATGGTGGCATTTTGACTGACAGGAGCCGGGCCGTGAAGGATTCACAATGGGAAACGGACAGCGATGTTCGTCTACACCCGGACAGCATCGCAAAGGCGTACAAATACCTTGTGGAGCAAGATTCTTCCGCGCTCACCTGGGAACTTGACCGTACGTGTCACCATCAGCGTGACAGACCTGATCGCTGCTGACTCTTGGCCTCGTTTCCAGTTCGACCCGCCCACGAGAAGTGGTGAAAATGTCCTTTACTTTGGGTGATATTATGTAGCCACCATCACAAGTCTATCCTGCTTGGGCGCCTATACAATATGTAGCTCGAATCAAACCATCTTTTCCGCCCCCACATTTCCCACGATTCAATGGATGAGTTCCATGCCAACGTACGTGCTGCCTCCGTTCTGTACGCTCTCGTTGCCAATTTCGCGTGTCCCGGTGATCACACAGGTGTATAATGCTGTGCGCCAGATTCCGCCTGGTAAAGTAACGACCTATGGTACACATTCTGCGTAGTCGCCCAAAACGTGTTTCAAACTGACAATCCAACAGGGCATATCGCGAAGCTTGTCGGCAAGCCGACTTATTCTCGTCACGTTGGGCAAGGTCAACATTCCAAACAATGGATTTGATCGTTCTATACCGCCTGACTGATCCCGGATGTGTCCCAGCTCTGAAATGGCTATCACCTGGCATCGACCCCCCCGTGCCTTGGCAGAGAGTGATAGGCTCTCCTGGTGTAATCAGTTCCAGAGGACCAGGGACAGACGGTGCGCAGCGGCAACGCGACGCTCTAGAAGCCGAGGGTGTCCAAGTCACCGACGGCCGAACCGGAGAGATGAGGGTTGACTTGCGGACGTACGGATGGTTTCCAAACGCGTTGGAGGGACAAGATGGTGGTGAAAGTGATGCAGATGTGTGAATATGTCGTATCCGAAAGCAAAATCTACAATGCGAACGGAGAGATCTGCGTGTACGCTCCAACCGCAATGCTTTCTACCTCCTCCCTCCACGCCTCCTTGACGATACCTTCTTCGTTTTGGTGATCGTCTTGACAATCGTATAGGAGCCATCCGTGTCACTGCCCGAGCTCCACTCGTCCGGCCAGCGGTCTTTCTTCTGGGGGTGGGCCTTTGGCATCCCCGGATGGCTGTCCAGACCGTGCGCGAGGGGGAGGGTCCTTAGGAATGTCAGTCGCCAGAGTTTGCAGTCAGGGTGGTCCTGTGGGTATCTGTTTCCGAGCTGGATCTGAGTATGACACGTTGTGTTAGTCTCGGTTCGCTTGTGAATTGATTGGGTGCGCACAGGTGTTCCTCCGCGACCGTCTCTCAGATCCCAGACCGCTTCGGACCCTGGCCAGGAAATCCTACGCGGGGATAAGGTTCAGGGTTCGGGTCGTGATAGGAAGGCGGTTGACTGACCTGACCAAGCCCGGATCATCGTGTTCAATCTGCACACCCCATGCGACAGGGTATTCGCTGGCAACAATCGGAACTCCAGCGCCGATTCCCTTCTCGATTGTCAAATACAAGCCGCTAGAAACGTTTTTGATGGTCCACCCCTTGCCCAGTGGCGTGAATTCCCACTGCGATCGTTATTCAACCAACCGAGACATGCGCCCACTGCCAAAACTCAGACTCACTTGTTGGTTTCCCTTTCCGTGATACTGAAAACCGACTACAGACTTGCGATCAACTTCGTTGAAATCCACCGTCGTTCCCAGGAGGTCGTTTTTGATTTCGTAAACCCCAGGCTCGATAGAGGCCTGGCGACCGGGCGATCCGATGAGCGACATTCCATCTTCAACATGCGGGAACCCGGGATCGATGATCGGTTGAGGTGTGGGGTAGTTCATGGTCGCCTGGCGAGTGGAGTACGTGCGTGCTGGGCCGGGAGATGGTGGGTTCGATTGTTGGTTGATCATTGGGTACGGAGAGTTGTGCGGTGGTGTGTCGGGGGTTCCGAAACGGACCGGAGTCTGGAATGTTGCGGCTGGGATGGTGGCCGACTTGGTGGACGAGTATGCTCCTGAGCGATGCATATCGTCGAGTCGAAGCATCAGATGAGATTGGTAGTAGAGCGGGGAAGCAGAGAGGAGAAGGACTTTATAACAATTCGGTGATCCTTCGCCTCACTGTCGGACGGTTGCGGTGACCGAGGATCCGACAAACGATGATCAGACTGTCTAATCGATCTTATGGTCCGGCTCTCAAGGGGAAATCGTAGCCTATGACCCCACGTCAGTGATGGAAAATTGCCTTGCATCTGCAATCAGCTGTCTTTTTTTCTCCCCTTCCGCTGGGATCATCATCGGATCGGAGTTGAGAGCGGATCAGACGGAACCAATCTGGGGTAGCTCCGGAACGCCGTGGATTGCCACGCGTTGGCAGCATGGGCCGTTTAACCTGTCCTCTACCACCACATGCGCTTGTCAAGTATGCCCAATCCACCGCAAACTCATACGATCTTTGAGGGCGGAAAGCTGAAACCAGGATTGTACAAGATCCAGAACCTTGTCAGCAAGACTTATGTTGACATCCACGAGCACAACATGGAGGTCTGTTGTCGACCCGCCTCTGCCCTGGAGGAGAACGACGGTATCGTGCGTGCCCCTCATTTCTCCACCTTTTCTCCGGCGAACTCGTCCTTCACAGTGGGAAGTCCTGCCGTTCGGCGACGGTTACACGATTCGCATGGTAGTAGCCTTTCGAATGGTCCGGGGGCCGGTTAACATGCTTACGCCCCACCGTAGGACCGCCCCGAGTACGCGGGGAAACCCGGCCGTTTCTGTACTGTGAAGGCGGGGCTGGGCAGCGGGAGCCCTATCTGTGTCACCCCATTCCCAGTGGCATGGAGTATCCAGGTCGCGGGAGAAGAGATATACAAAGACTATGAATACGTCCGGTATGTACGGCGGTGTGTTACCACGCCAATGTGTTGAAGAGTTTCAGTGTGTTCTGGGGTCAGAAGAAGAATACGTCTTGGGACCTTGAAAGCGACGGGTCCAGGAACAATGGTGCGAAAGTACGATCCATTCGCTCTCGTGATCCACGCAGATCTGATGCGAACGTTTTGCAGGTCCAGCTAATGTGTGATGAGAGGGTCCTCCCTTGTCGTACGTGGAAGTTTATCCTCGTCAAGACCGCCGAGGCCGAGGCGGAACCTCAACCCCAGGCCGCCACCCCTGGAACAGCCGGAGCTAACAACAACCCCCCTCAGTACCAGCAAGAGGCTTGTTGTTCGTGCGCTTGTCATGACACGGAGACCAAGGATGATGACGGGGAGCTTGGCACGACTGTGGTTGAGGTTACGACCGTAACCAAGACCACTCGTAGGAAGTACCGAGTGCCCGAAGATCACAATGACCGATGAATAAGACGACCTATGTTTGATAGTATATGTTTTTAGGTACGAATAAATTCCCGGCTGAGATCCACCACAATGCATGGTGTGAGCGGATTGACGCTATTGCTCGTGGGACTAATCAGGGGTGGGGATGGATCGCTATGGAATGCGATTCGACCAAGAACCCCTCCAGGAACCTGCACTGTGCTTGCTGCCACGAATTGTTGGCATCCGCTTTCTTACCACTCGCATACGTTGCCAAGTGTCGCAGCCAGGCTGCGTGGGGGAAAACGGTTTCGCATGGCGAATGACAGAGCGCAAGGAACCTACATATCTGGCCGACTTGTAAAATATTCTCACCGTATATAACGATGGACACTAGACAGGTACAATGCCCAGCCACCTGCACAGTTCGGTTGAAGTGGGACTCATTCCAAAAGGGACCGGGAATGGAGGCGATCTCCCTAAAGATCAAGTCTGGGGCCGCTGCCCGCAATCGGCAGTAAGTTACCGGGATTCAGGATTTGGTCAATGGCGATCTCCCCCTCGAATTTCAAAAGTTCGGGTGGCGTCCTGGAATCGATTCCATCCAGGCACAAATTAAACATGCCAACGTTCTTCGGTGATTATAAAGTTGGGTTGCGTGGGCTTACAAGCCCGCCGTCGCATTCCGCACACTAACCTACTTCACCATTCAATTATATCGCCAAAACCGCAAGCTTTGGAATATGCCAAATGGCGATGTTGGTGTGTTTCACGCGAGCCAATCACTACCCCTCGTTCTCGACGTACCGGGCCGGGTCACCCCCTTAGAAGCGCAATGGAAGGATGCATGAGCCCGAACTGTGTAGGATGTTTTCGGTTTACCAACGTGTTGCCGCAAATGATGGTTGTTTGCGAACCAATTCCGGACGCTCGCCATAGCGGATAGGCCTCGGGGTCAACTCGGCGGCGGCTCTTTGGGCTAAAATGGGATACATAAATTCACGTTGGCGAACACCCGAACAATTGTACCTGTCTGAAGATTGCATCTAGGGCCGGGGGTGCGATTTCGATTTGTGGAGCTGGAGTTTCCAATGATGTTATGACCCGCCTATGCTTCGTTACCCCCGGTGTTCGTACCGTTGGTATCCGTGAATACCCATCCGAACTTTGCCACCTCCTCGTATCGTTTACCGAAATAGCGTTCGCCTTCGTATATCCAGTGGATGAACCCGGTGATGCAATCTCGCATAGCGTTGGCAACCGTGACGGCATCTTCGTTATCGCACGCACCCGTGGTCAGAGGTTTGTGGTCGCGAATGAACTTTCCAACCTCGGACTGTATGTCCCGTCGGATATCGCTCACAGCCGCTTGCAGTGTGAGACCCCGCCCCTTCAGGGAACGACACACCATGCATCGATCACACTCCTGAGGGTGTCTGGACGTGTATGAAGCGAGGTCCTGCCACGCGAGTCAGCTCTCCTGCAACTAGAGATTCTTCCCTTTGCCAAGTTACCTGGGACCACGCAATAATATTCGTTGTGCATCTCCACAAAGGAGCAAGTGGTGGGGCATCGACGAGCCCCTCGGAGAACTTGCAGTCGTGCGCATTCTCGAGGACAGACAGAAATTCAAGGAGACCTGGATATGTTATTTGGGTGTTTGTTACATCTCGGGACGGGTAAAGGGACGAAAACAGGTTGCCAGTCAATCGTAGCAGAAGGTTGGTGCCTGGAGTGGAAGGTGGGGAACACTCCGACTCTTGTGCCTCCCCTGTTCGCACGGAATGGACCACTTCAAGCAAGTGCTCTGGGCTCAAAAGGTTGGAACCTGGTGGTGATCCACTTTGCGCCACCGGTTGATTCAGAAAGCTGAACACGGATCCCATGCGAGGAACATACCCGTTGGACCATTGGGGCGGTGGGGTCCCCGCACGGACGTGACCATCGTTCACCAGGAACATCAGTGCGCAAAGCTTGCTGACACGGAGGAGTTGTGGGGGGTCGATTGTTGAGAAAGAGAGTGAACACAAGAGGTCGAACCTGTGTTCGGATAATCCTTCCGTATCTCCACGAGGTAATTCCTGGAGCCACTCTTGAAACTGCACGCTGACTTTGGCGTAATGCTTGTTTACGCGCAAGTCAAAGTCGAGAGTGGGAAGAACAAGGCGGAGATCCTGGATATGATAGGAGGACATGGAGAAGGATGGGCACTCAGGCGCCGGTCCTCTCCATTCTTGCCAGCAACGTTGATGAAGAGCTCGATCGTTCTCGTCTGGGTGTTTGTAATTCATGCCATCGGCTTGTACTTGTTCACCAGGGGCTTCCTCTTAACTCGCCTGTCGCTCTCACAAACCAACACCCACGATGAACTTTTGACACCAACGCACAACAGAGCCGTCATCCTCATTATCGACGCGTTACGCTTCGACTTCATCAGCCCGGACCCTCCGCAACCCCGTTCACCCCACTACCATGACATCCTGAAGCTGCCAGCTCAACTAACAGTGGCACAGCCCCGGAACTCCTTCATATTCAATTCCTTCTCGGACCCTCCGACCGCAACCCTCCAACGCATCAAGGGTATCACGACGGGTTCACTGCCAACATTTGTCGACATTGGAAACAGTTTCGGAGGCTCCGCGGTGGATGAGGATTCCATTGTGAACCAACTTCGGCTCAGTGGTAAACGAGTGCGTCCATCCGACGATTATTCCAGATTTACTCCTGACACTGGTACTCGAAGATTGCTTTTATGGGGGATGACACGTGGATGACAGTGTTCCCCACCTCCTTTGAACCCAACCGGACCTTCCCATACGACTCGTTCAACGTCGAGGATTTGCATACGGTGGATGAGGGTGTCATTCGGCATCTATTCCCACTCCTCGAAGAAGGTGTCAAATCCTGGGATGTTATAATCGGTCACGGTCTGGGCGTAGACCATGTTGGTCACAGAGTTGGGCCCGACACGCCGACGATGGCCACAAAATTGCAGCAGATGAATGATGTCCTCACACAGGTTGTGGAGAGGCTGGATCAGGACACACTACTCGTCGTATTGGGAGATCATGGGATGGACGCTCGTGGCGACCATGGTGGGGATGGGGAGTTGGAAACTTCGCCCGGGATGTGGATCTATAGCAAGGGTGTCCCGTTGGCAGGAGCGGCCCTGTCAGGGATCCCCGCCTCGCTCCGACCGACCACGAAATTCCCCGGCGCACCCGTGGCCCATCGCCACGTTCAACAAATCGACCTCGTTCCAACCCTCTCCTTGCTCCTTGGCCTCAGGATTCCATTCAACAACCTTGGATCAGTGATACCCGAGTTGTTCAGCCGTGGAAACGAATACCAGAAGGCTCTCCGGACCAACGCTGCACAGGTCAAGCGGTACCTTGACACATACAGGTCGAGTTCCGGTGGGGGCGAACTAGATGGTGTTTTGCCGAAGTTGGCGGAATTGTGGTCAGCAACCGAGTCAGCAACCAGTTCAGATGAGGAGTTGGTGGCATTACAAAACTACATCCGCTTCGCTCTTAGCGCATGTCGGTCTCTGTGGGCGCAGTTTAATGCCGCCCTCATGGCGCTCGGGCTGATAACCCTACTGTTTGGCCTTGTGGCCTCATGGGTGCTCTATGACCGGGTTGGGAAGATTAATCATGACATCGAAACGTGGTCGGCGAAGATGTTCATCAGGAATGCCAAGGCGGCCGTTCACATCGCGATCCTAGGACTCCCCTTGGGTTACTTTACCCCGGTGGGTTACTTGGACGGCGCATTGTTCGGGCTCTCAGCCGGGGCCTCCTTCCACCTCATTCGCCACCTCAAGCCGACCCTTTCGTGGAAACTGTTACAGTCACCCCCACTCTTGTTAATTCTCCACGCGCTCGCGTTTTTCTCAAACTCTTTCACGTTCTGGGAAGATCGCCTCCTTACGTTCTTCTTGGTGACATCCATGGTACCGTTCGTCATCGTTGGGTTTACTGCCCCCACTTCAAGGCTCATGTATCGAGTCATTGGGTTCAGTGGACTCTTCGTTATCTCCACTCGATTGATCAGCTCCAGTACCATTTGTCGTGAAGAACAGCAGCCATATTGCAGCGTCACATTTTTCTCCTCTTCCTCCCTTCCCACGCCGCCACTCCTTGTTGCAATCCTCGCTCTCCCGGTGGCGCTTGGCACCCCATCCATTATCCGACGATTCCTCTCAATATCGGCATCCTTTAATGGGATATCCAAGGTCCTGTCGCGTGGTGTACTCCGACCAGGGTTGACGCTGGGTGCCGCATGTTGGATCCTCGAATGGATAGAATCGACGGAAGTTTGGGGTTCAAGTTGGTCCTCGACGTTCCGTACTGCCAGGACAGCGATGGGTTGGGTTTCAGTGTTCCTCCTCTTAATCGTTGGTCCCCTCCTGTGGTATATTGTTCCTGCGTCCCTTCATGTTACATCGGAGCAACGGGCTGGTACTGCGGACAAGAAGGTCACCGTCCTTGGGTTCGCCAACGCGTATGGAGCCCCATATCTCGTTTTTTGGAGTCTGTTCTTCGGGCTCCTATACGTCGCCACCCAATTGACGGGTCAAGTCGTGCTCGCGACCACCGCGGTCGCTCTCCTCGCTTACGTAGAGGTTGTGGATAGTGTCCGGGATGTTCACGGATTCGCTCAGGCATTCGACACTGCGAACCCTTCGGCTGTCCTCGACGTCGACACGATGGGCGTACGCTCACAGGGGGTCAAATTCGCAGAGATCATTCCCCTTGCCCTCCTTGGGCTCCACGTTTTCTATGGTACCGGACACCAATCCACGATATCTTCCATCCAATGGAAGAGCGCTTTCCTTTTGACACCCACACTCCAGTACCCCATCTCTCCCGCTCTCGTCATCCTCAACACATTCGGTCCGCAATTCCTCCTCGCACTCGCTAGCCCCTTGTTAGCGATGTGGAACGTTTCACCCACCACGTCAAAGGCAACCGTCGGCCCGGGATCGGGCGTTGTCGTACGGCGAAACGCCTTGAAAGCCGCATTGGGGATGATGATGTATTTTGAGGTTTTGCTGATCGGCAGCGCGGCTAGTGCTGCGTTGTTGAGGAGACACCTGATGGTTTGGAAGGTCTTCGCGCCGAGGTTTATGTCTGCCGCTGCGGGGAGTCTGGTTGTCGATCTTGCGGTCATATTTGGGGTGGGCGTAGGGGTTAGGCGGATAGAGCCTTGGATATCTAACATGTTCAAGGGTCGGACTTGAGGTCGGCAAACATAGGTATTATCTATCCCCTAACGAAAGTACTATACGCAAGCCGTAATAGATCTATCCACTCACACTCTAATGATTATTCTGCCACCGCCTCACCCATCAGCCTTGACATCACATCGCTCCCATCTTGCTCCGTTGGCCCATTGAAAACAGCGAAGGCAGCCGTAGCTTTCGTGTTACTTTCTTCCAAATCGACACCAGCAGAGTTCCAGCCCTTTCCGCGGTTGGCCATCTCGTCAAGGCTCCTGTTGAGAAGCATCTCCAGCTCTTGGTCGCTCAAAAGGACTGTCTTCTTCCCCACTTCGCCTTTCGGGACTACCTTGATCTGTTCACCTTCGAGGCGTAAGAGATCCGCGGCGATCTGGGCCATCGTTTGTTGTTTGGTCGCTGGCTTCTCCGCTGCCATGGTTGGGGCTCGGAATTTACCTGTCACAGGTACTCTCGGCGACGTTTTCGTGAGTACACTGGAAAGGTACATACCTTTGGCGATGACCAAGGTTTCTAACTGTCGCTTCTCCGTTGCCCGTTGCATGATTTTCGTCTCGATGGTATGGTTAGTAACCAACCTAAAAACGAGGACGGGTTTTGTCTGCCCGATTCGGTGGGCTCGGTCCTGGGCTTGGAGGTCCATCTGAGGGTTCTGTGATCCGTGTTCCTGTCAGCAGAGAGGGTGGTGGTTCAGGGATACTTCACTCACCCAATCTTGATCGTAGAAGATCACGGTATCTGCGGCGACGAGGTTGAGACCCATACCCCCAGCGCGTGTGCTCAGCAGGAACAACCGAGGTGGGTTTTTCTCGGTCTTTGGAGGGTTCTGGAAGAGGGCAACTTGTTCTGACCTGTCTGAGGCAGGGGTTGATCCGTCGATTCTACACAGGCGCCAACCCTTAAACTCGGTGGCCCAGTCCTGCAAGGGATGTGAGGTCAGGGTATACCAACTAAAGTACGGAGCGGACCTCGATGATGTCGAGCATCATAGTAAACTGGCTGAAAAGGAGGACTTTATGGCCCCGAGCAAACAGTTCATCAAGGAGGCGTTCCAGCAGCATCATCTTTCCACTAGCATGGACAAGGTCTTCATTGATGATGGGCTGCCGAGTACGTTCGTCCACGGGCCAATCGAAAAGGAAGGGATGGGAGCAGACTTTGCGGAGCTGCATAACGGTATTCTGCAACTTCATGTTGTTGATTTTCTTGACTAGAATGAACGATCCTGTTAGCAAGGCAGGGAGATCGGGGACATAAGGCGCACCCTTGGCTTGTAGTTGGTGCTTGCGGCCAAGTTCTGCCAGATCTTCCTCTTTCTTCCGCTTTGTCTTCTCGTCGAGCTGACCCGATTCCAAGAGTTTGAAGTATTCGTCATCGTCACCATCTAGAACATCGAAGACCGCCTGATTCGGCTTTCCGCTCTTATACTTCGCACTCCTGAGCTTCATTGGACCATCGTCGACCTCGACCGTCTCCTGGTGCTTCCTTTTCTTGCCATTCATCAAGTACGACCTCAGCCCTCCGTCGACGACTGCGTCGTAGATTTCTCTTTGCGTCTCGGTAAGTGGGGCATAAATGAGGTATTCTTTCTTCGGGGGTATCGAATCCTTCTCCACGTCAACTTTGAGCCTCCGGAGAAGGAAGGGCTTGATAATGGCTTGCAGAGTGCCAACGATCTCAGCAGACCGCTGAGAGGATAGCTCGGTTTGTGTGGTCGAGAGGTTAAACCTACCGCGGGTTGTCAGTAGGGTCCGAGAAGACGTACGCTTACGTACCATTCTTGGAAAGAGTAGAGGTCGTTGAAAATGTCAGGGAGAATGAAGTTAAGCAGCGACCATAGTTCGGACAAGTTGTTCTGCACAGGTGGCGTGAGTGGGGTTCATGATCACCATAGAAGAACGTACGTGCAGCGGCGTTCCTGTCAGGATCATGCGACCTGCACTCTCGTATTGTTTGATTTCCTGCATTAACTTACAGTCCATGTTCTTCAAACGATGGCCTTCATCGACCACGATGAAACCCCACGGGTAACGGGCCAGGTGGGTACGATCCTTGATGATTATGTCGTACGTTGTCAGCACCACAGGGAACTCGTTCCTTAACGCTCGCTGGTGAATTGATTCTTCCGTTTCGTGAATGACGGGCTCCCCGGTTTCGTGGGTGGGGGGCGGTGGATCCTTTTTTCGGGTCGAGCTCTGCCCCTTCATTACCGGTCGGCCTTTGCCCTTCTTTCCGCGGCGGATTGGCTGAGGCTCTGACTCCTCACCTTCCGACTCCTCGTCTTTGGGTATGAGGTCGAGACCCATGACGGTCTCCCGCATCTCGGCTCGGTCTTGCGGACTTCCGTGGTAAACACAGACGGGGATCTACGGGGATGAGATGAAGTGTGGGAGGAAGGCGGGATAATTTACCTCCGGAGAAAATTTGGCGTACTCCTGTTCCCAGTTGTGGAGGACACTAAGAGGACAAACAACGAGGAAGGGGTTCCTCATACGACCGCGCAAATAAGCGGAGAATGCTATCGTCTGGAGCGTCTACGTGGCTGTGAGCGTCGGAGAAAATACCCACCAGACCGCAGCCTACCTTCCCTAGACCCATGTCATCAGCAAGGATACCAGAGATGCCATTCTCGTGGAGACCAGCCATCCAGGCGACACCCTCGAGTTGGTATTCTTTCAGTTTAGTTCCAGTGACGAGCTGAGGTTGCCTGAATATCCTCGTATCGTTTTCATCGACTTCCAATTTCTTCTTCTTCCTTCCAGAGGATGATGACTTTGTTTCCTTCCGTTGACGTTTGCGCTTCCTGGCACTGGGAGCATCTTCAGAATCCGAGTCACTTTCCTGCATCTCAACTTGACGCTGACGCTGCAAAGTCAAGTCCATCCTTTGTCTCAGGAGCTGAGCGTAGGCGGCTGACTTCTTCAGCAGAAATTCCAGGCGAGTCCAGCGATCGACTTCATCTTCTGGTTTCTGGCGGGGCGTTAGTGGCCTTGACAGGCTGAGAGAACCTTGGTGGCACACCTTCTCCTCTGCTTCCTGACCATCTACTGACGATTCCTCCCAGTCCTATGGTTCGAGACCGGCCGCAATCAGTTCCCCGCGGAATGGACAGGAGCCTGGGGTTGATACGCACTGCACCATCTGTAGCTGGCGGAGACGACACTGTGGTGCTTGGAGGGAATTCGGCGTCCGTCACAGTCGGTGAGGCGGGGGAGGATGGAGTTGCGGACATCGCAGGGGGTGGGCGGAAATGGTGGTGGCTGGTACATTAGGCGCTTGTAATGAACGACGCGACGGTCACGTGTGACACATCGCGTTCTTTCCGCGTCCCCGCCACTGCGACCGACCCATTCTCAATGCCACCCAAAGAGAAGGCCACGAATGCGGGTGTGACGGCCGAGTCTCAGCAGGGCGTAGGATCGGACGGAATCTACAACTACGAACTCCCGAGATCGCTCGTCGCAAAAATAGCAAGGGCATCAGTGCGTGAATCCGACCCTGTATACGGATCTTGGGTGATAAACACGCGCAGGTTCCAGATAACTGCAAGTTTCAGAAAGAAACCATTCTCGCACTCTTGAAAGGTTCTACGGTCTTTATCAACTGTCTGGGTACGTGTCCATTCGTACGATCACACCAAACTCTCTCAACCAACTATCCCAGCCGCCGGGTATGTCACAGCTGCAACCGGTTCGCACCTTTTCTGAATCCGACTCAGTGCTCACGAAATAGCCAAAGGGAAGCAACACAAGAGCATCTCCGCCTCTGATGTTTTGAGAGCACTCGAACACCTGCAACTTGGTGACCTCGTTGGACCTCTCCAAGACGAGTTACCCAGTAAGCTTAACAACTAAGCAACCCTCTATTACTCCAACACACTCTCCAGTATACCGCGAACTTCAGAAATCTGGCCGCAAATCTGCAGGTGCAAAAAGTAAAGCGTCCGCCTCCACGTCTGCGACAGACCCCACAGGCTCTATGGGTCCACCCCAGTCCATACCGAAGAAAGGGAAGGGGCCTGCCACCGTCGTACCGATGTCTGAGGATGAGGACGGGAATGCCCAGGGCCAACCTGCTGCGGCTGACATGGATATCGACGCCGAAATGAATGACGTAGAGGAGGGGGAAGGTGCTGACGCGG
>Ga0307516_10005540_pt1 | contig 15058 bp, 24 predicted proteins | sample 19_EM_MG_FD_203310 | JGI IMG/M metagenome (GOLD analysis project Ga0307516, IMG submission 203310) | Populus trichocarpa ectomycorrhiza microbial communities from riparian zone in the Pacific Northwest, United States - 19_EM | ecosystem: Host-associated > Plants > Roots > Unclassified | place...
TGAAAATGAAGGTAGAGACCAGGATTAAGGACAGTTCAGATACCACTATCTATCAGACATCTCAGAGATGCTCAGACATGGAATGTAGTTCAAACCAGTCCAATACATTATGCATCGAGAAGATATAACAATGTCATCTAATGTATGACCAAGTATACATACACCTGCATTCCAGTTTGACACTGATGGCAAAATGAAAACACAGACAATCATGCAGTGTTGAAAAGAGCGATCCAATGACAATGAGAATACAACATTCAGGAAAATGAGTTTGCAATGTGATCCAAAGTGGCAATGGTACTTTGCATGCATTGCCACATACTACCCTGGCGAAGCACAAGCAAACAACATTGAAACTATAAGCACAAGTTGAATAACAAGACAAACATACTTAAGAATACTCTATTTGCAAGCTTTGCATGGAGAATGCCGAGGCTTCGTTTTTGACCTCACAAAGCTGGGGGTATCATTGGTGATGGGCAGTAGTTTGCGGGAGGAGGGCCGAACCGGACTTGGTTCCTCCTCGCAGCTGAGACCACTTGACAGCCTTTACCCTTGCTGCTGGTCTTGCTCGCACTGGTCCATGATGAGAGCTCCTTGCAAGCAACTTTCTCCTGTGAACCATCTTCTGGTGGGGTCAGTCTGCAGGGAACACTACCGGCTATCGTGGGGCAAAAGTCTGGGGTGAAGTAAATGGCCGTTGAGGTGCACATGGTTCCAAATGTGAGGGGACCTCCCTGGCTGGGGTTGATGGACAGGGTGGCCACTGATGGGCAGTAGGGCTTATTGGTGAAGATTGCTCCCACAACTTGAACATTGCTCGATGTGGATAATCTGGGTCAGTGTTTACTCAGATCATCAGGTGAAGAATGGGCATACCTGCAGGAGCCGTATGCAATATGTGCAGCGTTGACCATTGGCATCTGGTGAAGGGCAGAATTTGGTGGGCAGGGTGAGCATGAAGCCTTGGCAAGTGCACCAGTTGATGGCCCCATGAAAATGTGACACGTTACCTAGGGTATGAGTCACATCTATGTTTGAACGACGAAAAATGAATCCCACCTGGATCCATTCATAGAGAGCAGGGGCTCGAGACCCCTTGTGGGCCAGTCTCAGCCATGTCCCATTATCTAATGCACCCCACTCCCAGTCATCTGTAACGTTGTCAGACAATGCATATACATGTGGAAGAAAGAAAGAAAGTTGAATATATGCGCTTAAATACCAGTAACTTATCTTGGCAACGACACGACAAAGAATTTTGGATCACCTATCATGAGTGGCCGGAGGTTTGGAACATACTGCAACAGAGCCTCGGTGGAGTTACAAAAGCATAGACAATGTTGAATACATACACAAAGGGCTCATGCATCAACCTCCAACACCTATGAGCGTACATGGAACAATCTTACCTTTTGTTCGGATGGATGCCCTTCTTTGTCTGCTTCCATGGGCGAGGAGAGTCATATGATGAGGATGCATTACTGGTAGTTGCTCAGAGGATCTGGTTCTACGCTTGCGCATGGGATGGTGGTAGGCAGTTAAGATTAGGGGAAGACTTCACGGTTTCGAAGCTTTTCGAAGTGATTGAGACGTGAGAAAATCTTTGATAATCACTGTAACTCTACACTTCAGGGCAACTTTAGGGTTCAACTACCAACACATGATAGACCGATCTCTGGGATGGAATCAAGGTGCGCCCAGCTTCTAGCCTCAAGGATTGATTTACCAGAACTGAGCATCACTTTCCATACAGTCGTCATTCTGAGATGTACCATACTATGATAGAACACAGGCAAAGTTGTATATTCGAGTCATTGCTGCAATGGACCCCATTTTCTCCTCAGATCTGTCGTGCCAGACTGCAGTGACAATGGATGAGCTCAGCTGTATAGGCTGCGGGCAATCATTCTCAACACAGGATATCATGGTGCTGGCACATGAAGACAAGTTGAACGAGTTTGTTTCGACACTTTGAACATTGAAGACTTGATGGGTCGTGCGGATGACACTGGTGAGTCACTGTTTGTCTTCGTCGTTGACTAGCCAGCTGACTGTTATCAGTTGGCTGTTCCTCTTTAACTCGCTTAGAGTCAACGCTACCACAGCTTGTTGTGTCGTTCTCGCCCTTGCTCTTTGTTTTCTGTTGCACCACCCATCACTCATTCAACACTCATTGCAACTTCTTAATCCACCCTCTCAACTCCACAAAACACAAATATTTGATTTGCAGCATATAACACTTCGGTTTAACATCCTCCACAGCACGAACACATGACAGTATCAGATGCTGACCTTCATTTCATCAACTAGCTGGCCTGGGGTGCTCCATTTTGTGTACAGCAGGTGAGTTTTGTGTCTTTCATCTTGTTCAACACATTCTGATGCTGTTCTAAGCATGTCCTTGTTGTATGCAACATTTGGCGTGTTCGTGCTGTCTTTTGCTGGAACCACGGTGGGTCTCCAGTGCATGCTATCTTGTCGCCCTGTCAACTCCACTGGCCTCATTTGACCAAATGATGTTGAAACCCACAAAGAGGTGGAGTGACTGATGATGACAGATCGGACGGAGAGAGCACTGGGGATCAATCGGAAGGTGTCAAGGATGAAGTCCGACGTGTTGTTGCTCATGGGGAGGTCTTAGAAAGCAATATATACAAGAACGAAGAATACGGTACACCTACCTTACTTAACACACTTAGTGAGGTAGTATGAAAGCTCAATATGTTACCCTTTAAGATCTGCTAATACCTGCTAAGCTCTGGAAAGTATCTACATGACAGCATTCAAGGTGACAAAGTGTCTGGCTGACATTGGACGTATCATTGTGGTCTCCTGCAGCGCGGGCGCGGATCACATTCTGACAAAGCATCGGGGAGCACCGGGTGCTGTCACGTTGCGTCATGTGTATCGCGTAATATCCCCGTTTCGTAATTTTTGTGATGGCGTGGACACTATACCTGATGCTGCTTCGAGAACGACAGTATCCCTGGCCCAGCTCACGCATGTATCTGCACTCCCCACTAAGACCGTTCGCGCAGATCTATCCACGTATTCATCAGCACCGAATACACGTATACCTCCATGCACACGCGCATGTCACAAACTACGCACCTCACTACAAGCATGATGCCACAAATTCTGCCAATCTATGTTAAACTTGCAATGAATGTACATGTGCAAGTGTATCCTCCATGTGTTTCTTGCTCCTGAAATGACCTTGGCAGAGGACTATTGCACCTGTGGGATGAAATTTGCCGGAGTGGGTGGGATCGCACGGGGCACAGATGATGCTGGAGGGTGGGATGGGGCAGCATGGCAGATGGAGGTGGTTGAGCCTGAATACAACTTTGGGACCTGCTCGTGGTATGATTATGATTATGATATACCCGTGGTGCAGGAGTCAGGAAGGGACAGCACATACTGTAGTTGAGCAGCCTGCTTTCCACTTCTCACAAGGTGCACATTTCTGCTGTTCCAGGTTACGTCGTCACTCTTCTGTGCTCATGCAGAGACTAATAACTTGTGCTGCTTTGTTCAGCCATCGCTGGAACGAACCATCACTAAAACAACAAGAGCGTGCTATTGGTTGCTGTTGGTGTTACAGCACTTTGCAAAAGTATGCGGAAAAACTGTTTTCCAAATTGCTCAGCTAGGTCGGACCCCATAACCCCTCGCCAAATAGATCAAAACATGTCACAGCTACAGCAATGTTGATTGCTCACTGGTACTCAGCGCTCGTTGTCTTTCCATGGCACCATGTCAGGTCTCAGATGACCTGAAAGCATGGATCCCAGCCCTTCATCATGAGGGATACCGTGTCAAAGACATCTGTCACCTCCTTGATATCAAGAAAACACTGGTTTACAGAGTCCTCAAGTTGTACTCGCAGTATGGTGTTGTCTCGAATCCTCACAAGTACTCGTGCATGATTGGGCACCCTCGTTCCCTCACCCATGCTGATCAATTCTTTATCTCTGCTATTATAGACCATCGACGATCAGTTTATCTTGATGAGCTGCAGCATGAGCTCTGGCACAAGCGGCATGTTCATACAACTCTTTCAACACTCTCTTGTACCATCCAACAGCTCTCCCTCAGCCACAAGGTTATCTCTGTGCGTGCTTATGAAAGGAGTGAAGTGTCATGAGCATTGTATATGAATTGAATTGCCGAAGAAGCTCCTGACGCTAACGTGCTCGTGTTTGTTGATGAGGCAGCAAAGAATGAGCATACACTATCACGGAAGTATGGGTGGTCACACAAGACTGTCCGCTGTGTAGTTCAGACGCCGTTTGTCCATGGGTTGCGCTATTCAATCATCCCTGCCATCACACTGGATGGCATCATTGCATATGACATTGTGGAGGGTCCAGTTGATGGCGAACGGTTCCTCAAGTTCCTCAAGGATCATGTGGTACATATATCCACCAAATTTGCTCAGTATATTCTTACTTGTGCTTCAATAGATGCTGTTTACCAATCCTTACCCCGGTCCTTGTAGTGTTCTGGTGATGGACAACTGCCGCATCCATCATGGCCAAGAAATCTGTTGTTTCATTGAAGAAGAACATTGTAAGTTATGATCACAAATATCTGTTTTGAAGCTGATATATGTGTACAAGTCTGCAAACTTATTTTCCTTCCTCCGTACTCACCAGACTACAATCTCATTGAGCAAGCATTTTCGTCTATCAAAGCATTTCTCCGTCATCATCCCCATGACTTGCCTATGATGTCAATTGTCTGTGCATGCCAGAATATCACGCCTGATAAAGCGGAGGGCTACTTTAGGGCGGCAGGATACATTGTATAAAAGTAGCTACTCTTCTGCATCCACAAATGGATCCATGTCTTCATCGGCTGAGTAACCATGTGGAACGGGGAGCCACTGTTTATGGATCTCACAACGATAGAAAAGGTCGTAATCATGTTCAATTGGTGCGGCATCAGGGTCATCTTCATCCTGCTTCATTGGAGGGCCACTGAACTGACAACCACCTCCCTCATGGTATCGTTTCTCATAGGATACTTTCTTGTAAGCTGGTTCCTCCCGAGCTACAGCAGCAGAGGAAGAACTGGTTGTTGTGTTGCTCCACTTTCTCTTCGCATCTGGACCATTCCACCAAGTCATACTACCCTTCTTCAAGTGGAGTATATCACCAGCAGATATGCCAAGTTTGGAAAGTATCTTGTTGTCGACCTCAGGGAGAATATCTGGTCCAATCCCCTGAATCCGAAGAGCAGATTCAAAAGTAGATGCATGCTGAACACCCAAGTGTGTCTCCGCATACTTGAGATAGTGTGACAAGTGTGACAGAGATGGGACAAGTGGTGATGGCAGCACATTTTCATTACAGTTCACCTGCCGAGTGGGAGTCTGCAGAGTTGGGGCTGTGACATGGGAACTAGATGGTGTTGCTGCTGTCCTGGTAGTCGGGGACAGAAGTCCTGATTTAGTAATCATCTGCAGCAGGAGGACTGATGCAACGGAGTTGATGTCAACTGAGGGTGTCGACGGAGCTGGGGTTTGCAATGCTTTTCGTGCCGGATGGAGGGCAGGGGCCTTGTGCACGAGATTGAATGACTTGATATTGGGTGGTGTCGTGATAGTGGCCTGGCCTTCCTCCTGTCAAGAATATATTTAGTAAATCTGGAATTTCTGTATGAGCAACAGTACAGAGGACTTACAAGAGCACAACACCAGTCAAGAACCATTGCAGGTGTCAATGGGACAGCTCCGAATGACCCAACATATGTGAGCTCTTCATCATGCTCATTCTTGTGAGCTTTTTGAAGTTTCAAGCTCCATCGAACCAGGTGGCTATCAAGATCGTCTTTTTGAGCACGCCGAGAGTTTCCCTTGCAAATATTACTAGTTGTTCAAGTCCTCACACACGTAATTTACATACCTTATCACCTCCATTAGAACTAGTAGCCTCTGAGTCATCCTCAGAACTGGAGTTCTTTGTAGAGGACTGTGTTTGTGGCAATTTCTCAATATGCTTCATATCTACAAAAATCTTGACTACACTTGGCTTGTCGTCCGTAATTTTCTTCACCATTTCCTGGTAATCAGCAACATTCCCGATGTCTATCACATCACCAATCTGCTGCCTACATGGGGATAAGGTGGATATTAGTCATCATTCTCACAACAATAAAAAGACAAATTTACCCTTTGACTTTAGGTGGAATATACCGAAAGGGATAGTGCTTCTTCTCAGTGACTTCATAGCTCTTTTGTCCATGTTTGAGGAGTATGCTTCACAAGAAGTCAAGATGGTTGGATTCATTGATAGGAAAGACAAGTTCCTTTGTCTTTATGGATTTTTCTTCTTTCGAAGTGGTTTTTCCCTTGGTCACTTTCTTGATTTTAGAATAGACTGTCAGGGAAACAGAAAATGCATGCTCATCCTCAGAGTCCTGAGGAGGAGAAGGCGACATCATGCTGGAGTCTATCACACAAGGCTACAGTCATACATTATTTTTCTACCTTAGATACTTCTGGGGTCCTTGTTGGCAGCTCCCAAAAGAGTGAAATGCGTCAAACACAGTTTCCGCATACTTTTGCAAAGTGCTGTATCTTTGGATGGCGCTGAGGCAAGACGCCGTTGCGAGAAAAGACAGCGGGTGATATAATCACTCTGTATGTAGGTACAATGAATGTGATTATATCTGTCTAACGAGACAGTGTGAAGCAAGGAGAAGGAAACATGGGTGAGGACGCGCGAAGCGCCTCCGACCCCGGCTGCTAGTCCTGGAGAGAAAAGGTGAGCTGCGTTTCCCAGAGGGTTAGGAGTACGACAATGCAGAGAGCAAGACGTTCGCAACCAGGATAGTAGGAGGAGGATGAGACTCACACTAAGTATTTTCATCCCCAAAAAGGATCAGGAACGGGATCTTACAGGGGGCATGGTGAAACAAAGAAAAGAATCGTGCAATTCTGGTACGGCTTGCATGTAGGGGGCGAGAATTTGCGCATGACAACGAAGATATAAGAGAAATGCGTCGCTCGCCCAGCGGCCTTTGATTTTGACTACATCAAAAGGCACATTGCACAGGAGATATTCAAGTGTGGAGCCGATGCGGATGCCATGACTGCTGAGGGGTTTCATACCAGCTGCTTTAATGGCAAGGGAAAGAGTGGATAAGAATTTGCTGCGAGTTAAGGGCTTGAGCGCCTGTTTGCGTTTGTCTTTGTATGCAAAAAGCGGCAAATCAGGGAGGGGGTTATTGACACGAAGGTGATTCTTTAGTGCCAAGTCCGGATCGGATGGGCCATCTTGACGGGCCCAATTCACGTCCTCACCTTGCGGTGCGGCTTTAGTGCGGGGAATGTGGAAGTTTGTTATCTCTTGTCCTTGTCTATCTCTGTCCTGCCGCACATCTTTGAGTTTGACATGTTGCTCCGGGTGAAAGGCTTCCAACGTTTGAACTGTAAATTCACCGACCCGGGCTGTAGCATAGAAAGTGGTGGTGAGGCACGCGAAAACTGCTGCATGTAAAGGCATATCTAGGTCAAGATGATGGCAGATAGCGATAATAATGTTGACTGTGTATGGCTCTCTGGGTTTGCGCTTCGAGGAGGGGGGAGCCAGGGAAGCTGAGGCTTTGAGAAGTGCGTCAACTTCATCATCCTTGATGGACCAGTCTAGGCTGTGGATGATGTGCCATGCTCGGACACCCTGGAGGTAATTGGTTACCGCAGCACTGGAATAGGAACCTGCAAGATTCGAGAGGAATGATGAAAATAGGATGGCACTGGTGGGAGCGCGTTGATCCTCTGGATATTCTTGCTATCACAAAATACGTGATATACTAAGAGTCCCGACCCATACGTTTCTTTGGTGCTATTGGCCCATGCATGTGCTATCACGCTCTCAATGCGAGAGAGGTCGTCCTTGGATAGGAGGGGAAGGTGATTTCCGCATTGAGGGCGAGAGTTTAATGGTTTCCAGGATTTCAAGCGTTCGCATGCTGGGCAGAAGGGGCGAAGAGGAGATGGAATGGGTGTGAGATCTGCGGGGTAGGTAGCTCTCGCCTGCCTAGATATGGTCTGGTCTGAGGCACTGTCGCTTGGGGGGGTTCTCGTTGTGGAAAGAACCTGGTCTGTCCGGAAATGGTTGTTGGAAGGGGGAACTGCTGTGGGGGGGGATAACATCTTTTGGGACATTGCAGATGAATGGCTGGAGGGCATGGGGGATAGGAGTGACCGGGAGACAGAGATATGAGGGGGGACAAATGCCACGGGAGGGTCCATCTGCTGGATTCTTTCCGCTGGGAATGTATTTGGTGATGATGGTACAGTCTGCTTCATCCATGATGGAATGAATGCGTTTGAAGGTGTCATTTGTGGGTTTGTTTTGACTGTGTCCATTCCACCAGCCCTCAACCACACCTCTGTTGTCTCCGAAAACTTTGAAATGAATGTTGGAGGCACCAGAGGAGACGATGTGTCGGACCAGGAGTTCAAATCCGACACTTTCTGCCCATCTGATATCTCGCCCATCTGAGTTCCATTCTGGGCGCAGTGTCCATGCCTGCCAGTGCTCACCAACAACAATGCCGATTCCGATGCCTGAGCTGGCATCAGAAAAGGCGGTGAAGTCATGGATAAAACAGGGAGCTGGGATGCGTATGGGTCATGGGGGGCTGCTTAGGATCCTTGACCACCAGAGAAGGTCCTCAATGCAGCCATGAGGTGGCGTTCTGGGTTTGAATGGTGAGTCACTGAAGATGCCGAGCATGGCCTCTAGATGGATGAGGTAAGCACGTCCTGCAGGGATGACTAGGGCTGCGTGTAGTAGCTTGCCATGCAGCTTTTGTACTTCATTGAGTGAGTGCGTGTGTGACTTATTCCATTCATTGATTGCCACAAGGTATTTCGAGTGTTTGGATTCACTTAGGGTTACCACCTGGAGTTCTAAGTCCCATATTAGTCCAAGGTAGGGGACTGAGGTTGAGAATGGGACATCTTTCAATGATTCCCAGGGAATCCTGAGTTGGTGTGAGAGTGCATCAATATCCTCGAAATTGTAGGTGTATTTCTGGTCTGTCTCTGACCGGGAGGAACTATTTGATAGGTCATGTATCGGGGATCTGTGATCATCATCAAACTCAGCATGTGAGCCATTTGGCATAGGGTCGCCTTGGTACCACTGGTACCCTCCTCTTGTGATTAGGCCCCCATTTCATTTGATCATCTCCGCAGTTTGGGCACGTTTTTCATTAAACAGAATGAGATCCTCTCGTCAGATCCTAAAAAAGATGTGGTCATCCACCCAATGCGAGGTGGGGCCAATGCCATTGGCCCGAAGCAGGTCTGTGCCTGCACCAGCTAGGTTGCCATAAATGCCGCCTGAGGGGCCAAAGCCAAAGCATAAACAGGTGTCAATTGCGAAGGATGTGGGGGAAGTCCGGATGACTAGTCCTGGCCACTCTGATGGATTTAAAGGTACAGTGCGATAAGCCTCAGAGACATCTCGCAGGGCTCCCTGAGATCCAGGTGGGAGCTGTGAGATTAGTAAACTAATTATGGAAAAGGTACCATAGGAGCAAGGGTAAAGGTCCGACGAAATGCGAGAATTGATGGAAGATACTTGGCCTACAGGGGAGTGGGGAGATGATAAGTTCTGTATGAGACGAAATTTGCCTGGTTTTCCAGGCTTGGGTATGATGGACATGGGAGACGTTTGGAATTTGCCTATGGCCAACTCCACTTCCATCTGTGAATAGGGTCCTAAATAATGACCTAAAGTAAGTTCTTTGGAAATGGCAGCTTCGAAGACATCTTTGTGGTTTTCTACAGATGGTGATTAGGTGGTGCATACGTGGTATTTATTTGTGGGACATTAGCGGAGAAACCAGAGTGCAGTGAATCAGGTATGTGGGGGTATTTATCTATAAGTCCAGCAGCAACAAGGAGCAACTTCCACATATCAGGGTTGTACGGAGTGAGAGCTTTGTGCCTTCTCTGCTCGAGGGCAGCTTTGAGCGCCATGCTCGGAACTTCCACAGCCTGAACACATGTGTCAAAGGGGGTGGCTGGCAGATCTGCAGCCTTGCGGTCATTGCCAGTCAGAACACAGGGTTGTTCCGCCATCTTTGGAGACCAGGCGACCATCTGCTGCCCTTCTGCAATGGGTATCAGACCCATCCCATAGTTTGTCATTTTCACATCGGTTAATGAGGTGTGCAAAGCATCTGAGGCACACGGAGCATGCAGAGCGGGGGGTTCTGGGACCTCTCAAGGGGTCTTTCCCTTTTTGTGCACTGGAGCGACAGGACATGTTGGAGGCATAGGGGCTCTGGGGGGAACCAGACGACTGAAAGGATTGGGTGGGGTTGGGGGAACTCTGATGCTGCTCTGTTCTGTAGCGGCTGGAGGAGCGCGCATGGAATGGGGTGGAGTCCATGTGCTGTAGCAGGATAGTCAACACGGTTATGGCACCCCAGTGTGACATGCAGATGAATGCGTTGTGGCAAAGTGGGCGTGTGTGAAGCAACGGGAAAACAGTAGGTATTGCCTGAATGGCCAAGATGGAAAAATGAAATAAAGTAAAATAAAATCAGTGAATGGGAAGCCGACAGAAGGTGACTTCAACAAACCTTTGATAGCTGTTCTTTGTGGCGCTTGGCAATCTCGTCTTGTCGCCTGGCGTTGACCTCAAAGCCAATAGTTTGGATGAGGTGAGTATTGATGACAGCAATGTTTCCGGCTGCACCGGTTTTCAAGTCATCATGCCAGTGGTGTCACACACGTGAAGCATAAGTAAGGATGATCTCATCCCCACGAGCCACATTGCGAATGGGGTGATTCTCCAGGTTCCAGTAGAAGAAGGAGAGCACATTTAGGTGTTTCTCAGGCCAACCAGCCAGTTTCGCCTGTTGGAGGAGTGCATTCTTCGCTTGGAGGAAGTCAGCAATGGGTAGTTCGTGGTCTAACAGTGCATTTTTGGATGCTTTGATTGAGGCTGCTGATTTGAGAGTGAGTACATTGTCGCTCTTGGCGATGCCTAGGGCATCATCCGCGGTCGAGTGGCTCTCTCTGGAGGCTTCACGATATCCATTGGGGGAGAAGTACCATAGCTCTACGTACTCGAACTGCTTGAGTTTCTGGATGGCATATTGCGATGGGTGGGGAAGAAGAACATTGGGGATTTGTTTGGACTCGTTGAAGTCTGCAATTTTCGGTTTCTTCTTTTCGGCTTCAGTCTGTTCACGTTCAGCTTCCTGCTCTGCCAGAACTTGAGCTTGGTCTTCATCTGCTTGCCATAAGCGTTCAGCTTCCTCTGCTGCTTCCGCTGCTTCCTGTTGATGCTCGAGCCAGCGTGCGAGTCGCCTGTTGTGGTCTTGTGTCCAGAGCTGCACAAGACGTACAATAGTTTCTCCGTCTGAGGCTGCCGTGCCCCTTTGGATGTCGTCTCGAAGGGGGGCATATAGGTCTGAAGCGAAGTTTGGACAGACCTTGTTAGAAGGGTCCACTGCTGGGATAGCATCGTTGGGCATCAGAACGAGTCGCGATCAGGAGAAGCATTGAATGGTGCTAGGATAAAGAGAGCTAAAATGATTGACTATGCAGTAACGATGAAAGAATGAGACGGGAGTCCGACCAGCGGGACTGGAGAGGGAGAGGAAGAAAGAAGCTGCGGCTTCACAGCCACAGCGTGGCCAAAGACTACGCTCTGCTTCTCCAGTCATGCCTCCTTACATCACAGACCACCACAATAAACAAAATAAATATGCGTTTTCTAACCTCTTTGGACTTGTATGGACAATCTGTCCAACTTACAAACATTTGTTAACATCTTACTACTCCACATCAGCAAATTGTGAGTTTGCTTGACAGCGCTTGAGCTACTTAGCGACACCTGTCAAGCATGTAAGGGATTTAAGTACGTTAAGCAGACAAATTGCTAATCACATCAAGCATGCAAAGGCTGCAAAGACCGCAAAGTAACTGTTAAGTAGATTGGGTAGGATAAGTAACTAAAGCAATACAAGCTGAGAGCGACGAGACTTAGCAAATTTGTGGAGAGTATGTGATTATGTCAGCATGTTGAACTTTTCCTCACCCAACGCTGACAGCAACGTCAACTAGTACCACCACCTCTGACGTCAACCACAATGACAACGACAGTGACCAATGCCCACAACCACCCTTATGCGCACCTCCAGCATGCTCAGGTACGTTCCATGTATTTAAAGTCTTGTTTTACTGTTCTGACGCTATCTGACTCCTGTAGGTGTTCACAACAGCAATTAGCACCCCCATCAGCGCTGACCGTAACCAGGGCCACAACCAACGAGACATCAATGCCATTAATGTCAACCATCCCCATCTCCACCACAAGTGCGACGGCGATGACGGCCAGCGCTGTGCTAGGCTCTAACACTGACTGTTTGCTTCAGCTCCATACCCCCAATGCACCCACACCTGCAGTGAACTCTCCCGTGCACACACAGGCTCCTGTGTTGTCCTCACAGAATGGCTGCTCCCTGAGTGGCATGTACTGCAATTGCACCCATATTAAGCAAGGTGTCCAAGGCTTTTCTTTTTTTTCTTTTTTTTCTTTTTTTTTCCCTATCAAAGACTCATCTGGAAACAACCCAGCTCGTCGTGAGTTGTAAATGTGACTCTGCTGCACACCTGACCTGTCTCTCAGACATACCTGTTGAGTTGATGGTGAGGCGCGCGCAAGACCTGAAACAGCCAGACGCTGCCACCACCAGTGCCAATGACATGGATGATGAGACCCACCAGTACTGATGACAACAACAATGCCCAGCCAATGCTAACAGTAACAACGACACCCACTAGTACTGATGACAACACCAGCGACAATGCCAATGATCCCACCATCTGCCAATGACAATGACCAACTACTAACGCTGACAACACCAATGACCTCACCACCATCACATTGAATCCTGACATTGACCTACCCTAGTGTTCCCATTCGTATTGATTCATTCTATTATATTTGTCTATTGCTTGTCATATTTATATCTGCTACTTGTAGTACTTTAATACTAGTACTTGCAATCTGCTTATTCAAGAGTGATGAAATGAGCAAGCAAGTCACCTGTGATTCAAGTGTGAAATAAGTAGGGACTAAGTGAGTCATAAGCAGAAAATAAGTGGATTAAGCACGGATTAAGCAGATGTTAAGCTTAGAGATCTACTTATCCAAGTGTTGTCCTGCTTATCCGTCGGGTCAGTCAAGTAGCTTAAGTAACGGTTAAGTAACTGTCAAGTTAGGTTAAGCGAAGTCATGTTTTGCTGATGCACCCCGGTTATTCGTAAGTTGGCCATGCCTTCTAAAGCCTTGTGATTCACAATTCTGATGCCCTCGAAATCCCCATTTCAACAACATTTTGTGTACAAATTAAAAGGCCATCCAAGCTCTGCACAACCCAACAAGCAGGTGGGGAACAATGGGAAATGGACATCAAGAGTATGTGGCACGGCGCATGATGTAGGAAAGTACAGTCAGTGCTTCAGAGGGGTCAGAAGGATAGCACTCTCCAAAATGATTACAGAACCATTATATAGGGACTTAGCAAGACAACAAAAAGTAGCATTTTGGGGAATACACAAAGTATCTCGTATGGTGTGCAGACAAACAAAAAAATGGGTGACAGGCCTCCAGCACAGTTTCATTCATAGTAGCCTAATGAAAGGTACTGGCATTGTTCTTGGATGGAGTAGCATCTGGCTCTGAGAGGTGGAACTCGACTGGCCTTTGATGAGCCTTTTCTCTGCATCGCCAATCTTATCATAATGATTGCAAGGATGTCATGGTTGAGAAACTACTATGTGCACGAGTTGAAGCACTTTCTTCAGCATTTCTGGGTCCATTAAGTACATTGGTGGTGACCATTAGTAGTAGTACTAATCCAGCCCTAGTGTAACCGAGCACTGGTTCACCTTACTAATACTAATCCATCCATGTTATTGAAATCGACCATTGGGTAGTAGTGTCTAGTATTAGTACTAGTACTATGTGTGTGAGGGTGAATGGTCCGACATACCACAAGGAGATCACGCACCATGCAACACTGGACTCATGAATGGGCAAGTGGACAGGGATCACCATATGGCACCTGAGCAGTACTGAGCCTGTCTGACTTGACTATGTAGTACAGCAGCTTGAAGTCCCACAAGCATAGTCACCATAATAGTATTCACTATGATCATATAAATGTGTATTCTACAGTCCTTGTTCGTCACATTCATCAACATGTCTGTTTGTGTGAGTACACTGGATATAGCACATCTGTGCCATTGCATAGGCCAATGACTCAAGCCAGGCATCCAGGCTCAGAACTTGATCTGGAAGTCCTCTTCATCACCTTCACTCTCATTCTCCATATCCAAAAAATTGTCTTCCATGTCACTATTCTCGGAAGCTTCTTCTTCGTCATCTTCAAAGGTATCTTCTGTGGTTTTGCCATCTGTGTTTATATTAGTATCAGACATTTTGCCATCGCTACAGTTTAATTTTCATGTAATTACCAAGAATTTGGGTTTCATCAATGATATTATCTTCCTCAGTGTCCTGGTTTTTGATATTGGTGATAGACTGGTGGTATTGAATGTCATGGCCAACACCAAAACCCACAAAACGAGCATACATGTCACGATCAGCGAAGCTAGGTAACAGCAGAATGTGTTTCAGTCATGTTTTGGTAGCCCTAGAATAACACTTACATGTTTGCATAGTACACTGTCCAATCATCAATATCACCATTTTCCTGTGCCACGGAAGAGCTGTGGGGAAGAAGAGAGTCAGTACGGCCTTCGGCAAAAGGTGAGATGAGGTGGCAAGCATGAAGCACTAGTGTTGGGTCAAGGAACCCAAACGCACCAGGGGAGTCCGGGACAAATCTGATTTTTGGAAGGCGAGCTTTTTTAATGCCCCATTGGTGGCCAGGCACGACTCCAAGCCATCTCACCCACAAGACTTCCATCATTTTATCCACACCATGATGATTGACTGCAATGATAAAGGCGCTAAGAACTTGTGCATACCAGAAAGGATGGGCATCAGCA
>Ga0307516_10005541_pt1 | contig 15056 bp, 13 predicted proteins | sample 19_EM_MG_FD_203310 | JGI IMG/M metagenome (GOLD analysis project Ga0307516, IMG submission 203310) | Populus trichocarpa ectomycorrhiza microbial communities from riparian zone in the Pacific Northwest, United States - 19_EM | ecosystem: Host-associated > Plants > Roots > Unclassified | place...
AGCCAAGCTGCAGCCCTTTCTCGCAAAAGAGACCGATCAACCCTCAATTGTGATCAATGCCGACAAGTCTGTTCCTATCGACGATGTAGTGGCGGTGATGCGGGTAGCCCGTGAGTTAGGCGCCAGGACAGTGCTGGCCGTGGATAAGAATGGGGTACAATGATACAATTTTTGATTTCGGGATTTAGCGATTTGAGGATTTAATATCTATAAGTGTAAGATCAAGAAATCTCGCAATCGAAAAATCTAAAAATCCAAATGCAGTCTCGCTGCAAACACATGGATCGGTCCGCGATCCTTATTATAAGCCGGATGATCTACCAACTGGTAGTCCAGGGTTCCCCGGCAATGTTGGAATAATTTCGATTGATAGAAGACCTCAGCAGTATTTTCCCTTCCATCATGCGGCAGTTGACCATCCCCGATCAGGAAGCCATACCCGCCATGGGCGAGGAAATTCTGATGGGCGCCGGAAATGCCATTGGAGAGGAGGGCGATGCCGATATTATCCGCTGCACGCTTCCAGCCCTGCCCGCTGATACGGATCCCCCCGCTCAGGGTATTATCGATCTCCGTAAAGGCCCAGGTGGCATGCTTGCCATCGTTCCAGCCCAGTCGTAAGAATGCGTTCACTCCCGCGGATAGCTCCTGTTCGGCATTGATCCCGAAGCCGTATTTCTTCCCACCGTATTTTTTTCCGTAAAGAACATCCATGCTGGTGTCGGTGCCATTCAATTTGGCTGCCACAACCTCGTTATAGGCAGGCGCCTTGTTGACATTGTAATAGCCCAGCAGGCGAAGAGTGCCTTTATGTCCTCCAAGCTTATATTGCCTCTCCCATTCCAGGTTCTCACTATGCGTATGCGTATAATGAATGTCCAGTTCGGGGCCATTGGCATAGGTGGGTTCGAGGACGGTGCCCAGCCGGAGCGCCCAGCCGGGGCGGATATATTCCGCTACGAACCCATAGGTATAGCCGCGGGTATTAGCGGCATAGTCGTAAGCCCCATTGCTCATAAAGGCCCAGTTCATAAAGTCTGAACGAGGGTCGTGGCTTACATTGTTATTATCGAAGAAGTCACCCACGGAAAATTTGCCGGCGCTGAGGGTGATCCGGGAAGTGGATACCCTTTCCCTTACCTGGTTGGCGTCGTCGGCGATCTCCTCAAAATGTTCTTTGTCCAGGGAAATATGCTGGCGCAGGAAGATCCGTGCTACATAGACGGTAGGCTCCGGGTTGCCGATACGGAAGGTTTCCCCGTTGGGAAAGCCCGCGATCCCCAGGGTACTGCTGATGCCCTTGCCCCCGGCCATTTCAGGGTTGAAATAAAGGGCGGCGCCCTGCCATAGTTTCCTTCCTAGATAGGCGGTCGACGTCACCGAATAGGCGCGCTCATGTCCTCCCTGTGCGCTATTCTGCCCGCTGTAAGGAGCATGAAAATCAGGATGACCCTGCAGGATACCCGTGAACTGAAAATGAAAACTCCAGCCGGAATCTTTTAATAAAGCATCATTCTCCTGGGCCGCCGCGGATAGACCGGACAGGGCGGGCAAGCCGGACAGGAAGACGCGAATAAATACGGAGAGAAGGGAGAAGTGCCGAAATATAGTGGGTTTGCACAGCATAGTCAGTCGAAAAGTTGCGCAAAACTAGAGTGGTTGCGGGAAGCAGCAAAATATTTTAATGTTACCGCGTTGCTTTTATCATCCGGTCCTTGCCCTGCAGATCTTTTTTCAGCGTGAGTTCTGCAAAGCCGTTGTTGCGGAAAACTTGCAGGACGCCGGGGCCCAGGTCCTCATGGATCTCCACGAAAATGGAGCCGCCGGCCAGGAGCCGCTGCTTTGCAAAGCAGGCGAGGGCCTTGTAAAAGATCAGGGCATCGTCGTCCTCCACAAAGAGCGCCAGGTGGGGTTCGAACGCTGTGACATGAGGGGACATGGACTGCTTTTCCCTTGCGGGTATATAAGGAGGGTTGCTCACGAGGACATGGATGGCGGGCAGCCCTTCCCATTGCAGGCTATCGAGGAAATCGGTCTGCCGGAACCCGATGACCGCATCGTTAGCGACCGCATTGCGCCGGGCGATGGACAGGGCCTGTTCGCTCCTGTCAATGGCATACACGGTGGGTCCGGCTCCGGATATGCGGGACAGTTTTTTTTGCAGGGCTATCGCGATACAGCCGCTGCCCGTGCCTACATCGAGGAGAGAAAGGGCCGGAGAGGCGTTGCCGGGGCCGAACTCCTCTACGATCCAATCCACCAGTTCTTCGGTTTCAGGGCGGGGTATCAGGACGTTCTCATCGACATAGAATTTCATGCCGCCCCACCAGCTTTCCCCCAGGACGTATTGCACGGGCCGGTGAGTCAATAGTTCGGCCTTGTAGGTATTCCAGGTTTCCAACTGCGATCCGGAGAGCAGGTCTTGCTTATGGACGAGACGATCCGTCTTCTTCCGCCCCGTGATCTTTTCCATTACCCAGTCGGCGATGGTGGCGGCTTCCCTGGGCTCATAGAGGACCGATAATTGCGAACGGAGTTCCTGTTGGGCCTGCTGCAAATTCATGAGACAAAAATAGTATTTTTGCCCCTTGAATTCTCCGGAAATATACATGCAACGCTGTCTCGAACTGGCCCGACTGGGCGCCGGGCATGTGGCGCCCAACCCGATGGTGGGGTCCGTGCTGCTGTGTAAGGGCCGGATCATCGGAGAAGGCTATCATCAGCAATATGGGCAGGCGCATGCGGAAGTGAACTGCCTCCGTTCGGTAAAAGAGGAGGATCTTCCCCTGATCCGGGAATCCACCTTGTACGTATCCCTGGAGCCCTGCGCGCATCATGGAAGGACCCCGCCCTGTGCCGACCTGATCATAGAGAAAAAGATCCCGAAGGTAGTAGTGGGTTGCCGGGATCCCTTCCCGCAGGTAAATGGCAAAGGGATCGAGAAATTACGGGCCGCAGGGGTCGGGGTAGAAATGGGTGTCCTGGAAGCGGAATGTATCGATCTCAACCGGCGATTCTTTTTATTCCATACGGCGCACCGCCCTTATATCGTCCTGAAATGGGCGCAGAGCGCGGACGGAAAAATAGCCGGGGAAGGAGGATCGCGGGTGCTTATCTCCAATGAATATACGAACAGGCTGGTGCATAAATGGAGAGCGGAAGAGGCTTCTATCCTGGTAGGGACGAATACCGCTCTATTGGATGACCCGGCACTGACCGTGAGATTATGGGAAGGACCCGATCCGATACGGCTGGTCGTCGATAAAGAGCTGCGTTTACCGCTGACCCTGCGGCTTTTTGACGGAAAGGCAGGAACGGTCGTATTCAACCGGCTCCGGCACGAGGAACAAGGGCGTCTTACCTACTACCAGGTGGCGGAGGACAGCAGCCTGGTACAGCAGATAGCCATCGCGCTCCATCAATTGATGATCCAGAGCGTATTGATCGAGGGAGGGGCTGCCTTACTGCAATCCTTTATCGATGAGGGGGCCTGGGACGAGGCCCGGATCATTACCAATGAAGAGCTGGTTATCCCCGGAGGCTTGCCCGCGCCTGTCCTGCCTTCCCTTCGGCCTTTTTCCGAAGAACGACTTTTTACAGACAAGATCAGCTTCTACAAAAACCCGACCCCTTTCTCATGAGCAATAGCCCCGAACAGGAATTTTATTATACGATCGAAAAAATGGCTACTGCGGAATTCAAGGACAGGGGGAGTAAGTTCATCGCTTATGCCTGCCCGGTAAAGAATGCGGATGAGTTCAAAGAGACACTGAATGAAATAAAAAAAGAACATCCCAGGGCCACGCATCATTGCTTTGCCTATCGCCTGGGCCTGGATGGGAATGCCTACCGGGTCAGTGATGACGGGGAGCCTTCCGGTACGGCCGGACGACCGATCCTGGGGCAGATCGACAGCAAAGAGCTGATCAATACGCTGGTGGTGGTCGTTCGGTATTTCGGAGGGACCCTGCTGGGCGCGCCGGGTCTGATCAATGCATATAAGTCAGCGGCCTCCCTGGCTCTGCAGGTAAGCACGATCGTACAGAAACAGGTGGAGCAGGAGCGAACTATCCAGTTCGACTATACGCAGATGAACGACCTGATGCGGATCGTCAGGCAATATAATTGCAGGGTTATCAGCCAGGAAATACAGCTTTTTTGTACTATGATCATCGGTATCCCGAAGAACAGATTAGAAGAAGTAATATATAAGCTGGGTGAATTAAGAAATGTTGAGATTAGTAAACCCCTGGCAACGAGTAAGTAACTACCGGTAAGGGATAATTGTACTTTTTTAGCGCCTTTTTTGTACTTTTTGAGACGGAATTTCGTTTTAAGCGAAACTCCTAACCGTGAAAAACAAGCGACTACTTCTTGCAGGTTTCCTGCTCATTATCTCTTTTTTTTTAATGATGGCATGTCACAAGGATTCAAGTGACGTCAATCCTGCCGATCCACCGGATAAGACCGTTAATGCCAGCCTGCAAGGGCGGGTCCTGGATGAGAACGGGCTGCCTGTGGCAGGCGCCGCCGTTACGAGTGGGAAGGACGTAACGACCACGGATATCAACGGGGTCTTCCGATTGAATAATATACAAATGTCCGGAAGATGGGGCTTTGTCAAAGTGGTCAAGCCAGGCTATTTTACCGGATCGAGGACGATCCTCACCCATGCGGATGCTACGAATTTTATACAGATCGATCTGCTTCCCAAAGTTGGCATAGGGAATTTCTCCGCTGCTGCCGGTGGGGAACTGAAACTGCCATCGGGCCCTTCCCTCTCTTTTATAGCCAATTCAATCGTGAATACAGCCGGTAATGTGGCCTATACGGGTAATGTACATGTATTCGCCAGCTACCTGGATCCAACGGATGAGAATATCAATAAGCGCATGCCCGGTGACCTCCGGGGGATCTCAGCGGCGGGCAGAGAGACGGGATTGCAGACCTTTGGCATGATGGCCGTGGAACTCGAAGGGGATGGCGGTGAAAAATTGCAATTGGCAGCGGGGAAGAAAGCTACGATCACAATGACCATTCCCGTGTCCTTACAGGCTGCTGCGCCGGCTACCATCCCATTATGGCATTTCAACGACACGACGGGTAAATGGATGGAGGAAGGCAGCGCGGCTCGCAGCGGGAGTAATTATATTGGCCAGGTGGGACATTTCTCATACTGGAATTGGGATTATCCTTGCGGGATCGTCTTTTTTCAGTTGAATTTAAAGGATCAGCATGGGAACCCGATAGCTTATGGCAACGTACAATTCCAATCCGATAATTACGGGACCCAGGGCGGCCAGACGGATTCCGTCGGTCATACGCAGGGCTGGCTCATCAAAGGCGGGACGTATACGATGAGAATAAAGGACGACTGCGGGAATACCCTGTACACTCAGAAGGTCGGACCTGCGCTGACGGACCAGAACCTGGGAACGCTGACCGTCTCCTTGAGCAAGGCCTCGATCACCCTAACGGGTAAGGTGGTGGATTGCTCGCAGAGCCCCGTGGCCCATGGCTATGTGAATGCCTTCGTGGACGGACTTAATTACCGGGCGGAGGTAACGAACGGAAGTTTTACATTTTCTCTCAACCGCTGCTCAGATCTTCCGACCGATATCAAACTGGTGGCGACGGACAATGCTACTTCCCTGCAGGGCGCCGTTTCGACGATCACCGCGGCTACCGGCACGATCGATATCGGGACCCTGGCGGCCTGCGGCGCGAAGTCGGAGCAGTATATCAATTTCATACTAAAAGGTAAATCCTATACGGTCCAATCTCCGGGCGATTCGATGAAGATCATTGTAAACGGCCAAATTTATCAGTTGGTGGGAGGCGGTGATGAGGGCAGACCTACCGCCATCCTATTGATGCACGACCTGAATAAGGCCGGGACCTATACCCCGAGCCTGGTGGTCGTGGACGATGGACAGTCGTCATACTATTCCATACAGAGTAGCAACACCTGTACGATCACTGCGTTCGGGGAGATTTATGGGACTATCGAAGGCAATTTTTCGACGACGGTGAGGCTGCAGGAAGATACGACTGCGACCTACCCGGTGACCGGCAATTTTAAGCTAAAACGAACTTATTAAAATAGTAGCCTGGACGGCCATCCTAAACACTAAGGGCTATCCGCAATGGCGGGTAGCCTTTTTTTAGGCAGGTAGATCATACTTTTCAGGGATAACTTTCGTTGTTAAGGCAACCTAATTCAATTCCCTTGAGAAAGTATCGCCTCCTCCTTGCAACCGCCCTTTTATTCACCGGGCTTATTGCATTTATTGCCTGTAATAAATACACTGAACCTTCTGTTAACCCTAATATCCCTGTAGATCAAATGGTTATGGCCAGTCTCCAGGGCAGGGTGCTGGATGAGAACGGGTTGCCGGTGAAGGATGCTGCCGTTACCAGCGGGACTTCCGCCGCGACTACGGATGTGGACGGCGTGTTCAAATTCACGAATATTCAGTTATCCAGCCGGTTTGGCTTCGTGAAAGTGGCCAAACAAGGCTATTTCACGGGTTCCCGGAGTATTCTTACCAATGCAGGAAGCTCCAATTTTGTTACGATCAACCTGCTGGCGAGGGCCTCCAAAGGCAGTTTTTCCGCATCGGCCGGAGGGGTCATTGTCGTACAGACGGGAGACACGGTGATTTTTGATCCGGCTTCGTTGGTAACTGCCAGCTCTGGCGCAGTCTACAGTGGTACGGTGCATGTATATGCAGCCTATCTCGATCCTACGGACCCCAACCTGTCAAAACAAATGCCGGGTGATTTGCGGGGCATCGGTAAGGATGGGAAGGAGACAGGGCTGCAGACCTATGGTATGATGGTGGTGGAAATGGATGGCGACGGGGGCGAAAAGCTCCAGATCTCACCTGGAAAACAGGCATATATTACCATGGCCATCCCGCCATCTTTGCGGGCATCCGCTCCGTCCAGTATGCCCCTCTGGTATTTTAACGACACGACAGGAAGATGGATCGAGGAGGGAATAGCTACCCGCAAGAAAGATAATCTCTGTGGAAATACCAATCACTTCTCCTTCTGGAATTTTGATGCACCTTATCCACTGACTAATTTCAAGGTGTATATAAAGGATCAACATGGAAATCCGGTGGCATATACGCAAATAAAGTTTTCTTCAGAAGGCAATGGCCGTGCTTTTGGAAATACCGATAGCTCTGGATTTGCTACAGGGCTGATTCCTGTGGGGAAGGCTTTGCTGATGGAAGTATTGAATCCCTGCGGGGCGACTATTTATCAACAGAGTGTAGGACCTGTCTTGAACGACCAGGATCTGGGCACGATCACCGTGCAACTTGATCTGAACTCGTTAACCTTGAAAGGTACGGTAGTGGATTGTTCCAATAGCCCGGTGGCCGGAGGATTTATAAATGCCCAGGTAGACGGATTGAATTATCGTGCAGTGATAAGCAATGGCGCATTCTCGATGCCGGTACTCCGCTGTTCGTCGTCTGCAACGGATGTTACCTTGACAGCGGTAGATCAGAAAACGCAGGAGGCAGGAAAGACAACTGTTTCTGTCAAATCCGGGACCCAGGACCTTGGACAGTTATCGGCCTGCGGTAATCCTGCGGATCAGTTCGTCTCTGTTGTGATCAATGGAACGACCTACAATTGGAGCAGTCCGCCGGATAATATCAATTATGAGGCTAGCCCGGTGAGGATCAATGCGACGCAGTCTGGCGGTAATAATGAGCTATATGTGGCTAATGAATCAGCCTTTTCGGGGTTGGGAAATATCGATTTCGTTCATTTCCAGATCAGGGGGGACGGTGCGAATTTCGGCTCTACTACCCTGTATTCATCCAGTGTAATAACGCATTTTAATATTACTACATTCAGCCCTGTAGGCGGATATTTCATCGGGACATTAAACGGAGATATTTATGATTCCATTGCTAAGAAAAGCTATCCCCTCGCCGGCAGCATGAAGCTTAAACGGACAAATTAAATCGCCCGCTCACTACCAGGTCCTTACTGCCGGGCGTGTAAGTATAAAACCCTTCGCCGCTCTTTACACCCAGATAGCCGGCCGTGACCATATTGGTCAACAAGGGGCAGGGAGCATATTTCGGATTGCCGAAGCCATCCTGCAGGACACGGAGGATGGAATGACAAACGTCCAGTCCGATAAAGTCGGCGAGTTGCAAGGGTCCCATGGGATGAGCCATTCCCAGTTTCATCACGGTGTCGATCTCCTGTACGCCGGAAACGCCTTCATATAAACTATAGATGGCCTCATTGATCATGGGCATCAGGATCCTGTTGGCGATAAATCCGGGATAATCGTTGACCACGCAGGGTATTTTACCTAATTGCCCGGAGATCTCCACGATCTGTTGGGTCACTTTTTTATCCGTAGCATAGCCATTGATGATCTCTACCAGTTTCATGACGGGAACCGGGTTCATGAAATGCATGCCGATCACCGATTGGGGGCGTTTGGTGGCTGCTCCGATCTTCGTGATGGAAATGGAAGAGGTATTGGAGGCCAGGATACAGCCCGTAGGGGCGGCGGCATCGAGCTGTCGGAAGATCTGCAGTTTCAGGTCTGTATTTTCCGTGGCGGCTTCCACTACCAGTTCGGCTTCCCGTACCCCGGCGGCGAGGTCGGTGTGGGTGGTAATGCCGGCCAGGGTTGCTTTTTTAGCTTCTTCGGTGAGGGCGCCTTTGGCAACCTGCCTGTCGAGGTTCTTGCCAATGGTCTGCAAGGCTTTGTCCAATTGGGCGGCATTGGTGTCGATCAGGTTGACGGTATAGCCATTTTGCGCAAAAACATGCGCGATGCCATTACCCATTGTACCGCCGCCGATCACGGAGATATTCTTCATAAGCGTAATACGTTAGTTATTAATGGAAATACGTTAATTATTATTCCGGAAATCGCCTCGTTTCCAGGCTTGTATGAAGTCAGCCCAGGCCAGGGGATTGAAAATATTCTGCGGAGGGGCCTGACCCTGGTAATTATAGCGGGTGGCGGCTTGTTTCAGGTAGTAATTACTGGCTTCCCGGGCATCGGATGGGAGGGTGCGGGCGAGTACCCTGCGCTTGGCGGCGTCGGTATTCTGGCGGGCGATCTCGATATCGTCATCCGGCACCTTGGTGTTCACAAAATCCCGTTCGAACTGTTCCCGGGTAGGTCGCGGCTTGATGATCGTAGCAGGCAGGAATTGGGCATCCTGTACCATTAACTGGATGATGCTCCATTGATTACCTACGAGCGTGTCGGGGATCTCTATCAGTTTGGACTTATAACCGACGCTGGTGAACTCGATCTTGTCCCCTTTCAGGACTACGATGGAAAAGACCCCCTGGTCATTGGAAAAAGTACCCTGGTTACGTCCCTTTACTACAATACTCACCATCGGAATACCTTTCAGGCTGTCTGCCGTCATAACGACCCCATAGATCTGGACCACCGAATCCTTCAGTTTATCGAACTGGGCATGCACGGCAAAAGGAGCGGACAGAAGTATGAGATAAAGTACAATTTTTTTCATTCAGCCAATTTTTTATACCAAGGGCACCAAATTAATCATTTTGCCGGTCCTAAAATTAATCTTTAAACCGCAATTAGTAAACAAAGTAAGGCCGTCAATGGTTAATTTTGCCTGAAAGTAAAGTTTTTAACATAATCTTGAGAATGACTAAGGAAAAAGTTTTAGAGGCCTTGAGTAATGTGCAGGAACCCGACCTGGGAAAAGACATTGTGACCCTGAATATGGTGCAGGATATCCGGATAGAAGGCAATTATATCTCCTTTACGGTAGTGCTGACTACACCGGCCTGTCCCATGAAGGACATGATCAAAAATGCCTGTGTCAATGCGATCAAATTATTGGTGAATAAGGAGGCGACGGTGAATGTGAAATTTACCTCCCAGACTACTTCCACCCGGAAGGAAGGCCAGGCCGTGATGCCCCGTGTCCGGAATATCATTGCCGTCGTCAGCGGCAAGGGTGGGGTGGGAAAGAGTACGGTGGCCGCCAATTTCGCGCTGTCGCTGGCCCTTGGGGGTGCTTCCGTGGGATTGATGGACGCCGACATTTACGGACCCAGCGTTCCGATCATGTTCGGGGTGCGGGGAGAACGTCCTAAAATGATGAGCGGGGGCGAAGGCGGAAAGGGCCTGATCGTTCCATTGGAAAGATATGGGATCAAACTGATGAGCATAGGATTGCTGGTGGATGAGAAAAATGCCGTCGTCTGGAGAGGGCCGATGGCCAGCAGCGCGATCCGTCAGTTTGCCACGGATGTGTTCTGGGATGAACTGGATTATCTCGTCATCGATATGCCGCCGGGAACAGGGGATATTCACCTGACCCTGATGCAGACGGTGCCGGTGACCGGCGTTATCGTGGTCACTACGCCCCAGGATGTGGCGCTGGCAGATGCTAAAAAAGGGATCGCGATGTTTGGTCAGGCCCAACTGAAAGTCCCCATCATCGGGCTGGTGGAAAATATGAGTTATTTCACCCCCGCAGAACTACCGGATAATAAATATTACATTTTTGGGAAAGATGGAGGGAAGAAACTGGCCGAAGAATACGATATCCCCTTCCTGGGCCAGATACCCCTGGTGCAAAGCATCCGGGAAGGCGGGGACGCCGGTGTGCCGATCATGATGAGCGAGGATCAGGCATCGAGGAAAGCATTCATGGACTTTGCCGGTAATGCCGTGCGGAGTATTGCCATGCTAAATGCGAATATGGGTACGGCCAGGGTAGCGGAAGTAGTGGCGTAGAGGGTCGCAGGTACCCCGGGCGCTGAGGCTCCTCCTGAAAATTTGTATCTTGCAGCCATGTATATCCCCCGGCGATACGAAGAAAAAGACAAAGAAAAGATCTTTGCATTCATTAAGGAGAATTCCTTTGGGATCCTCGTGAGTGTAAAGGATGGGCTTCCGGTCGGGACCCATATCCCCTTGCTCGTGGAAAAGAACGCGGCGGGTGAGGATATCCTCATGGGTCATATCTCCAGGGGCAACGACCAGAAAACTACCTTGCCCGATGGCGCTAAAGTGCTCGTGATCTTTCCCGGCCCTCATGCTTATGTCTCCCCCCGCTGGTATACCCAGCCCAATGTTCCTACCTGGAATTATATTTCGGTGCATGTATACGGCACCGTTAAGATCATAGAAGGAGAGGCTTTGAAAGCGGCCCTGTCCAGGCTGGTGGATAATTACGAACATGCCATGCCTCACCCGTTGCGGCTGGAGGAAATTCCTGAAAAGATGTTTAATGACGAAGTGCGCGGCATCGTAGGATTCGAGATCCGGATCGAAGACATCCAGGCGGCTTATAAGCTCAGTCAGAATCGGGATGCACAAAGCTATCACCAGGTGATCGGCCAACTGGAGCAGGGGGATGAATTGGAGAAGGGAGTGGCCTCGGAAATGAAGGAGAGGGAGGCAGGATTATTCGGCGGGAAAGATAAATAAGAGTACCAAGTATCAAGTATAAAGAATGACAAGAAAAAATTTGATCGAACAGATCAGGGTTAAGAAAACGTACCTCTGTGTAGGACTGGATTCGGATCGTACAAAAATCCCCCCTCATCTTCTTTCCCACCCCGACCCCGTCTTCGAATTCAACAGACAGATCATCGATGCTACCAAAGACCATTGTGTGGGCTATAAGATCAATACCGCCTTTTATGAATCCTCCGGCGCAAAGGGATGGGAGACCATGGAGAGGACGGTGGACTATATTCCTTCCACGCATTTTAAAATAGCCGATGCCAAGAGAGGAGATATCGGCAATACCTCCTCGCAGTATGCGAAAGCCTTCTTCGAGACCCTGGCCTTCGATGCCATCACAGTAGCTCCCTATATGGGCGAGGACAGCGTGCGACCCTTCCTGGAATATAAAGATAAATGGACCATCCTGCTGGGACTGACCTCCAACTCCGGCGCAAAGGATTTTGAATTACAACAGGCAGGGGAAGGATTGTTATATGAGAAGGTATTGACAACGGCCGCGGGCTGGGGCAGTCCTGACAACCTGATGTTCGTGATTGGCGCGACGCGGGCGGATTGGTTTGAAAAAGTGCGGCGATTGACACCGGATCATTTTTACCTCGTACCGGGAGTAGGCGCGCAGGGCGGCAGTTTGCAGGAGATCTCTGCCAGGGCTATGAATAAAGACATCGGATTGCTGGTGAATGCCAGCAGGGATATTATCTTTTCATCCGCGGGAGAAGATTTTGCCGAACAGGCCGGTAAAAAGGCGCTGCAATATCAACAGGAAATGAGCCAGTACCTGCAAATGCAGACAGCCCGTTAGCCGATCGGTACGGTCTCCGGCAGCCTGTATTCTCCTTCACTCTTTGCGATCACCAGGGTCGCCACCCCATTCCCGATAATATTGGTGATGGCCCTTGCCTCGCTCATAAAGCGGTCGACGGCCAGTAAGAAGGCCAGCCCTTCCACGGGAATTTTCTGGATCGCCGTCAACGTAGAAGCCAGTACGATAAAGCCGCTGCCCGTCACGCCTGCCGCTCCCTTGGAAGTGACCATCAGGATCAGCAAGAGGGTGATGATCTCTCCGCCCGTCAGGGGTACATTATACAATTGAGCCAGGAAAAGGGTAGCCATCGAAAGATAGATGGACGTACCGTCGAGGTTGAAGGAATACCCGGTAGGAACGACCAATCCTACCACCGGCTTGCTGCATCCCATCTGTTCGAGTTTGTTCATCAGGGAGGGAAGGGCCGCTTCGGAAGAAGAAGTACCTAATACGATCAGGATCTCTTCCTTGATATTTTTTAAATAGGTCCAGATATTGAGTTTGAAATAGCGGAGGATCAGGCCCAGTACCACGAAGATGAACAGGATCATCGTGCTGTATACGCTCATCATGAGCTTGGCCAGGGGCAGGAGGGTGCGGATACCGAATTTCCCGATCGTAAAGGCCATCCCTCCGAAGGCGCCCAGCGGGGCGAGGTACATAACGTATTTTAATAAGCGAAAAACAAATTTTGTAACGGGCTCCAGTACGGAAAGGATCTTTTCCCTCCGACTGGAAAGGCTCACGATGATCCCCACGATAATAGCGAGCACCAATACCTGCAAGGTGAGATTCGAAAGGAAGAACTGCGGCCAGTCAAAGCCCTTGGCCCCCTGCCGGGTATATTTGGATGCATCCTGGATGGGCAATCCCGTCTTGTCGATCTTACCGGGCTGAATGAGGTACGCAACGAAGATGCCGATGGCCAGGGAAAGGGTAGTGACCACTTCGAAATAGAGCAGCGACTTTACGCCGATACGCCCGACCTTTTTCAGGTTGCTCATACCGCTGATCCCGGATACGATGGTGAGAAAAATGATCGGGGGAATAAAGACCTTGACGATGTTGACAAACCATTTTCCCATCCATTCCGTTTTAACGGCCGCGGCGGGATAAAAATAACCAAGGAGTACGGCCAGTATCAGGGCCAGGATGACCTGGAAGGTAAGGTTGCTTACCAGCCGGAGAAAGGGATGCTTCATTATTGAAAATCCTTTAGGATCTGGTAAAATTGGTAAACTTCTTCGAAGGAATTATAGAGGGGCGCAGGCGCTACCCGTACTACACCGGGTTCCCGGTAGTCCACGACGATGCCGGCCCTGATCATTTTCTCATGGATCTCCTTACTCCTTTCTTTAAAATAGAGAGATAACTGGGCGCCCCTGCGATGGGGTTCTGCGGGGGTGAGGATGTCAAAATGGATATTTTTCAAGGATCCCAATAAAAAAGCAAGCCAGGCGGTCAGTTCGGCACTCTTGGAAAGGATCCGGGAGAAGCCGGCGGCCTCGAAGAGTTCGAGGGAGGCTTTTAAGGACACCATGTTAAAGACCTGGGCCGTGCTGATATTCCAGCCGTTGGCATCGGGCTTGGGAATAAAACCTTTCTCCATTTTGAAACGGGTGGCTTCGTCATTGCCCCACCAGCCGCCCATGCGGATCAGATCCTTATTACGGGCATATTTCTCATGCAGGTAAGCCCCGCCCACGGCGCCGGGCCCCCCATTCAAATATTTGTAAGAACACCATACCGCGAAATCGACGTCCCAATCATGTAACTGCGTCTGTGCATTCCCTGCTACATGAGCCAGGTCGAAGCCCGCAAAAGCACCTGCGCGGTGGGTAGCTTCCGTTATCGCCTTTATATCGAACAACTGACCTGTGTAATAATTGATCCCTCCCAGCAGCACGAGGGCCAGGCTGTCCTTATGTTCATCGATGGTGGCGAGGATGTCTTCTTCCCGGATCGTTCGTTCTCCTTCCCGGGGGCTGATCTCTATGAGGGCGTCTGCCGGATCGAAGCCATGCCAGCGGACCTGTGTCTCGAGGGCGTATTGATCGGAGGGAAAGGCGCCGGCTTCCATGATGACCTTATACCGCTCCGTATCGGGATGATAAAAGGTCAGGAGCAGGAAATGCAGGTTGACGGTGAGGGTGTTCATGACAGTGACCTCTTCTTCCATACATCCGACGATCCTGGAAAGCGGCCCCCTGAAATGATCCTGGTACCAGAGCCAGGGGTATTTCCCATGCATATAGCCGCCGATGGCCATTTCTTTCCAGTCTTTCAATTCCTGTTGAATGGCGGCTTCCGTATTCCTGGGCTGCAACCCCAGGGAATTACCGCAAAAATAGATGGAGTCTTTTCCTTCGTGCTGCGGACAATAAAACTGGGAGCGAAAATCTTTTAAAGGGTCTTCCCGGTCTTTTTGCTGTGCGAATTCGAGCGTCGGTAATAGGCCTTGCATCGTTGCTGTTTTGCTGCAAGATAAAGAATCGCCGCTACTATTCTACCGGTCGCTTACAGCCGGGTTGTCTTATTGTCATCGTCTTCGTCCTCGTTCTTATTCTTATGCTTGTCCTTATTCTTGTTTTTGTCCTTGTCCTTGTGTTTGACCTCGATCTCGGATTTTCCTTCACCGGTGGAAGAGGCCGTATGGGAAAGGCGGACATTGCCAAAGCTGCTCTTGATCTTGATCTTTGCTTTTCCTTCGCCGGCTTTTCCCGAATAGTCCTT
>Ga0307516_10005542_pt1 | contig 15056 bp, 15 predicted proteins | sample 19_EM_MG_FD_203310 | JGI IMG/M metagenome (GOLD analysis project Ga0307516, IMG submission 203310) | Populus trichocarpa ectomycorrhiza microbial communities from riparian zone in the Pacific Northwest, United States - 19_EM | ecosystem: Host-associated > Plants > Roots > Unclassified | place...
GACGAGACGACGTTCACCAGCGAGACCCCGGCTCATCACGAATACGTGGCAGGTTTTTGGATGTCGCGCACCGAGGTCACGGTTACCGCCTACGAGCGCTGCGTCGCAGTCGGACACTGCCGCTCCGCGGGCTTCGAAGCCGGGGCGCTGCGCTTTCGACGCGCTGATTTTCCGGTCACCTTCGTGACGTTCGACGATGCGCAGCGCTACTGCGCGTTTCGCGGTGGCCGCCTGCCGACCGAAGCACAGTTCGAGCGCGCAGCGCGCGGCCCGGCGCGGCGCCAGTACCCGTGGGGGCAGCGCTACCACGGCAGGGTGTCGAACCATGGCCGGCTCGGAGTGGACACGACCGACTCCAGTGACGGCTTCGCCGAGCTCGCACCCGTGGGCTCTTTCCCAGACGGCGCGACGCCGGAAGGCATCTTGGATCTCGCCGGCAACGCGGCGGAGTGGACAGCCGATGCCTTCACGCGCCAGTACCAATCAGCGCCGACGACCGAGCGAACCGTGCGGGGCGGCAGCTGGAGCAGCGCGGCCCCGTTCGTGCGCGGCGCGGCTCGCGTTGGCAAGCCCCCCGAAGCGCGCGAGCCCACGCTTGGCTTTCGCTGCGTCTGGCAGACGAGACCGGTGAACGAATGAGTGTCGATCCGTTTGCCATGCTGAAGCTGCCCATCCATCCGCTGCTCACGTTCGTGATCGTGCGGCCGCACTACCCCGAGAACGTGGGCGCCGCGGCGCGCGCCATCAAGACCATGGGCTTCACCCGGCTGGTGCTGGTAAAGCCGGGCAAGATGGCCGAGCCAGGCCACGTGATGGCCGTAAAAATGGCCGTAAAGAGCCAAGACGTGCTCGAAGCGGCGGCGGTGGTGCCTGACGTGAAAACGGCGCTCGCCGACATCGATTTCACGTATGCGACGACCGCGCGGCGCGGCGTCACGGGCGTCTTGACCGCCCGGCGTGCGGCCCGCGACGCCGTTGAGCGCGCCGCAGACGGCCAGCGCATTGCCTTCGTCTTCGGCAACGAGAAGACCGGCCTGGCCGAAGAAGACCTGCTGGGCGCACACGCGCGCATGAGAATTCCGATGGCTGCCGATCAGCCATCGATCAACCTCGGCCAGGCCGTGCAAGTCACCGCCTACGAGCTATTCGTGGCCGCGCTCGAAGCGCGTGAGCGGCTCGGAGGCCCAACGGAATGAGACGACAGCTGCTCGGGCTCGGCCTGCTCTGCGCCGTCGCTTGCGGCTCACCGCCCCCGGCCGCCTACGTGTCCGAAAGCGGCCAGGCCCAAGCCTCGCGGCTGAAAGGCGACCCGCTCGAAGCCGCGCGCCACTACGAGCGAGCCGCAGCTCTCGCCGACAAGCCACGCGATGCCGAAGAAGCGCGCTACCGCGCCGCCGACGCCTATGCCGAAGGCGGCGACGCGGCGCGTGCCGAAGCTCTCTATCGCGGCCTCGCCGCGCAAGGTGAAGGCGCCGAGCGCCGAGCGCGCGCCGACTTTGCGCTGGCCGACCTGTTCGAAACGACGGGCCGCGAAGCCGAGGCCCAGACCGAACGCGACCGAGCGATCCGAAAAAATCCCGACTTTGGTGTCGCCCGTGACGCCCTCAGCCGGCGCATCGCCTACCTCGAGGCGCACGGCGGCCCCACGCGCGTCTTGGCCTATTTGGACGACCTCGGCCGCGCGCTCTCGACGAGCGAGCTCGGCGAAGCCATCGCTTACCAGCGCGCTCGTGAGCTCGACAACGCGGGTCAAACTGCCCAAGCCCGCGACGCCTACCTGGCCTGTGCCACCGCCTACCCCTATCCGGGCGGCGCCTACTGGGACGACGCCTTGTTCCGTGCGGCCGAAAAAGAGCTGACGCTCGGCGCGCCCGATAGAGCGCTCGCGCACCTGCAGCGCATGCTGGCAAAACAAGAGAGCGCCAGCTTCGTCGGCAGCTACCAGCGCGGACGCTATGCCGAGGCACAGCTAAAGATCGCCGAGATCTACCGCGACGTTTTGCACGACCCCGCCCGCGCACGGACCGAGCTACGCAAGGTTTGGCAGAATCATCCGAGCAGTCGCTTGGTCGACGACGCCCTCTTTCAAGAGGCGCTCTTGGCGCGGACGGCCGGCGACCAAGCCGGAACGTGCGCGCCACTTTCGATCATCGTGCGGCAGCTGCCGGACTCGCGCTACGTGCCGTGCGCGCACCTGCTGTGCAGCGAGCTGGCCGAGTCGCCACGCGCCTGTCACGACTACATCAAGCGCGCGGCCGGGCTGCCCTAAGCACGTCGGAGTGAAGCGAAGCCGCCCCCGTCAGGGCGTCTCTTCTTCTTCCTCTTCCTCGTCGTCATCGTCGTCATCATCGTCGTCGTCATCCACGTCGACGTCGTCGTCGCCGTCTTCTTCCTCGTCGTCCTCGGACTCGGTGCCCTTCTGGTCGGTCTTGAGGTCGATACCGACCTCGCCGAGCTGGGTCTCCAGCAGCTCCATGAGCTCGTCGACGTCGTCGCCGCCCCATTCGTCCAGGACGTCGGTCAAAAACTCGAAAAAGTCGCCGGCGTCCAGGCGCCGCTCGATTTCTTCGACTTGGTCTTCGGTGAACGCCTCGAGGATGTCTTCACGGAGGGACTCCATGTCATCCTCCTCGATGGCTTCTTGCGCGGATAAACGAATCTGTTTGACGGCGCGCTTGTCGAGGTAGATTTCCATCGTCGGCTCAGTTCTGTCGGGCTTGCCCCGGCTTTAGACGAATGGTTTGGCGTTCGTCAAGCCCGTGAAAAAAGACATGGCCCAGTCGCGCACCGGCTCACCACGAAAAAGAGGCAAACGCCGTCGCAGCGTGGCCTGTGGCGTCTGCGTGGCAGCCGTCGCGATCTGTAGCGCACGGCCGGCATTTGCGCAGGCGGCGGTGCTGCCACCACCCACCAGCGTGGAGTACATCCAGTACGGGGTCTCGCTGCATACCCTGACCCTATTGGACGGCGGCTCCGTCTGCCCGGTCGGTGCGACGACGCCCTGCATCGTCGGCTCGGGCGGCGGCCTCGGCTTGCGCGTCGGTTACCGCTCACGTGGGCCGTTCTACCTCGGCGCGGCGTTCCAACTGTCGCGGCTGAACTCCTCGAACCTGCTCCGCTTGGCGATTCTGCAGCGGCTCACCGCAGAGGGCCGGTACTATTTCGATCGCGGGAATCGGCTCACCCCCTACCTACTGGGCGGCCTGGGCAGCGCCATCTACGGCAACGAGTGGGGTGCCAGCTCGGGCGGCGTAGCGCTGAGCTTTGGCGTGGGCTTGGAGTACCAAATGACCGAGCGGACGCTGGTGACGCTCCTGCCGACCTACCAACCAGTCCTGTTCCGGCGTTGGGACGATTCCACCGGGCAAAGCCGCGCCGCCGGGCCGCTCGGTTTTGGTCTGGCACATTGGCTGGCCGTACAAGTGATCGTCGAGCTGCGCGATCCGCTGTCCCGCTGGTAAGGCGGCCCCACTGAACCCGAGCGACCGCGGTGTTGTTGCCGTAGGGGGCCGGGTCGGGTAGCGTCCGGGCCTCGTAGGGCAGGAATCAGTGCGAACGGCAGAAGAGGCCACGACGTCGTGAACTGCAGCCGCTGCGGCCGGGAGAACCCGGACGGTCTCAAGTTCTGCCAGGATTGTGGGAACCGCCTGAACGCGGCTCCCGCGGCTCCCGCGGCGGCGCCGCCTGCCGTCGCGCCGGCCCCGCCACCCCGGCTAGATGCGGCACATCGCCCCGCCGCGCCAGCGCTGAACTTCGGGAGCCCGGCGGCCGCGCCAGCACACGCACACACGGCGGGCGAGAAGCGTTGCGTGCGCTGCGGGACAGGCAACCCATCGAACGGTCGCTTCTGTGCGAACTGTGGCTCACCACTGCCCGGCGACGCCCCCGTCGTGGACCCTGGCGCCGCAGCCGCGCCCGTCCTGACCTGCCCGCGCTGCCGCGGGGCAAACGCGGCTCACATGGCCTTCTGCCAGTTCTGTGGCGCCAAGCTGGGCGAGGGAGCCCAGGCGCCCCCGCTTGGCGGTTTCGCGCCCGCGCCCGCAGCCGGCGTTGCGGCCGCGGGGCCGGCCTCCCCTGCCGCTGGCGCGCCGCCTGCGCCGTATGTCGTAGGCACGAGTTTTCAGTTTGGTGCCGGCCAGCGCCCCGAGGACCGCGCCAAGCTGGTCGTCATCGGTCAGGACGGCAAGCCGGGTCGCGAATACGAGATCGAAGGCGAGCAGACCGACATCGGCCGCGAGGAAGGCTCGATCCTGCTCGTTAACGACCCTTATGTATCTCCACGCCACGCTCGCCTGCAGTTCCGCGAGGGCCGCTTTTTTATCCGGGACCTCGAATCGGTCAACGGAGTATATGTGCGGCTTCGGGCTCCAGAGCGGCTGCAACATGCAGACTTGGTGTTGGTAGGTCTTGAAGTGTTAAGGTTCGAGGTCGTGAGCGACGCAGAGCGAGGGCTTGGCCCTGCAGCAGAGCGTGGGACCCAGGTCTTTGGGTCACCCGCTGCGCCGCGTTACGCGCGCTTGTGTCAGCGGACGGTCGAAGGCGTCACCCGCGACGTTTACTATCCGACCCGAGAAGAAACCGTGATTGGGCGCGAAGTCGGCGATGTGGTGTTTACGACGGATCCATTCATGAGCAGGAGACACGCTGCGATCGTTCGTGATCCCGCGACGAACACCTTCAGCCTGAAGGACTTGGGGTCGTCCAACGGGACCTATCTTGCGATTCGTGGCGAGCGCGAGCTCGCGCCGAGCGACCACGTGAGGATCGGCCAGCATCTGTTCCGGCTGGATTTCGGCGCGGGGTCCAGAAGCCGATGAACGGCGATGCAACTCACGGCGCGGGCATTCGTGTACGCCTGTTCGGGCGAACCGACGTCGGACAAATCCGCGAACACAACGAAGACAACTTCCTCGTCGCTGATCTGACTCGAAAGAGTCGCAGCCTGATGGAGAGCGACCGCATCCAGAACGTGGCCGAACGCGGCACCGTCATGGGCGTTTGCGACGGCATGGGCGGCGCCGCCGCTGGCGAAGTCGCAAGCCAGCTGGCGGTCGACATCATCTACGAAAAACTGACGTCTTCGGACCCGCCGCGCGGACACGACGACCTGGCCCGGCGCCTGGTCAACGCTGTCGAAGAGGCAGGTGGGCGCATCTTCGGCGAAGCGCGGGCCGATCGCACACGCCGCGGTATGGGCACGACCTCGACCATCGCGGCGCTGCTCGATGCGCGCCTGTTCGTGGCCCAGGTCGGTGACAGTCGTGCGTACGTTTTGCGCGGCGACAAGTTCGTCCAGGTCAGCCGCGACCAGTCTCTGGTCAATCAGCTGATCGAAGCCGGACAGCTCACCGAAGAAGAAGCCGAAACTTTCGAGCACAACAACATCATCTTGCAGGCACTCGGCACCGCCGAGACCGTGCAGGTCGATCTTACGTACGTGGACCTGCGCAAGGGCGACACCCTGCTCGTCTGCTCCGATGGCCTATCCGGCATGGTGCGGGCAGATGAAATGCGCGAGGTGCTGCTGAGCCACCGCGAGCCGTTCGACGCCTGCAAAGAGCTGGTCGACCGGGCCAACCGCGCTGGCGGACACGACAACATCACCGTCATCGTCGCCGTATTCGAAGGCGCGCTGAGCGATCCGGGGCCCCAAGACGTGCTGGCGTACCAGAAGTACGCGCTGCCCGAGGCCCCAGCCGAAGCCACCATCCGCGCGCCCAGCGTGCAGCAGGTCGAAGCGTATTCGACGCCACCTGCCAGCCAAGAGGCGCAACGCGAGTCGCGCCGCTTGCGGGTCGGACACACGATGGTCGGCATGACCAATCCGATGGCGGCAACGCCCGCCACCGGCACGCCGCTCGGGCCGCGCGTCTCGGGTCCGCCGCCGACCTTCAACATGGAGGACGATCCGGTATCGATCCCGACCAGCGGCTTGCCTCCGTCATTGGTTGGCATGCTGGTTTTGGGCGCGATGTTGGCCGTAGCCCTGGCCGGCTTCTTGCTTCTGCGCTGAGCGCGTCCGAGCCGATGACCAACGCCCGCCCGGGCAAGTTGACGTTCCGCCGAGTCTTCCCGCGCTTCTTGCGGCTGCTTTTGACGCTGCTGGCAGTCGTGCTGGTGGGTTTCTACGGCGCCGCCAACGGCGCGAAGCGCCCGGGCTCCGCTTGGGCATTCAAGCGGCTGCCGGTATTCGTCAACCTCGCGCCGGCCGACGTGCGTGAGCGCGCTTTCGCGGCGATGCGCGGGGCAGCGAGCGCGGACGAACCCGCCGCTGCGGCGGCCCGAACCGAGCTGCTGCGGCTGGGCGGCGCGGCGTTGCCCCACGTGCTGCAGAAGCTCGACAGCCTCGAGCCGAGCGCGCGCTTGCGGGTGGCGATGGCGCTCGGACCACTGGCGCTGCGCATGCACGTAGCGGGGCTAGAAGATGTCGCCACGCCGGAGCATGCGCTGTTGTTCTTCGGGCGTTTTTGGCAAGATCGCTCCATCGAATTTCGTCCAACGACCGTGCGCCGCGCCGTCGAACGGCTTGCGGAGCGCTCGCTCACGCTACGCCGCGACGACGTGATTCACGCCGACACCTACGCGCTCGAGGCGCTCGTAGCGGCGCTCGGCAACGTCAAAACCGAGGCCGACGCCGCGCGCGTCGCCCGCCTGCATCCGGTGCTCATGCACATCACCGGCCGCGGCACGGCACTGTCTCGCTCGCCCAGCGTTGAGGAAGCCGCCCGCGCCGTCGAGCACTGGCAGGAGCTCTGGCTCGAAGAGGGCGCCGACTACTCGGTGCTGGAGGGCCCCCGGCGCGTGGCCGCGCTCGTCACGGAAACCCAATTCGGAAAGTGGCTGGCGCAAGCTTTTCTGTGGCGCCTTGGCCGCGCCCGCGACGGAAGCCCCGTGGTCGCTCGAGTGCTCGCCGCGCTGCCGGCGAGCGCGCTGCACGTCCTATTACTGCTGCTGTTCGCGCTCGGCGCCGCCGCCGGCTCGGCACTGACAGACCGCTCGGCAGGACTCGCGGGCCGCGTCTGGGCGCGAGTCACGGCTACCTCCGCCTCGCTCGTGGCCTCCTACCCAGTGGTCCTCACCCTAGCCCTGGCATTCGAGCTCAAAACGGGGCGCGCCGGCGTGCTCGAGCTGTGCGCGGCCGCGCTCGGCCACGGCGATGTGAATCTGCTCATGGGAGCCCTGCTCGGCTTGACGCTGCTGTCGGAGCTACTCGTCACGCTGCCAGCGCGGCTGGCCGCGGCAGGTCACGCCGACGACGCCGCCGAGGGCGACGCTTGAGGGCGCCCACGTTGCCGCTGCGCGCCGCCCAAGCGATCTTGTTCGTGTGGGTCGCCCTCGGCGTTCTGGGAGCGGTCATGCCCCACGCGCCGGCCTTGTTGGTCGGCTTCGGAAGCGACTTGCTGGCGCTCTTGGCGGTGCTCGTGCTGGCAGTGGTGCTGGGCGTGCCGCTCGGCGCCCTCGCCGGCAGCGGCCCGCGCTGGATCGACGTTACGCTCAGCTTCACCACGGATTGGATCGCCGCCGTGCCGGTCGTGCTCCTGCTGGCCTTTTTTCGCCCAGCCGGGGTAAGTCAGCTCGGGGCGCTCTTGCTGCTCGGCGTGCTTCGCTCGCTCGAAGTGGGCTGGGTGGTCCGCAGCGCGCTCTTACGCGCGGCGGTGGTCGATACCAGCTGGGCGGCGCGCAGCCTGGGCTACATGCCGCTCGCGGTGTTCGTGAACCGGCGGCTGCCCGCGGCGGCCAGGCCGGCTCTGGCTCATTTGGCGCTGACTCCGGTTTGGACTTTTCTACTCGATAGCGTTGGCAGCGCGGCGGGGCTGGGCGCCGGAAGCTCGGACCGCAGCTTGGGCGCGCTGGTGGTCCGACCCCAAACCAGCCTTTCGAGCTCGGCGCTGGCAATTTTCGCGATCGTCTCGTTGACCTGGGCCTTGCATCGGCTGGGGGAGCACTACGGCTTGCGGCTCGGGCGGAAATGACAATATTAGCGGCTCCCAACATGTCCTCCCTCCCTGTCGTGACCGAGCGCAGCTTCGAGCAAGAAGTGTTGATGAGCGAGCTACCGGTCTTGCTCGAGTTTTCAGCGGAATGGTGCGGCCCGTGCAAGCAAATGGCCCCAGATTTGCTGGCGCTGGCGCGTGAGCTCGAGGGCAAAGCCAAGGTCGTGACGCTCGACATCGACAAGTCGCCGATGATTCCGCGGCAGATGGGCGTGCAGTCCGTACCCACCTTCGTCGTGTTCCAAGGTGGCAGGCCGGTAGGCGGCAAGGTCGGCGCCATGCGCAAGGCCGAGCTTCGGGCGCTACTCGAGCCGTTCCTGCCGCGGGCCGAAGGCGCGATTCGTGCCGAAGAGCTGGTGCAGCTGCTCAAGGCCGGGCGCGTCAGCGTCGTCGATACCCGTGAAGCCCCGGTTTTCAACCGTGCGCACTTGCCGACGGCCATCAACCTGCCCATGGAAGAGATTGAAACGCGCTTGGCCGAGCTGCACATGCTGCCGGCGACGCCAGTCCTCTATTGCCGCTCCGGAGATCGCACGAAAGAGCTCGCGGCCAAGCTCGCCGAACAAGGCCTGCCAATAGCCTTCCTCGAAGGCGGCGTCCTCGCCTGGGAAGCCTCAGGCCAAAAGCTCGAACGGCCAGACTAACGCCCGGAGGCACTGGCCACCAACTGATAGGGCGACGCCACGATGCCCTTCCCGGCGTCGCATACGCTCACGGTTGATTAGAGAGTGGGGTCGGTGACGGCGAGGGCGGCGGCGAGGGCGGCGGCGATGACGCTGCGGACCGGGACGGCGTGAGCTTGGGCTGCGCGGGCGCAGGCGTCGAATTCAGGTTTGAGCTGTGGGGGACCGTAGGGGCCGCGCGAGATTTTGACGGGCAGAGCACCAAACTGGGTCACGACTTCGATGATTTCGCGAGGCCGCTCGCTGCGAGAGACGCCATAGCGGCGCAGACCAATGCTGCTAGTTTCACGCAGCAAGACGTCTTCGAGCACGGCTATGGAGGCCGCCGCGCCGAGCGCCGATATTACCAAGCCTGGACGACCTTTTTTCATCGTGATCGGCGCGGCCCAAGCGTCGAGCGCGCCGGCTTCGAGCAATTTTGCCAAGGCGTGCGCGGCAAGCTCGCCGGTCATGTCGTCGACGTTGGTTTCGACGACGTAGTGGCTGCTGGCCGGGGCACCTTCACGCTCGGCGGTGAACGGGTCCCCGAGCACGGCGCGCAGCGCGTTGGGCCGGTCTGGTAGCTGCCGGGTGCCAGCGCCCCAGCCAATGGCCAGCGGCGAAAGGCTTGGCCAACGCTCGAAGCGCGCGGCTTGCGATGCCACGATCGCCGCACCGGTGGGGGTCACCAGCTCGGCGGCCAGACCCGCGTCGTAGGTCGGCACACCTCGCAAGCAGGCCACCGTCGCCGGCGCGGGCAGCGGCAACACGCCGTGCCGGCACTCGACGGTGCCGTGCCCCATGGGCAGCGGCGAGCAGACCAACTCAGCGCCCAGAAACGCCAGCGCTGCCGCGGCCCCGACGATATCGGCGATGGCATCGACCGCGCCGACCTCGTGAAAAGTGACGTCTTGTACCGGCGTGCGGTGCACGAACGCTTCCGCTTCAGCAAGCCGGCGAAAGATCGCTCGCGCTCGGCGGCGCGTGTCGTCGTCGAAGGCGGCGGCGTCGAGCAGCCGCACGATTTCGGCGTAGCTGCGCTCGGGGTGCTGGCCTTGCTGTTCGACCACGAAACGGATGCCGCCGATTGCTCCGGTCTGAGCCGCCTGCACGTCAACAGAAACCCCGGCGATGCCCACCGCAGCGACCGCGCTTTGCACGACCTCGAGCGGCACGCCGAGATCGACGAGCGCCGCCACGCTCATGTCGCCCGCCACTCCGCTGAAACAGTCGAAATAGACGAGCTTGCCGCGGCCAGCGCCTCGTTCTAGCCGTGGATTGCCGAAGCTTAGCGCGTCGCCGCTGCGCGCCTCGGCGTGGGTGTGCTGTCCTGGCCCGTGGCCGTGGGCATGTTCGGGCCCGTGAGCGCTCGCGCCCACGATGCCGCGAAATCGCGGCTTCTTGGCGTCGCCCGACGCCTCGGTCACGGGCGCTCCAGCTGTTTTAGCTGACGCATCACGGCCATCGCCGCGCCAAAACCGTTGTCGATGTTGACGACCGTGACGCCCGACGCGCAGCTGGTGAGCATGCCGAGCAAGGCCGTGAAGCCGCCGAGCGCCGTGCCGTAGCCCACCGACGTCGGCACCGCGATCACCGGCGCTGCAACTAGACCGCCCACTACGCTCGGCAACGCGCCCTCCATGCCGGCGATCACGATCAGGGCTTCGGCTTTGCCGAGCTCGGGTAACACCGCGAGCAGTCGATGTAGTCCCGCCACGCCGACGTCGAAGAAGCGCCGGCAACCGATGCCTGCCATGCGCAGGGTCTCGATGGCTTCTTCAGCCACCGGCACGTCGCTGGTGCCCGCAGTCACGATCGCCACGCGCTCTTCGCGGGTAAGCTGCCGCGGTTTGGTTTGGTACGAAGCCGTGCGCGCCGCCGCTCGGTAGTCGAGCCCCGGCACGCGCGCCGCGACGTCGGCGAACACCTGGGGTTCGAGCCGCGTGACCAGCACGTCTTCTGCCTCGGCGATCAGGCGCGCGGCCACACCCGCGATCTGTTCGGCGCTCTTGCCTGGCGCAAAAATCACCTCGGCCATGCCTTGGCGCAGCGCCCGATGATGATCGACGCGCGCGTACGACAAGTCGCTGAAGGGCAGCCGCGACAGCTCCGCCACGGCCGCGGGCACGTCGAGCTGCCCGGCTTTCACGGCCTCGAGCAACTGGGCAAGGCGAGACCTGTCCATCAGCTTCAGGTAGTATCGTGAGAGTCGAGCGTCGCCAAGGGCTCGGCGGCGTATTTCCTCGCCGCGCAAGGCGTGCTCTGCTCCCGCCGATGCCGATCCTGATAGCGCTGCCGCTGGGCGTGTGCCTGGGCGTCGCGTTTGCGTGGCTGGCCAGACGCGAGCTGCGTCGCGTCACGACCGCCGACCGCACCGGCCTCGGTCTCGCCATCGCGACACTGTTCGGCTTGTTCGTGCTGTCGCCGGTCTCAGCCTACTTTCTGGCTTTCGAGCCCGACTGGTGCCTGGCCTACTTGATCGACACCGCCCGGGCCACCCCTGCCCTCACGCCAGCGCTGATTTTGCTTCAGCTCATCAGCGTGCCAGGCGGCTTCTTGCTCGGCCGGCTCGTGCTCGAGCGGGGCGGTGACGAAGCCAGTCTGCTGCGGGTCTTGCTCGCGGGCGTGGTGGTCACGCTCGGGGCCGTCATGCTCGGCTTGCGGCGCTTCGCAGTGCAGGGCAGCTACGCGCAATTTCACGGCGACTTTGGCACGCAGCCGCTGGCCGGCAGCTCGCTCGGCTACGCTATTTTGCTGCTCGGGTTCTGGCTCACCGCGGGGCTCGGTTTCGCGGTATGGAACCTGCGTCGCCTCGACTGAAGAAAGCCCGCATGCCTGATCCCTCTCACGATCCGACTCCTCGACTTCTGGAGCTCGCTACCGACCTGGTCGAGCGCGCTCGCAAGCTCGGCGCCGACGTGGCCGAAGCCAGCGCTCGTAGCGGCTGGGAGCTGTCGGCCAAGGTGCGGCTGGGCAAGACGGAGCTCGTCGAAGAAGCCGGTCACCACGGCGTCTCGCTACGCGTGATTCGCGGCGGGCGCGTGGCCACGACGGCGACGAGCGACCTGACCGCGCGCGGTATCGAACGCTGCGTGGCAGATGCGCTCGAGCTGTGCGCCCTGTCCGAGCCCGATCCGTTCGCCGGGCCCGCGCCCGCAGAGCTGCTGTGCAAGCCGCCACACCCCGATCTGGAGTTGCTCGATCCGAGCATCGACGCCATCGACGCCGAACAAGCCATTCAGCAGGCGCGCCTCGCCGAGCAAGCGGCGTTCGACGCCGACAGCCGCATCACGCTGAGCGAAGGCGCCACCTACTCGCGCACGAGCGGCGCTAGCGCCTTGGTGCTCTCGTCGGGCTTCCAGGGTTCCGTGCGTGGTTCGTATGCCGCGTTGGCGGTGGCGCCAGTCGTCGAAGACGAGGGCGGCAAGAAGCGGCGCGGCCACTACTATTCGGCCGCGCGCCGGCGCAGCGATCTCGAGTCCGCCGAGTTCGTCGGCCAAGAAGCGGCGCGACGCACGCTGCGCAAGCTCGGCGCGCAGAAAATCGCCACCACTGAAGCGCCGATCGTCTTCGATCCGGACGTGGCTCGCTCGCTCGTGGGCAGCCTAGCTGGGTGCATCGCCGGTGGCGCGCTGTGGCGAAAATCGAGCTATTTGCTCGAACGCGAAGGCACCGAGGTGGCAAGCTCCCTCGTCAGCATCGTCGACGACCCGTTGATCCTTCGCGGCCCTGGCTCGCGGCCCTTCGACGGCGAAGGCCTGCGTTCGCGCAAGAACGTGATCGTCGAGCGGGGCACGCTGAAAGGGTTTTTGCTCGATTGTTACAGCGCGAGAAAGCTCGGCCGCGAGTCGACCGCCTCGGCCGCTCGCAGCGGCGGCTCGATTGGTGCCTCGACCACCAATTTCATCTTGCAGGCCGGCGCCACTCCTGCCGCCGACATCGTCAAAAGCACCGCGCGCGGCTTGTACGTGACCGAGCTGATGGGCTTCGGCTTCAACCCGGTGACCGGTGACTTTTCGCGCGGCGCGGCTGGCTTCTGGATCGAAAATGGCGAATTTGCTTTCCCGGTGAGCGAGGTCACCATCTCGTCCACACTCGACGCCATGCTCAAGGCCGTCGACGCCGTCGGCGACGATCTCGAGCTCAAGACCTCGACCGCGTCGCCCACCTTGCGCGTCGCCAACATGACCATCTCCGGCACTTAGGGCCCGCCCTTAGACCTCATTCGGCCGGCGCACCGGCGGCGGCGTCGAACGTGTTGGCTGCGCCGGGCGAAGCGCCGGGGGCGCCGTGCTCGGAGAAATTCTGCGGATCGTCGTCCGCGCCGTCGGGGCTGCGGCGCGCCAAGCTGCGACCGGCATGCAAGGCCGGCAGCGACGGAAAGCGCGAAATGATGCCTTCGCGACCCACCAGCAGCAGCGGCTCGCCGCCGTTGGCGAGCCCGTGCGCACCGAGGCTCGGCAGGCGCAGCAGCCTGAGGCCTTCGGCGATCGGCGCGTCCAAGCTCGACTCGCGAAAGCTCTCGGACACGAGCAGCGCGATTTCGCCCGGCGCTAGCTCGCCGTCGGGTAGCGCGACGTGACCTGACGAGTCTTCCAGCCAAAGCTCGGCGAGCGACGCGGGCGCCGCCGAGTCGTTGAGCAGCTCGATCCACTCCGAATCGGGCTCGGGGCCGAGCGGATTGGCCAGCACCTCGTTCAAGACCAAGTGCCGTCGCGCGCTTGTCGTCGTAAGGCTCAGTTCGATGGCACTCGCGTCTGCCGCGCCGGACAGCACCGTTCCCTGAAGCTCGAGCAGGCTTTGCGGGGTGAGGTCGCGCAGCAGGGCCGTGCGCGCGCCCGCTGCAGCAACCAGCGCCACGCTTCGCGGCTGCTGCAGCATGAAGAGCAGATCATCGCCCTCCGCCGTGACCAGCAACCGATCATCGAGCACCTCGAGACAGGCGCCGTGAAATGGCTGCCCCGCGCGGCAAGACGTGGCGGTTCTCGCGACAGTGTCGGGCACTGGTAGCCACGGCGCCGGATCGATCAGCGCGCCAGCCAGCAGCGGCGCGGAAACCAAGGGCGCGCTGCGTTGGCCGCGCAGCTCGAGCGCGAGGCAACCTGCGCCCGGCAAGGCCATGCCCGGCACCACGGAGAGCGAAAGGTCGCTCGGCGCGAGCTTCAGCTCGTCGGGTAGCGGGTCCCGCATCGCCCCGCAGACCACTGCCAGACTGCGTTTCGGGCTGCCAGGCGGAGGAAACAAGCGCCGGGCGCGCGGCTCGGGCGTCGTTGCGGAACGCAACACGCGCAGCGTTCCGATGCCGGCGAACGCAAGGGCGTAGTCGGTATTCGCTTCGAGCCAGGCCGTGGGCTGCAGCCAGCAATCGTCGCTGTCGCGCCAGAAACGCAGCGGGACGGCCCGCTCACGCAAGGCCGCGGGAACGTCGCCGCGCTTGAGCGCTCGTTCGTAGTAGTCGGAAAGCGCGCCACGAAAGAGCCAGGGCTCACCCGTGCGAGGGGCGTGCTGAACCTGGCCGCGAAACAGCAAGGGCACCGTCTGCTCGTCGATGCGTGGCTCGAGCTCGACCGACCAAACCGGCTGTGGCCGGCTCGGCACGTCCAGCGAGGGGCCGGAGCAAGCGAGCGCGAGCCCCGCTCCCGACAGCAATTTCGCCCAGCTCCCGACTCGCATGCGCCTATCCCCCATCGGCCGGGTGCGGGCTCAGTTGCGAAAAATGGTATCCATCGGCGGGTGACGCCCGACGACATCAAGCTACTGAGAAAAGAGCTAGGCTGCACCGCGCGAGATCTCGCAACGACGCTCGGCATCGAGCAAAAAGACGTCCTGGCCTGGGAGGCGGGCGAGCTTTTTCCGACCAAGCGCTTCGTGGCGCAGATGCAGGCGCTCCGCGCTAAAGGGCCGAGCGCGGTGCTCAAGAGCACCAAAGGCAAAGCCGTTGCACCCACCGATCGGGTGAGTGATCCAGCTTTTTGGGCGATCGTGAAGAAGCTGCTCTTGCACCCGCCGCTCTACGAGCAAGTCAGCAAGCTTGCCGAGGCCTACGTGGACGACAAGAAGGGCTGACGAGGGCGGCGTTGGGGCGAGCGACTAGCTACTCGTCGTCATCGTCGTCATCGTCGTCATCGTCGTCATCGTCGTCATCGTCGTCATCATCATCGTCGCCGTCCTCCGACTCGGCCGCGGGGGCGTCGTCCTTGGCAGCATCGTCGGAATCCTTCGCTGACTCCTCGGCGTCACCGGAACCTTTGACGGGTTCCGCCTCGTCGTCGTCGTCGTCATCGTCGTCGTCGTCATCGTCGTCGTCGTCGTCGTCATCGTCGTCCTCGTCGTCGTCGTCGTCGTCGTCGTCCTCGTCGTCGTCCTCGTCGTCCTCGTCGTCGTCGCCTTCCGCCTCAGA
>Ga0307516_10005543_pt1 | contig 15055 bp, 10 predicted proteins | sample 19_EM_MG_FD_203310 | JGI IMG/M metagenome (GOLD analysis project Ga0307516, IMG submission 203310) | Populus trichocarpa ectomycorrhiza microbial communities from riparian zone in the Pacific Northwest, United States - 19_EM | ecosystem: Host-associated > Plants > Roots > Unclassified | place...
TTCCTTTCCAACATCATCGGGATCATGATCTGGGAGATCGAAGGTCGCATCCTCGAGGCCAATGACGCCTTTCTGCGTGTCGTGGGGTACGACCGCGAGGATCTCGCAGCGGGACACCTACACCGCACGATGCTGACGCCGCCGGAGTGGCGCGATCTCGACGCGCGCAACGTGGCGGAGCTGAAGCGGGTCGGGACCATCCCGCCATTCGAGAAAGAGTATTTGCGGAAAGACGGAAGCCGCGTGCCCGTGCTGATCGGCGGGGCGATGTTCGAAGAAGATCAAGGTGTTGGCTTTGTCCTCGATTTGACCGAGCGCAAGCGGGCGGAAGAGGCGCTGCGGCAGAGCGAGGAGCGCTTTCGCACCCTCGTGCAATTCTCCTTCGACGTGTACTGGGAGACCGACGCGCAGCATCGCTTTATTCACCAGGAGTTCGCGGAGAACCTTGCCGAGGCGCCGGCGCAGGGCTCCGAGATCGGCAAGACGCGCTGGGAAGTGCCTCACCTGGAGCCTGACGCGGAGGCATGGCGCAAGCACCGGGAGACGCTCGATGCCCACCTGCCGTTCCGTGATTTTGAGCTCGCGCGGCCTGCCCCCGACGGCAGCAAGCGTTACGTGTCCGTCTCGGGGTTACCGATGTTTGACAAGACGGGGCGCTTCGTCGGCTATCGCGGCGTCGGACGGCACATCACCGAACGCAAGCGGGCCGAAGAGGCCTTGCGCGCCGCGCAGGTGGAGCTCACGCACGCCAATCGCGTCATCACGATGGGGCAGCTGACGGCCTCGATCGCCCACGAGGTCAGCCAGCCGATCGCCGCGACCATCCTCAACGCCCAGGCCGCCTTGCGCTGGCTAGGCGCTCAGCCACCGAACCTGAACGAGGTTCAGCAGACCCTCGGCAGGATCCGTGATGACAGCAAGCGAGCCGGCGACGTCATCGACCGGATTCGGGCCCTGATCAAGAAAGCTCCCCCGCGGAAGGAGGGCCTGGCGATCAACGAGGCGATCCTTGAGGTCATAGGCCTGACCCATGGCGAAGTGGTGCGGAACCGCGTCACGGTGCGGACGCAACTCGCGGAGGACTTGCCACTGATTCAAGCAGATCGGGTCCAACTGCAACAGGTGATCCTCAACTTGATCATGAACGCCCTCGAAGCGATGAGCGGCGCCAGCGACGGGGCGCGGGAGTTGCTGATCAGCACCGGCAGAGATACCTCGAACGGCGTGCACGTTAGCTTGCGGGATACGGGTCCGGGACTGAAACCGGCGAGCCTTGAGCGCCTCTTCGACGCATTCTACACGACCAAATCCACTGGCTTGGGCATGGGACTAAGCATCTGCCATTCGATCATCGAAGCGCACGGCGGACGGATTTGGGCCGGCGCGAATGAACCTCGGGGCGCCGTCTTTCATTTCACCCTGCCTTTGGAACGGGACAAGACCGTTCCCGCCGAGCATGCCGGCCTGATACCGGCGATTTGAGATTTGCGGGTCCGGATGCGAAACGAGAGCCCGTCCTCGGCGATGGATGCGCTTTTTGCGAATGGCTTTACGGTTTCCTTCGTGCTCCCCGGCGACGAGGTGGCGTGCACGACATCGTCGCGTCCACCGCATACCGCGCTCCATGTTCGTGACGATCGCGATACCAAGGTCGGCTCTTGAGGGGAAAGTGGAGCCTCGCGATGAGGCACTTCAGAGGCCGCCATTGTTGACCACAAAACGGTATGATTGACCGGACATTCGTTCGCTGACGTCGAATTGAGGATGCATCGCTATCGCGCCAGCGCTTACTTCATCATACCAGCGCTTCCCGCGCACCACTTCAATCCGGGCGCTCGGATGCTGAACGGCTCCGGAGATGCTCACTTGCGGGGCACGGCGGAGGGGCGTGCTGCTGCACGCTCACCGCCGTCGCCTTCAGGTCGGCTGGCGTGCCATGCTTGAAGCGCCGCGCGCTCCTCATCGGCTGTGAGACCGGTGACCGTTCCGCCAGCGCTACGCGCCCACGACAAGGTGTCACGGGCCGTCTCCGAAAGGGCTCGCACCGTCAAGCCGGCCTCGCGCGCCGGTGAGGTGTCGCGCGTGTTGAAGCCCGCATAATCCGGGAGCGGGAGCCACAGCGGCAGCGAACCCGGGCCGGCCCAGCGCTTGATGTTCTGTCTCTCCAGAAATGCGCGATCGACCCAGGTGAACGTGCAGGACGAGCCAAGCGCGTCGGCGCATTCCGCCAGGAACCGGCCGCGCGTGCGCGTTGACCCGATACCGTCAAAACACCCTGTCAAACCTTTCTGCGCTGCATGCACGATCCACTGGGCGAGATCGCGCACGTCGATGAGTTGGACCGCATCATCAGGCGTTCCAGCCACGAGCACCTCGCCACCCCGATCAAGCCGCATGGGCCAATAGGTGAAACGCCCCGTTGGGTCCTCTGGACCGACGATCAGTCCGGCCCTGCAAATCAAGGCGTTCTCGCCGATCGCCTGCTCGCACGCGACCTTGGCGGCGTCATAGGTCTCCTCGGTACTGTGTTCGATCTCCGGCGCCGTGGGCGCCCGGATTGGCGCGGTAACCGCCCGCTGACCGATGGTGCTGACGTCAGCATAGACGCTCACCGTCGAGACAAAGGTCCAATGCGCGACGCGCGGCTTGAGCACGGCGACCGCGCGCCGCACCTGGCCGGGATGACGCGACACGTCGACGACGGCGTCGAACTCCACGCCGGCAAGCGACGCGAGGCCGTCCGGTTCATCACGGTCCACGCGGATGAAGCGAGCGCCAGGCGGAACCATTCCGGTCACGCCACGCGCGGCACATGTCACGTCATGGCCCATCGCGCGGGCGTGAGCGGCAATCGCGCGCCCGAGAAACTGCGTGCCGCCGAGGATCAACAGGCGCATTCGTGCAATCCCCCCAGGTGATTCTCCTAGGAGCGATGTCAGCAGTCACCGGTTCGACTGCGAGCCCAGCGACGTCTAACAGGCGCCGCACTCGCGTTCAATCCAAGTGCGCGCTAGCCGCTGTCCTCGGAAAACACCGCTTTTTCAGTTCGCCAGCCGTTCGATGACGAGATCGAGCAGCGCGCGCAACCGGGCCAGCCGCTTCAGGTCCCGATGATAGCCGACATAGGTGATCCGCCCTGGAGGCGGCTCGCCGAGGTCGATGCGCTTCACCCCGGTGAGGCCATCGCCGAGCGGGCACGGCAACACGGCGACGCCGACGCCGCGGGCGCAGAGTTGCGCCTGCGCGTCGCGATTGTTGCTGCGGGCCGCGATGTGAGCCTTCGGCAGCACGCGCCGCAGCCAGACCGCATCGGGCATGCCGCCGAACGCGGTGTCCATGGTAATCAGCGGCGTGCCGGCGCCATCGCCGGCGCGCGGCGGTTTGGTGCCTGCCTTGAGATAGAGGCCATAGTCGATCGACATCAACCGCCGCGAGATCACCTCGGGCTCCCTGAACGGCGTGATCCGGAACGCCAGATCGGCCTCGCGTCGCGGCAGGCTGTAAAGCCGCGCATCGGTGAGCAATTCGATTACCACGCGGGGCCGCGCCCTGGCGAATTCAGCCAGCACCGGCGCCAGCACATGGATGCCGAACCAGTCGGACGCGGCAAGCCGCAGGCTGCCGTCGAGGCTCCCTTCCTGTCCGGCCAGCTGGCGCTGCGCCGCCAGCACTTCGTCCTCGATCCGCTCGGCATGCGCCAGCAGCGAGGCTCCCTCGTCGGTCAGGACGAAGCCGTCGTCGGTGCGCTGAAACAGCACGTGGCCGGCGGCCTGCTCCAACGCGCGCAGCCGCCGTCCCATGGTCGGCTGGCTCTGCCCGAGCTGGCGCGCGGCGCCGCCCAGCGTACCCGCGCGGGCGATCGCGAGAAAGATCCGCAGGTCGCTCCACTCCATGATGCTCACGCTCCTGGACTGCCCTGGCGACGCCATTCATTTTTGAATGGATCTTGTACATATCTTTGAGTTTAAAACCAAACCGCATGGCCCTAGCTGAGCACGAGCACAAGGAGATGCATCATGGCGATCACCGAGACGATGAGGGCTGCGATCCTGGACGGCCCCAAACTGCCTTTTCGCGTGGCGTCGATCGCCCGCCCGAGGCCCGGCCAGGGGCGGGTTCTGGTCCGGATCAAGGCCAGCGGCATCAACCCGCTCGACACCAAGATCCATGCCGGCCAGGCCGCGCATGCGCACCAGCCGTTGCCGAACATTCTCGGCATCAACCTCGCCGGCGTCGTCGACGCGTTCGGGGACGGCGTGACCGGCTTCCGCAGCGGCGACGAGGTCTATGGCATGACCGGCGGCGTCGGCGGTTTGCAGGGGTCGCTTGCCGAATACGCCGCCGTCGATGCCGATCTGCTGGCGCCAAAGCCGGCCAACCTGACCATGCGCGAAGCCGCCAGCCTGCCGTTGAACCTCATCACGGCCTGGGAAGGCCTCGTCGATCGCGCCCATGTCCGGTCCGGACAGACCGTGCTGATCCACGGCGGCGCTGGCGGCGTCGGCCATCTCGCGCTCCAGCTGGCCCGCGCCCTTGGCGCGGAGGTCTTTGCCACCGGCTCGGCCAGGGACAGACCGTATGTCGAACAGCTCGGCGCGACCTTCATCGACAGGGACATGCCGGTGGCGGATTACGTTGCGGCGCTGACGGGGGGCGGCGGCTTCGACCGGGTCTACGACACCGTCGGCGGCAAGGTTCTCGATGCCTCATTCCAGGCCGTGGCCACGTTCGGTCATGTCGTCAGCGCGCTGGGCTGGGGCACCCACGCCCTCGCCCCGCTCTCGTTTCGGGCCGCGACCTATTCCGGCGTGTTCACGCTGCTGCCGATGCTGACCGGCCAGGGCCGCGCCCATCACGGCGAGATCCTGCGCGAGGCGACGCGGATGATCGAGGCGGGTGAGATCGCCACCCGGATCAATCCGCGGTCATTCACGCTCGATCATGTCCTGGAAGCCTATGACGCCTTGACGAGCGGACGCGCGACCGGCCGGCTGGTGGTCGATGTCTAGCGATGGCGCGGGGAAACGCTGGGTTGGCCTGCAGCGATCATCCAATCCAGATTCTCCGGGCAAACAGTGCGGTGTTCATGAACAGTGCTGCGCCGAAAAGTCCTATTGCTCCTGCCAAAAGCCACTTCGCCCGCAGTCCCAGATCAGCCATCACGACAAACAGGGGAAACGAAACGAGACTGAATCGGCCCATCGACACGAAGCCGGCCGGCCCGCCGCTGAGAGTGAGATAAGGCAACAAGAACACACCCGTGGCGAACAGGGCCCAGGAGACCTGGAGCCGGAACCAACCCACGGCAATCAGCCCAATGAACAACAGTGTAAACCAGCTGTCCTGCCCCCATGGATTCCAGTCATTGAGGATCATGCGGGTGAACGGCTCGAGCTTGAGCGCCGCAACCAGTCTCGTGACCATGCTCGTTCCCTGATGGAAAGCCTCCTGCCCCTGCGAAAAAACAAGCGCATCCCCGAAGGAACTCCAGAGATAGATCATGAACAGCCACAAGCCCGATGTCGCGAGCAGGATGCATGGCAGCAGCAAGGGAAGGAACGGCTTCTGATCGCGATTGAGCCACATCTCGCAGAGCAGGACGGGCAACAGGACGATGCCCGTGGACCGGTCGGCGACCGCCAAGCCTGCAAACACTGCAGCCCACACATAGTGCTTTCGTTTCAAGGCAAGAAAGAACGAAACGATGAAGAGCAGTTCCAGGGGTTCGGTATACCCGGCCGACAGCAAAATTGACGTCGGAAAAAAGCTGAGCAGTGCGGTTGTGGCGAGGGCGAGACGATCCCCGAATTCCTCGCGAACCAGCTTGAAGAGAACAATGACAGCCGACAATCCCGCGACGTTCGACACCAACAGCAATGAATCCGAAGGCGTGAGGCCGCTCACCGCGACGAGGCCCCGCGCCAGCATCGGATACAACGGATAGAACACGATATTCTGTTCGATCGTCGGATCGCCGTTGAACCGATATCCTTCCGTTGCGATCTTGAAATACCATTCCGAATCCCATTGCAGCAATTGGTGGTACCAGAGCGGTCCGGCAGACCAGACATCGGTCGCGATGGGCAGATATTTTTGCGAGAAAACCAGTCCGAGCGCGACCACCGCGCGCGAACATAAGAATATCGAGATGGCCCAGCAATAAGGCAGCCAGGATTGATCTTTCGGGATCGGATACTGCTTCAACGCCGTTGCCTCCAAAACGCTCAGCCGACAATATTTTGGCCGCAACTTTTCCGGATCATGCTCGCGTGTGCCAAAGTTGACATTCGCGTCAGGACTTCCGCCAGTCTTCATTGCCATGGTCACATCCACAAGCACACCGCAAGCGCACCCGCTAGTGTGCCTTAGTTCTAGCATTCGCAAATGAACCCGCCGCGACGGTCTCCGATGCGAAATCGGAGCACGGCCTGGTCATGCCAGATGCCCATCTTCCACCATCGCTGCCAGCCGCCACACGCCGAGACTCTTGTCGCGCCAGCCGCCGCCGGCCTCAAGGCAGTTCTCGTTCAGCAGTTCAACCGGCGGTCCCCAACGAAACGGCGCGCGCTCGAAATTCAGCGCGCGCCAGTCGCCGTCCTCGCAATCGACATTGGCCTGCCAGTCCGGGAACGTGGTCGCGATCAGCCACACCGCGCCGGAGCGGGCGAAATTGGCAACGGCGCGCGCGATATTGGCGAACGACAGATGCACCAGACAATCGCGGCAGAGGATGACATCGCACCGCGGCAGGGCATCGCCGGTGATATCAGCCAGGTGATATTCGCCGCGAATGTCGTTCGCACCGAAGCGCGCCTGCAGGCTCTCGATCAGCGCGGGCACGATATCGACGCCGACATAGCGCACGCCCAGACCGGCGCAGTTGATCCAGCCCGCGTCGCCACAAGGCGCATCCAGCAACGAGGTCGCGCCCAGCCTGTCGAGCAGCGGCGGCAACTCCGCCCGCAGCACCGCGGTGGCGTCGATCTCCGAGCCCAGACCCGACAGCGATTCCGCGGCGCCCCACAAATTTGTGTCGTGGATGCGCCGAAAGCGCTGCGCCAGATCGAGGCCGAAGAACGAATCCCTGTTCTCACAAAAGCGGTGATGCGCCAGGACGGCAGGACGATCGCGATCGTTGACAGCCATGGCTAGGATCGCATCCTCGCTTCTCGTTCACTTGGGCCCGTGCCGGTAGCGCCTGAACGGCTCGATCGCAAGAAGTATTGCGATCGAGCCACTGGCGATCAAGGCCGAATACCGGATTTCAGTTCGCGACAGTCCAATATCCTAGTGAGCCACATATCCGAGCGTGAACGCAACCAGCATCGCCGAGCCGGCGACAACGGCAAATGTGATCACCAGGCCGAGCCGGTCTTCCACGATTTGAGACCTCCTGTTCAGGCCATTGAAAATCGACCGGAGCCGCCGTTAACCGGCCAGTTCCGAATACGACGATGCCGGCACCTGGGCTTCGATCGCCTTTTCCTCGGCAATTATTTTCGGCTTACGCAACCAGACGTAAATTTGCGCCCCGATCAGCAGCATGCAGATCGCGAGAAAGAATGCACTGATCGGACGCTCTACGAAAGTCAACAGATCGCCGCGGGAGATCAGGAGACTGCGCCGAAAGTTCTCCTCGAAACGCGGTCCGAGCACGAAGCCAAGCAGGATTGGAGCAGGATGGAAATCGAGACGCAGCAAGACGTAACCTACCACGCCGATCACCATGGTCTCGCCAACCTGAAACATGTCGTTGTTTGCGGCATAAACCCCGATACAGACGAAGAACATCGCACTCGGATAGAGGTAGCGGTAGGGAATGCTGAGCAGTTTCACCCAGAGACCGATCATCGGCACGTTCAGAATGACCAGCAGGATATTGCCGATCCAGAAACTCGCGATCAGGCCCCAGAAGATGTCGGCGTGCTGACTGATCAGTTGCGGCCCCGGAACGATTCCGTGAATGATGAGCGCTCCCAGTAGCAACGCCATCACGGTATCGCCGGGAATGCCGAGGCTCATGGTCGGGATGAAGTCACCCTGCACCGAGGAATGCGTCGAAGCCTCGGGACATGCGACACCTTCGATCGCACCGCGGCCGAAACGCTCCGGGGTCTTCGATATCTTCTTCTCCGTGGCATAGGACACGAAGGAGGCGATGGTCGGTCCGGTCCCCGGAATGAGCGCACAGAGGCTGCCGATGAAGGTGCCACGGATCATCGGCCAGAATGCCAGCTTCAGATCGGCTTTCGACGGAAACATGTCGGAGATTCCAACCTTGGCGTATCTCATGTCGACGGCTTCGGTCTGGTTGATGCTGTTCATGAACTCGGCGATGCCGAACATCCCGAGTGCCAGCGCGATGATTTCGACGCCATCGAACAATTCGGTGATTCCGAAAGTGAAGCGGGGCTGTCCGGTCTCGATGTCCGATCCGACGATGCCGATGAGCAGGCCGAAAACCGTCATCGCGATGCCCTTGAGCGGCGAGCCTTTCGCCAGCGTCGAGCCTGCGAGCAATCCGACCAGCATGAGTGTGCAAACTTCAGCTGGCCCGAACTTGAGCGCGACGCTGACAAGGAAAGGCGCCAGGAAGATCATCTCGGTGATGCCGAACGATGCACCGATGAAGGCGGCGATGATGGTGATCCCCAACGCCGTCCCGCCCTTGCCCTGCCTGGTCAGGGGGAATCCGTCCAGGCATGTCACCGCGTGAGGCGGGTGACACGGCAGGTTCAGCAGGATCGAGCAGATGGCGCCGCCGTACTGGGCGCCGTAATAGACGCCGGACAGCATCAGGATCGCCGGCACCGGCTGCATCCCGAAGGTCAGCGGGAGCAGAATCGAAATCGTTGCGACCGGTCCCATTCCCGGCAGCACGCCGACGAGGTTGCCGACCAGCACACCGAGGAAGCAATACATCAGGTTATGCGGCTCGAGCGCTACGCCGAAACCGTACCAAAGATCCGTAATTGCCGTTGAGATCACAGGTTGAACCCTCGCAGCAGCGGAAAAGGAATGCCCAGCAGATAGTGAAACAGCACGACACCGAACACGGTAATGCCGGCCGCAAGGATGGCCGACGACTTATACGTGGCTGTTTTGTCGCCCAGTGCGCAGACAAAGACGCAGGCAAATATTGCCGGAATCATGCCGCCAAAGGTCCCGAAGATGATGAACAGGACCGGGCCACAGAGAATGCAGAACCAGCCGAACCATTGCGGGTTTTCCGGCAGGAATTTCTTGTCGTCCGGTTCGGATGATCCCAACGCGGTGCCGGCGATCAGGATGCCGAGAAACGCCAGGACGACACCCAGCACAACCGGCAGGAAGCCGGGGCCCATTTTGGCAAGGCTGCCGAACTTGTAGCCGGAACCGGTCACGGCAGCGCCCACTCCGAGCAAAAGTATCAGCCCCCCGGCATAGTAATCGCGTTTCAGCTTGAATCGACCGGTCAAAGCCGTCCCCCAAAAATTCTGTTGTTGTTGGTCGACACTAACTTAAACGGCTCGCGTCTGTCGACCTTTTGGGCTGTCGCGGAGCGATGAGTCGCATGCGCGCGATTTCGGCCTGGCCACGAAGCCCCCGAACCGGGATAGCTCGGGTGGCTTTCGGGGACACACGGACATGACGCCAGTAACACAATTCCGCCGGAAAGAACCAAAACGATCATCGCCGATTCAGGCGTGGCCTGTTCACTCTGCCCGCAATACGCGAATGCGACCTCACGCGGGGCCTGCCATGTAAGCCCCACCTGCGGCGTCGCTGACGGCGACGTTGCGGCGGTTCCAGCGAAAATACCCGAAGGCCTGATGTCGACGATCGGGGCGTGCTGGCGCCGGCCTACCGCCACGGCTCGACGATGATCTTGGTATGTGCTTCTGGATTGGCGAGATCGGCGAACGCCTGCGCCACGCCGTCGATGCCGACGGTGGCTGTCACCATGGAGGCGGCATCCACCTCGCCTTCCGCGATCAGCCGCAGCGACCGGGCAAATTCGTCCGGCGTGTAGGCGAACACGAACTGGACGTTGAGTTCCTTCATGATGCCGAGCAACGGCTCGGTGCGGTCGGTTTCCATGCAGACCCCGACCACGACGATGCGGGCGTCGCGGGTTGCGCCCTCGAACACCTGCTGAATGAGGCCGGGAACGCCGACGCATTCGAAGATCAGCGCAGGTCTAAGCGCCGGCAGAAAGGCCTGCAGCGGCGAGCGCGCGGCCTTTTCCGCATCCGACATCGCGGCGTATTCGGCCCAGGTCGCATAAGGACCCGACTGCGCGGGATCGACCACCACATCGGCGCCGAGCCTCGCGGCCAGCGCCCGGCGCGCCGGCGAGTAATCGGCGGCGACGATCGGATGCAGACCCTTCAGCTTCAGCGCGGCGATGACCGCGAGCCCGACCGGACCGCAGCCGATCACGAGCGGCACCTCGTTGCCGCGGACATTGGCCTTCTCGACCGCGTGGATGCCGACCGCGAGCGGTTCGGCGAGCGCGGCGTGTTCGGCCTTGAGGCCGTTCGGCACTTCGAGTAGCAGCGCCTCGCTGAGCAGCATGCGCTCGGCATAGCCGCCGATATTGTCGTTGGAATAGCCGATACCAACCGGCCCCTGCGGCGTCAGCAGCGCGGGCAGCGAGCAGACGCGCGTGCCGGGCTTGAACCTGCGCGCCGTCGCCGGTCCATAGTCGAGAACCTCGCAGCAGAACTCGTGACCGAACACGACGTCGCGGGCGAGGTCCATCGGCTTGCGCGCGGAAAAATGCCTTGATAGTTCGACCATGCGATGGGCGTGCTTGCGCGCATGCAGGTCGGAGCCGCAGATGCCGCAGGCGAGCGTCCTGACCAGGACCTGGCCGGAGCCGGGTGCCGGCTCGGGCAACGTATCGACGACGATCTCGCCGTTCCGGAAAATGGCCGCGCGCATGAGCTCAACTCCACCTGAAGGGCCTCCCGCCTTACCACGAAAGCCCTACCACGCGTAGCGCAGGACGCCCTTGCCGGCATAAGAGCGGCTGATGTCGGAGAACTCGCCCTCGAAGGTGGCGGCGGCGGACCAGCCGTTGCGCCATGTCATCTCGGCGGAGGCTGACGTCAGCGCCGAATTGCGCGCCTGCGCCGCGCCGTTGACCACAAAGGACGCGCCCGGCAACCCCTGGAACACCGCCGTGACATTGCGGTCGGTGTTGAAGTCATGCGCCCAGGCGAACCGGCTGCGCAGCGTCAGGACCGCACCCGGCAGCGCGAAGGATCGATCGGTGCGGACACCGAGTTCGGTTCGCGAAGCCGTGACATCCTTCGCCGCGTAATTCAGGGCGAAGGCGTTGCTGCCGACGAGCGCCTGCTCGGCATAGGCCGGCAGAAGAAACGTCGTGAACTGCCCCGCCGCATAGGGCGTGACACCCATCCACGGCGTCGCGAGGCGGGTGCCGCCTTCGATGCGGCCGGATACGGCGTGGGCATTGAACTGCGCATGCAGCTTGTCGAAACCCGCGACCGTGACCGTACGATCGGTCGTGACCTGCTGGCCGCCATAGGCGAGCGCGCCGGTGACATAGGCCGTGCCGATGGTGTGGCGCACGAATGCACCGGCCTGGAACAGATCCGACCGGCCGGTGCCGAACCCGTTGACGCTGAAACTCGTCCCACCGCCTCCGAGCGCAAACCCCGCCAGGGTCGACGGCGAGATGCGGTAGTCGGCACCGCCGACAAAGCCAAAGGCGCGCACGCTGGCGGAATTCGAGCCGAGGGTGGCGTTGCCGTCGATCTCGGCGCCGCCGCCATAGGCCGCGCCCCAGACGCTCCAGCGCGGATCAAGCAGATCGTTGCGCGCCACATCCGCCTTGGTCGGGATTTTGGCGAACGCATCGCGCGCAGGTGACGGTCCCGCGGCAGCGTAGGAAAGGCCCGCCTCCGCGTAAGGCTGCGCGCCGGCGGCGACAGTGCCAGTGTTGCGCCCGGACACGAAGGGATCGGTCATCAGGCCGAGAAACATGGTCATGGCCTGGAACGTCGCCGGCTGCGACCCGGTGGCAGTTTCGCCGGAGACCTGCGTCAGCCCCGCGGGGGTGAGCGAGGCGAAATCGAGCGGAATGCCGCCGGTGCTGTTGAAGAAATTGGTGATCGTGTTGGCGACGTTCTGCTGGTTGACATTGAGGCCGCCGCCAAAATTCAGCGCGAAATTCAAATAGACATTGTTGACGTCGTAGCTGAGGCTGGCTTTCAGGTTCGAAGAGAAGGCGCCGGCCACCACCGGGTTGAAGGTGTCGGGTATGCCGCCGGTTGCCGTCAGGATCGTGTACTGCTTCGTCACCGAGCCGCTCGGAATGGCCACGACCGTGGCGCCACCAAGCTGGGCTACGCCTGCAACGTTAGCAAGATCACCGCTCTTGCCCGATATCTCGACCATATAGCTCGAAGCCGCCGAGAACGTGAGGCTGCCCGCCACATTGAGGGTGCCGATCGAGTTGCCCGGCGCCAGCGCTCCGCCGTTGATGACGGCATTGCCGACGGTGCCGGTGCCGCCGAGGGTGCCACCGGTGTCAACGAACACGGTGCCATTGATGACACCGTTGACCGAAAGCGTTCCGCCGAGGACGTTCCAATCCTGCGAACCGCTGCCGGTCACGGTCCAGTTCGAGCTGTCGACCTTGTTGAAGGTCGAGAAGCCGTCATATTGATTGCCGACACCGATCAAGCTGAGATTGAACGTGTCCTTGCCTGTGCCGCCGAGCTGAAACGTGTCGGTGCCGGCACCAATCACGAGGCCGTTGATGACGCTGCCCGGGCCGAGGGTCAGCACGTTGCCGCCGCAGCTACAGAATTCAATCGCGGCGAATCCGGTCGCGGCATTGATCGTACCCGAGTTGAAGACGGTGCCGCTACCACCGAAGCTGGTGCTGAGGATGCCCGTCGCCCCCGCCCCGACATTGATCGTTCCGGTGTTAATGATGTCGTTGTGGCCGCTGATACTGGTGACGTCGATGCCGACCGCGGAACCACCTCCGACGCTGATCGTGCCTCGGTTGGTGATGGTGTTGGAATCGCCCAATAGGACGATGCCCGAGGCATCATCGCCGCCAATAATTTGGCCGCTGTTGGTTAGCGTGGAGAAAAAGCCGTTGAAGGCGATCCCGACGCCAAAATCTCCCGCCGTGATGGCGCCCGCATTGCTGACCGTAGCGCGATTGCCCTGCGCGAAAATGCCTGCGGCATCGTGGCCGACGGTGATGGTCCCTGTCGCGGTGTTGATGACGGTGTTGTCGTCGCCGATCGCGAGGATACCGCCAGCGGGCCGCGTGGCGGAGCCCGTCGTGATCGCGCCCGCGTTCGTCACGGTGCTGTTGCCGAAGACAAAAATTCCGATGCCGTCATCGCCGGCGGTGACGGTCCCCGTCGCGGTGTTGGTAATCGTGTTGTTCACGCCGGCGAAGATGCCGGTGCTTGATGATCCGGCCACAAGCGTGCCGGTGTTGGTAATCGTGTTGAAATCATTGACGCCGATTGCCGCGCTACCGCCGCCGTCGCTGACGGTCGCCGCTGGCAGCACGTTGACGGTGAGATTGTCGATGCCGCCGCCGGCCTGAAAGCCGTCCGGATCGTTGCCGCTGCAGGTGACGGTCTGCCCGCTCGAGGCCGGATCCGGAGCGCACAGCGCGTGCGCAGGCGCCGTCGCAAGGCACCAACCGGCGAGAAGCGCGGACATGGCCACCGTCCGCACGACGATGCCGCGCAACCGATCTGATCCCCGTGGTGGTGGACGAAGGCGCAACATCCAACCCCGTTTTTCCGGCGCTCTCCTGGGCGCCATCTAAACCGAGGGTAGCATGCTGCTGCCGGGAGAAAGCCCCGGCTCGGCCCCAATTCCTCAAAATTGTCCGCAAGACTTCGCATTTTGGCCACAACTGTGACATCCACGCAACGCTCACGCGCGGCTCGTCGCGGCAGTCCGTTTTCGCGAAAAATCAGGCGTTGGGCGACCGCTCGGCGAGGACCGCAAGCTCGAGCCGCCGTACCCGTTCGCGATGCGCGGTGTAGAGGCCGCTGGCAACGATGAAGACCGCGCCGACCACAGTCCAGATGTCAGGCAGTTCGCCGAAGACGAGAAAGCCGAGAATGCTGACCCACAACAGCTGGGTGTACTGGAACGGCGCCAGCACCGAGGCATCCGCATAGCGGAAGGCCAGCACCACGATCCACTGCCCGAGCGTCGACGCGACGCCGATCAACAGACCGAACAGCAGATCATGCCAGCTCGGCGCGACCCAGACGAACGGCACGAGCAGGGTCAGGATCGAGACGCCGACAATCGATGAGTAGGTCATCGTGGTGATGGCCGGATCGCGCCCGCTCATCAACCGGGTCATGATCAGCGTGCTCGCCCAGGACAGCGCCGAGACGACCGGAAAGAACGCGGCCACGTGAAAGGCGCTGGTTCCCGGCCGCAGGATGACCAGCACGCCGAAAAGCCCGACCGCGGTTGCAGCCCAGCGACGCATGCCGACACGCTCGCCGAGAAAGATGATCGACAGCGCGGTCACGAACAGCGGCGAGACGAACCCGGTCGCCGACGCCTCCGCGATCGGCAGATAGCGCAGGCCGGTGATGAACAGCAGCGACGAGCCGAGCAGCGTCACACCGCGCATTACCTGAAACCGGGGGCGATCCGAGCGCAGCGCGTAGAACGGCGATCCCGGGAGCATGCCCGGCGTCATGATCAGCGCGAACACCATGAAGCGGATCCAGGTGATCTCGATCGAGGGCAAGGTCGCGGAGAGATATTTCGCCGTCACGTCCGAGACGCCGAGAAATACCGTCGACGCCAGGATCATCGCGATGCCGCGAAACGGCCGGTCAGCGCGGCCCGGTGCGTGCGGCGCGCGGGCTTCGGGTTCAGGCAAAGGCGGCGATGCGCTGTCGAGCCTTGCGGCTACGGCCGGTGGCGGATTCACGATGGACCTTGGGCGATGGATTCTTGATTCGAATGGACCACCACAAACGATAATCGCCCGACGTCGGCAACCTACGAAAACAGGCAGCCGATATGCGTGCCGGTT
>Ga0307516_10005544_pt1 | contig 15052 bp, 20 predicted proteins | sample 19_EM_MG_FD_203310 | JGI IMG/M metagenome (GOLD analysis project Ga0307516, IMG submission 203310) | Populus trichocarpa ectomycorrhiza microbial communities from riparian zone in the Pacific Northwest, United States - 19_EM | ecosystem: Host-associated > Plants > Roots > Unclassified | place...
ACAGGTACTACTATACTAGACCCAAAGCCCAATGATATCTACTAAGGAGGCAACCACTCCAGAGATGGCCAAGAGAGGAAATTGCATATTTCTCATAATCGGGGTTGCATCTGTAGTCTGGCTGTGTTGTCTGAAAAATCTTGGTACCATTATTAGTCATTAAAATCCATTTACAGGCGTGACTTCCCACGAACCATGCTAATGGCAGAAGTTAATTTGTCAATGCCATGCCAATGCTCGCCAAGTGCATTATGACGAGATTATCATTCTGACTACATCATTATAAGGCTAGATAATAAATGGTCCAATAAGATAATTCCCATGCCTTAACTTTGCATTAAAATAGCATTTTAACTGTAAACAAAAACATTTTAATGCCTTGCAAGAATTGCACGATTACAATTCTTTTAGAGCATTTAATTTCCTGCCAATGCGTGCTAGTCCACTCCAATTGTACCATAAACAATTCTATTGAATTCAACTACCATTCAAATACTGGTAAATTCCACAACAATATCTATTCTACGTTGTCATCCTGCCAATAGCATACCAGACCGTGCATCTGGACTGACTCAGGGGTCCGATACTCCAGTTTATGTCAATGCCTCGGAATGTGTTGAGACGGTGGGCTCATTCAATATTCATGTCGCACATTCAGAAAGCGACGGCCAACATTTGCCTGTCAAATGACGATACTCATCAGTAATAGACAAATTCAATTAAACCCGACACTGCGCACCTGATACGCAGCAGAACGCGCGCCACCTGAACTGCCTGATGAACAGGGAATACACGGGCTGAGTCCTTGAGCACATTAACCTTTTTGGCTGCACCAAAAACAAACTCGGCGACGCTGGGGTGTTGCTTGGAATGGAGGTCCGTTCCAAATCCAGGTGCGAGTGGTGGACAACACCATTGAATCGGGGGAAATAGTGAGCCTCCTAGATGGAAAATGCACACTGTATCCACAATAACGATCAGGAAATGGGTTGGAATGTTTTTAGATGCTTGTAATATTGCTCACCTCTTGGAGTAATTGTGGGCAGGTTGCTTCGGGCCTCAGTCTTCGTAGGGGCTGCACGTTCTGAATTCATCACTAGAGTGGAAGGCATTGACATAATAATAATACCTCTTCAGAGATGGCAGATTTTCCTCACCAAATGCATCAAGCAGCCCTTCTTGCCTTGTTTTCTTACTTCCAAGTTTCATGCCACCACTCTTGAATGCCGGAGGTCATGAAGCAGCAGGGGCAGGTGATGCAGTGCACACAATGACAGGTTCCGCGACGTCAGTGTCGAAGGTGACAACACAGTTTCAGAAGTCTGGAACAATAGGGTAATTAATGTAAGTACTTACCAATTGTGGCTTGGACGTCGAAGAAAGCAGACTTCATAATAGTAAAGAAGGGATGAGACGTCGTTGAGCAAACAGAGTTGGTAGTAATGGGAACATGGGAGAAAGATTGAAAGGTATGATAGCCGAAAGTCGAACCATTGAAAAGAAACACCAAAAGCGGAAATTGATTGTCATTGTTTGGACAAAAATGACATCATGATAATGGCGAAGTACTAATACAAAGCGACAGAAAGGATTCATAGCTATAGTAGGGTTGAATGGATGTGTAGTACAAACGAAACTATGCCCTTCTGGAACGTGTGGGACGAGTGACACGTTTTGGGGCAGGATCTGGATGCAAAGCTGGATTTTCTGAGACGACAGTAGGTTGGGCAGCTATGATGGGTTGGCAGCGAGTTGATGATGGCTTGCGTGCGCCTGATGCGTTGGAGCTCCTACTCACAGAGCTCCCAGAGTGAGCAGGATCGTTCAAGGAAAGCCGGTTGACTTCGACTTGTAACTGCATAGTAGTTGAGATACTTGAATCTGTTAATGCAGATGTATTAGGCGCAGTGACTGAAACGGATGACTCGCATCGTGTCACAAGATTCGGGTCATCCAATGCTGAACCTTCATGGAAGCCAGAGAGTGGGGGTGGTACAGGTGTATTAGTGGCATTGGATGGGGCGGTGGGTGACGGATGGTTCTCAGTGGTGATAGAATGTCGTCGAGGTGAAAGTGATACAGGAGGACCAGAGGACGTGGTGCCTTCGTCATAAAATCCAGTAGTCGGCCTCTCGGAATCCAGTTCATCCAGAAAATCATCTTCCCATGTACGTGATGGCGGTGTCAGCACGGTAGAAGGATTGGAAGAGGACAGAGTCTGATTGATGTTGAATACCTCCCAATTGAAATAATCGATAACTTCAAGCGCCCAGGAACTGCGTTTGAATAGACGTTCTAAATAGTAATTGAAGTCACCGCCATAGTTGATGTTCGTACTTCCTCCAACCCCCGCTGCAGTGAGTTCCTTGTCAGGGGATAATACAAAGCGCGCCTAAGTAGATGTGAGAATTCATTGAATGTTAGATGTTATAAGTACGCACAAGAATGGCTGCCGATGCGATCAGGCCCTCTGTAATGGACTGGACCCCCGCCTTCTGACCTCTACCCTTAGGGCCACCCTTCTTTTTCTCACCCCGAACAATTGACGTCGGACCATAGATGATGACACGACAGATCTATGTATTGTGAAATAGAAGGAAATAAGTGGTCAGTATGTGAGCATATTGGAACACAATTAGTACAATACCTTGACGAGGGCGGGCGACTTCAAGAAGTCAGGGGCCCTTTGGGAGGTAGGATTTGCGAACAAGATCGGAGCAATTCGGTGGTAAGCTCCATTACGTTGGAGGAGCAGAAGGAGGGATTCGTTTCCAGCCCTCTTCTCAGGCTCGGAAAATATACTTCCGTCAAACTTGAAATCAGCGAAGATAACCGGCGCGCAGTTTTTGATGACCTTCACAATATTTGACCGCTCTTGACTCGCAAAGCCAGTAAACTAAGTAGAAAATATGTTATTCCATTCCCGAAAATCAATGGATGAGAAGAACATACCACACGACCGAATGATGCATATGTGCGCAGCAGTTTCTTGTCGTCCTCGTCATCATTGACAATAGTGAAGAGCTCTGCCCTTGCACATGCCACAATTGACTCTGACGAAGAAAACCGTGTGAGCGACCGTGGATCAATGTCAGGCTTTTGGCCGACAGGAAACATGTTATCCGGAATCCAGAAGTGATAACAAATTACATATTTTTTTGCGATCACACTGATCCTGTTATGCGCTGAGATCGTTTTCACATCGCCCCCCTTTGCCGCTTTCGGAAGACGAGATGTTGATGCCAACAAGTCGTATTGCTTCTCCAGGGCATTTAGGCGTGCATGCAAATTGCCATATGCCATCTGTGCTGTGGAAAGAGACTGCGAAACGGGTTAATAAGTGTTGTGAAACCTGATAGATGAAATTGTAGTCATTACCTTACGAAGATCAGCTATGCTTGCATCAGGTCCTGGTACCTGCATGACCGTTTGCAGTTCTATAATGTCGGCGTTGTCGTCTTCTTCGTTCCCCCTCTCTTCATCGTCACTGGGCTCATTTCCAATCCCATCAAGCTCAAGTTCAAAATCATCATCTGACATGACGACCGAGCGGGTTTGAGATGTCACTGGAAGGGATGTGGGTGAGAACTCGACGAGAACTCGACTTCCTTTAAATTTGGTGTGAGCGGGAATTAATCTCACCTTTGCAGGAAGAAGAAATCTACTTATCCTACACGTAACATCGAATGCAGGCATTTTACATCAAGCGGCCGTAATAGCGACACTGCATTGTTAACCCTCAGCGTACGATAGGTCGACTAAAAACGTCAAAACTTACAGCATTAGAGGGAACGAGTCTCCTTACACTACCCTGTAGAGGAATGGCCAACGACTGACACGTCATAGTGGGTGCCGTGCACCTTGATGCACGACGTTGACACAAGGCCTGTTTCCTCTAGAAGGTTCAGGGATGATCGCCAAGCATCAACCGAATGACGCCGTTTTCGAGATCCGAGTTGTTGATACGCTACTCACCTGTAACTAACCCAATCAGAATATACCTAATGTGACATAGAGAGGAAGTTATACTTAAATATCCAAAGGCCGTGTCCAGGAGGGTGGACAGGTCCTCAAGGCAGGCAGGTACAGCGGGGAGTGATACCGAAGAAGATGATGGGTGTCAGTGGGGTAAGAGGGACATAATAAGGTCCAGCAGAATCAGAAGGACGACAGCCGAATACGCCCGTAACGAATTTCAATGCCTACCAGCTTCCTCACGACGTCCGCAAGTTCACTGCCTCCTCGCCAAGGTTAAGGTTATACACTGCTTGCTCCATATCTATCCATGCTAGCCCTGGAAGAACGTGCCATCAGCACCGAGATACAATAGTGTTTGATGCCCGCCCAGCACAGCAGTGATTCTGGGCCGATTCTGCAACAAGGGGGAAGGGGATCGAGGAAGGTCACTCACCATGTATAGCATGCCAGTAATACTACTGTCATTGACAACAAAGACGGTCCCGTAGATATGTCAGAGGCCGGTGAGACATCTGGTAGAAACAGCATTGTAGTCTTCGTGTGAACTAAGGCTTGATGCAGAAGATACGGTAGAAGGTGTGCGAGACAATGATGGGGACGGCGAGGAAACGTCATGGTTTGTCTTGGAACCGGGGTGCTCGACGGAACGCTGACAGGGGCCGGTGTATGCGCTAGAACTGGGGGCGCTGTTGGAAGCAGCAATGGTGGAGGTGGTAATGAAGGCGTGGACGTAGAGATGGTCTCTGAGATCAGTGTAAGATCTCCAGGGCTGGTCAACGGAGAAGGGCTAGGACACATCATGGACGTCTCGTATGATTCGTCACGATCCTCGTGCAGAGAAAACAGATTGAGAAAATGGCGTGGGATGGAAATGGGTTGAATCGTAGGACATATCTGTTTCCAGCGCCCATTGAGAAGGGTGAATAGAGGGCGTGCGTTCTGGTTCCGGAGTTTCGTCGGATTCGCTTGGTGACAGGTCGCTGAAGACTGGCTCAGACTCGGTAGGGGGTGATTCACTGACCACTAATCTAGATGACGCCGTCAAGCCGACTGTCCCTGTCCTAAGCAATTCTCCAGGAAATGTTGGCAAAACGGTGGACGGATCACCAGTAGCGACAATTTATGTATGCGTCACTTCCATCGCGGCAGGATTGCCGCTAGAGAGCGCTGGGCTGAATTCAGACAGAGGCAAAGGAACCGCCGCAGAAGATACAGGCGGCTCGACGTCAGATTCTGAAATAATACTAGATGGGATGACCAAGAGAGTTTTAGCGGGAGGGGTGGGTGCTCACTCGGAGGAAAGATCGGCGGCCAACGACCATGGCGTACTTGCTTCAGATGGAATGGCTTTGCATACCGACGCGGTCTCGAATTGCGTTGAGTGCTGGCACTCGCAGATGTCTGCCGTCACAAATTCCATTTCTGTCTCTGTCTTGCACTTCTCTGCCGGGACAAACTTGGTAGAGACCTCAGAACGACAAATCTCCGCAGTGTAGAACTCGGTAGACGTCTCCGTCTTGCGTACATTGGCAGTGTAAAGTTTTGATGACGCTTCAGTCTTGCACACCGACGCGGTGTGGTAGTTAGTCTTGGATGGGATAGTAGGAAGTGACTTGAATGAAGCCGTCAATGGGGAGCTCGTGGTCTCGTATCCCGAACGAGGAACGTGTCGCACGATGTCTTCGAAGCCGCCGAGAAGAAGGCATTGTCAGAGATCGGAGAACGGCCTTGGCTTCATCTTCGAGCTGGAAGGTGTCGTCACTCTGACATCCCCACCAAGTCACGGGCCGCTCGAAACAGTGATAGGCGATCCGCCTCCCAAAATTGTGCCTCCAACGAGACTCAACCCAAATCCAAGCCCAGGCCTTGCGTTCCTTGCCCTACTAACAGCAGTCACGAACTCCGCATCTAGGCCAGTCAGCGAGCTAACACAGCGCAATGAGCGGCTGCGGCTGGGAGCGATGACGCGGGGGTCACTGGGATACACGTATGACTGATTCGAAACAGCTGCATCATCAGTGGCGCACGTATGATGAATCGGATATGAAGGTGCACATGATGGCGACCCAGTGCTTAGGCTGTCCGACAAGTCGGAGAGGCTGGGGATAGCATGAAGCGGAGGGACGAAAACGGTTGATGCTGAGCCCGATGCTGATTCGGACGTACTTGTTTGACTGGCTATTGTGCGGATCGTCGGAATGGATCCCGTCGGAGATCCTGGCTCTGAGCGGCTTGGCAGTGTGACGGAATGGTCTAGTGCTTCCCTGTACAGAAATTTAGTCGCACATCACAGCTGGAGTTGGAATTTAACCCTCACCAAATTGCACTAACCCAGCGAACTCGCTCACAGGCGCTCTCGGCAGCTAACCTCTCTACTCCATCGCTGTATAATAATTGGAGGAAGTAACTCCAATAAATTGGAACCATGGCCCTCGACAACTTGCGCCCTAACGGTAATTGTTCCTCCCTGGCACTAGAATGCGTCGGGAGGGGACTGAGCAGACTTCAGTGCAATTTAATAAGTCCAGAGTGACAACGCCTCTGCCTCCGCCTGGAGCGATCCAGGATAACGAGAGCATGTGTGGATACAAAAGGGCCTCACACCGCTGCCACCTGTAGGGCGGCCCCGAATGCACGCTAAGCTACCATAAAACCCCAATCCAAAGGGGCTGTCGAAAAAAAAAGATAGGTAAATCCAAGGTTCGGTTCCACAAGCAAGACGCTTACCTCACAGCTATCACGAGCATAGGGACCCAATTCAGTCATGTCAAACGGCGGAGGAATAATGCTGCTAGCTATGCTTTTTGGCATCGTAGGATAATGGTTGCCGTTTGCGTCACCAGATCCAGATTGCCCATTCTGAGCGCGAGGGCCACTTCGTTCAGCGCGTCGCCTCAGACTCAATACGCTGCCGAGACCCCCGCTTTGACCTGCCTTGCTTGATAGGGAGGTGGTGGACTCCGTGGGCGATTGAGGCGATTTGGTGAGTGAGGGGGTGCGTTCCTTCCATGCCACAACAATGTTACAAACCGACGTGAGCGGAGAGCGGGGAGATGTTTGCGGGCGATGAAGAGTGGAGGTTGATGAAGTAATGCTAGTAATGTTGGACGCCGTGAAGGTGTTCGAGAATGTGCTTGCGAAGTCGCTCGGGCTCAGTTGGCGGGAACCGTAGCATGTAGAAGTACCATACCCAGTTGTGGTGCCCATGTGGGGGTAGACTGGCCGACCGGGTGGAAGGGGCTGTGGGAACGGTAAGCTGGCATGGATGAGGTGCGAGTGTGGCCAAATGACGACTCCGAGAGTGTCGAAGCCCTGTCTTCGAAGAATGCTATAAGGTCGCCAGTTCTTCGACCAGGAGCACGGTCAGCTACAAAATCGGTCTGTGACCGAGTGTGAGCGGGACTTGGAGATGCAGTATTGATGCGATGCGCGGAAAGTCTGTGTGCTTCTGTGACAATCCGGGCGCCATGAGAAGTTGGACGCGAAGGGATGTTCTCTGTGCGTTCTGAAATGGTGCTCAACCTGTTTCCATCGCGATTGTCGATGGAGTACGTGTCAAGACTGGTTGAATACGATGGGGTGGTACCAGTGTAGGTCAGTCCAGCGGATGAGGAGCCACGAGACCACTGGGTGAGCATGTCCTCTGTGCTCTCGAACTCGCGATCGATATCGTTCAGCGCGGCTTCCACTTCGGCGGTTTCCTCCAATGAGTTTTCTTCAAAATATGAATCATAAGAATGCCCAGATCCCCTGGGCGAAACGTTGACACGTCTCATGTGGAGATCAGACGTGGCGCCCTCGCCATCGGAGGAGGCAAGGGGTGTATCTTGGCGATGCTGAGCAACCGTGGCCCTCGGCGACTTGCACCCCAACGGCAATAGTTCCAACGTCAGATTCCTCCCTGGCACTAGGATGCGTTGAGGAGACTGCCACACCACTGCCACTTGTAGGGCGGCCCCGAATGCACGCTGAGGTACCATAAAGCACCAATCTGAAGGGGCCAGCGAAAAAGAAGAAAAGAAATAGGTAAATTGAAGGTTCCATTCCGCAAACAAGACGCTTACCTCGCGGCTATCACGAGCATAGGCAACCAATTCAGTCATGTCAAACGGCGGAGGAATAATGCCGCTAGCTATGCTTTTTGGCGTCGTAGGATGATGGTTGCCGTTTGCGTCGCCGGATCTAGCTTGCCCATTCTAAGCGACAGGAGCTGGGGTTCCCACACTGATGATATTATGGGGTGGGGGTGGACGAGCAAAGTAGGAGATGGCTCACCTGGAGATGCAGGCATGAGAATGTGTCGAACAGGTGGGTGTTGATGGAATGGTTCTTGAGTAGGAGTGTGTGAACCAAGGGGATGGGAAAACAGGTGTAACCGATGGTGGTGGACTCGGGACAACGGGGACACGAAAAACAGGACTGGGGACAACAGAGGGCACAACCCCAAGATAGTTTATGGATGTTGAGGACCAGGACAAGCTACGGGCTGAGGAGGAACCGACGGTGGAATGACGAAAGCGCCCCATTGAGGCTGCGCAGGAACCTGCGGTTGGGGCATAGCTGGGTGGAGGGTCAGTGTGGAATGATTCATGGTAGCTGAAGAGAATTATTCCAGTACCGCTACTATGTCGAGCCCAGCAAGTTGGACATGAGGAACGTGCTCCGCTGGCGACAAAGCTTACTGGCTCCGGGTCTAAATTGGAATCGCTACTAGGATGTCCAGCACAATACGTGGCATCGGTCGACCATTGCCCGATCCAATAATGTTCCCATCCCACATGATCCGTTTGTCGTCGTACTTGGGCCCAGCCAGTGAGTCAACTGTGTGCCGCAGAAATACCTCGCCTTCAATAATATACCATGAGATCATGGCATATGGCAAACTTGTCACGGTCTTCAGAAGCACGTGAAGCACTGAAATTGATCAATGCTATGAACTTGAACACGATGATATAGCTCACCATAAGAACAGAGAGGACGAGTAAGATAATATAATACTGCAAGTACTACAGACACTGCGGCGATCAACTGCACCAATCAGGTTGCGCAGATACGTCTTTTGGCACTGGAGTGTATACGATTCAGGACCGAGGTCATCATTGATCTTCTTCGTGAGGTCCTGGCGGGAATTGTAAGTCAATATGGCTCAGCAATAATAGTACTAATAGCATCGACAGTAAATGCATGCTCACAAAATGTCGGATTTACACCAATCACGTTCTTGAGAGGGGAAGGAGGGTTCAAGAAGCAAAATCACTAGTAAGAAGTACGTGGTAGATCATGAGGACACCGTGGTATAATCGATGGATGCATATTAATGATAATAATAATATCGGTTTATGACATATAATCATCAATGCATGATTGTCACTACTAGGATGGAGGCAATTAAATGATTAGTAGAGCACCACAATAGCTGTAGAGAATATTATTACCTGAACCCTGTTCCTATTCCACCCTATCATTCGAAGGAACATGTCACCATCAAGATGTCTGACAATGAAGAACTCATCCCGATTTGCAGGATCAGGATACAGCACAGCACCCCGAATAATGGATATGACAGGGATAAATATTGGGCTTGAACGAGCAGCTGCCTTGACACGAATCAACTTCAACTCTTCATCAATGCGACGTCTAGCACCAAGTCCTGCTGTGTATGGTTGTACCAGGGCAAATTGAAAGGTCTGATCATCACCATCCAACTTTATCTTGCAGGAAAAAATGCAGATCAACCGCACAAAAGCAGTTTCTGACTCTGTGAGGTGAATCAATGCACAATCATACCGGGGTTTTCCATGGAATGCTGGGTTGCAGCGAAGATGGTCAACCTTCTCATTCCAGTCCACTGCAGATTCATATCACACTCTAATGTAGCGATACTCTTGTATCTATAGTATACATAATAGTGAGGGAGAGAATTAATCATAAGCCCCTAAGATATATGCAAGGAAGAGACATTACCAAAAAGTTGGAAGGAATATTCATCCAATTGATTAAATTGTAGCCATAGGAAGGAAGATTTGTATTGATGAAGTCAGTAAACTTCTGTCGGAACCCTCGAAATGCAGAATCCTTTGGGGAGTGTTCCTTCTCAAGGTCTCCAATTTCTTGACAGTGCTGACATGCAGACCCAAGCTTGACATTTCCACAAGATGTATCTGGTAGATCATTTAGGTGATCCTCAAGATCTGTATTTGCCAGCTGTTCATCAACAACATCTATGCGAGCACGAAGGAACTTCAAAGCCAGTTTGTAGTGATCAACTCGGAGAAGCTGTAAAAGTTTAAAACACTAGTACTAGACAACAATTACAGCCTTTCAACTCACCTGATTTGCAACATCCTTATTATTTGTGTGATCACGATAAGCATCCTTTAATGGCTTGTGCATTGCTTCATTTGGACGTGTGCTGTAATTCCTGGATACCCCTTTTCTTTGGATGTCACGAACAACATGCTTCCAAAGGTGTGCCTTTGGAAAATCCCAATTTTCTTTGAGATCTTCAATTTCAGACTCCTTCACACATGCAATATATGCCTTGTGTTTTGGGTAAGATGACCTGCAATTTGCAACTCCTGATTACTTACCTCGAGTTTGGCACTCCAAACCATTAGTTCCTGGCTAAACATCTCCAGTGTGGTCTCTGTGTGAAGGTCTAAGTCAAATAGACTCTCCATATCTAGGTAGCTCCTGAGCATATGGAGCAGCTGATAACCCTCCCGAGTTTTTGCATGGGTTATCACATTCAGGGAGGCATAAAACACCTCCTGAGATGAATAGATTAGAATGAAGTCAAGGACAATGAATAATGCTTCAACCAACCCTTCCCAAATCACGCATCTTGTTTCCATCAGTAAATGTGATGTGAATGAATGTATCAAAATGATGAAGATTCTGCCATCGAGGAAAAAGTGAAACACTGGTGATAATATCAAACAAACACATTAGCAAGAGTAGAATATCAGATTTGAAAATGAGCCATACCTCTCTTCTACACATGCCTGAGTCCCACGACCAAGTGCCTTGAGAATGGTCTTCAGATCTCGGAGCATATGTTTACCAAAGAGGCCATGGTCACCCAAGTGCAACTTATCAACACTTAATGCATCATGAGGATCTGAGTTTTCAACCCTCCAGAAGACATTCTGGCATTGAAACCAGAGGGTTATATTATTGTTAATTTGACAAGTAGCAATGTGTAACTCACCTGTACAGGACGTAAACCCAATGCTTTCAACCTTTCCTCACCCACTGACTTCTTAGCTTCCCAGGCCTCTAGAGCCAACCTCCCCTGCTCCATTGTCCTCAAAGGATGATTTTTTGTAAGGTCATGAAGTTCTTTAAGAGGTACAAGACAGATAGGGCAAGGGTGTTTTGAGTTAACACCACGTAAAAGTGCCATCACACACCTACATAATTATTTAAATGAATAATAGGATTTAGTAAGTGCACAGTGCACAGGAAGTTACAACTCACTGCTCTTCATAATCAGCAGACAGTATAAGAATGAGTGGGAAAAGCCAGCGTAGAATGGCATCATAGCATTCATGAGCATAACCTGTCTTTGACAACTCTATCACCATCTCAAGAAATTTGAGAAATGCTTCATGCCAGACAACACGTTTAAAGTTAGCATATGATGTTTTGCCTTCATCAGATGCAGCCTCTGGAACCTAGAAGGTGATATCATTCAGTATTACAATCAACACACTCAAAAGAATGTAAATGTACAATTGGTAACCAGCCAACAACACAACCCCCTCCTATCTGATCACTGTTTCGTATATGAACTGGTAAGTTTGCACAACGGGCAATGACAGGATACCCCTTGACTGTGCCATGTGAAGACAACTTTGTCTTATCTGCATATAGAATAAATGCAAATGGGACAGCATTTGGGACATCTGGTAGATGTGACTGAGATGCAGTGGCAATTAGCATAGAGTGATGGGCAGACTTGGAATACCATGACTAGTACCTGAATATCCCACCATCTGTCTCCAGTCCATGGTTCACTGAAGAAGCGCTCATACTTGATGCCATTATGATGGTAAACTCGTTGTGCATCCCACACAAAGTGTGGTGCAAGAAGAGGGTTATGCAAAAGGTCAAGGGCCCAGTCCCATAATGGGCGAACATAGACATCAAATGTCCGAACTTCCTTTTGATATGGGGCATTGATCTCACATCGTGAGAACTATCAAACAATGACTATTGAGTAAAACACAAAAGATAATTACTATTAGAGACACACTGGTGTTAATCGCTGAGCTGCAGTATCCCAGGCCTGACGCAGGTCAGACTCATTCTTCATTGTAACCTGAGTTGAGCCATCAGATACACTTGAAAATAACTTCAGAAGGGCATTTATTTGACGCTCATTGAGGCCAGCCTCCAGTGCAATCTCAGAAAACTCAAAGTCTCCACGTGATTTGAAGGGTCTCCAAGGCTGATCATCAGACAATGGCATGGGCTCACCACCACCACCAATGCTGAACTCGTCATAGGTGTGGAACTGAGGTGGCTGGCTGGAGCGTGGATGGTACTCAGTTTTGAACTCTGGTGGACCAGTCTGTGATTCAGATGCCACAGGACTGCTCCTCATTGAAACATTAGATGATCCTGAACAAATCTCCGAAGTCAGTACATAGTAGCAATTTTAACTGAAATATACCTGGACTGTGTGCAGGAAGATCATCCTGCCCACCAACGTCAGCATACACATCATCAGACAGATGTGTAATATCTGTATTTTCATTTAACATTCAAGCCAGGAGTCAGAAACAAATCAGAGGTTCCAAGGTGACAATAGGTGATACTTACTGTCATCTAATGCAGATGCGATATGTGCATCATCTCTGCCATCGCCATGTGATTGTGATGGTCCGGGTTGCATCACTGAGTCATCATCACCCAACGCAGAGTGAGCCCTGCGTCGTCGGAGCTGGCCTAATAGTAATGTAGGTCGTAATAATAGTAATAGAAACAGGCATTATAGAGAATACATACTTATTTCCAGTTCAATGTTGCAGGCCGCTTCCTGTTGTTTGTTCTCGATATGCTTCCGGCAGCTGTCTTCATGTCGTCGTAAACCCTGGATCTTGAATTGCTTCGAACAGTATTTGCAATTGTGTAGTTCATTCAGAGTATCTTCCGAGTACTTGTATTTGCCTCTGGAGTTGCGTTCGGCTGGCATGTCGACGCTCAATGTAGTAGAAAGGCTGAGGGACGTGGGAGCAGAGGGAAGAACTGCAGCAATGCGTTCGACTTCGACACGTTGAACGCACATTGACCACATATGCCTTATCAGGCATTTTGATTATCTCTACTATCTTGCAATGTTGATATTATATAATGATGACATTACAAGTAATTATCGTAACTTCTAACGACCGCGCGACCGACGTCTGGGTGTTTCATGTAGTATGAAAATCAGAACGACTCACCTGTGTTGAACTGCTCACCTCAAGTCCAGATACAACTGCTGTCTTATTACTATTAGTTAGAGCACTTTTTGATCCTTTACATGATGTACATATGGGCGCCCTTGACAAGCTATGCAGGTATGGAAAACAATCGTGTGTCACAGGCCCCCCCTCCCCCCCAGGTTGGTGATGGCGCTGTATACAATATCGTCGAACACCCCGGCGACGACGAAGACGACACGATCTTAGCTGAAAGGTTTGGGATGCCAGGGGCGAACTGAATGAGGGAGGCAGCGTAGGGACGTAAATGTAGATTGGGCGGCGAGTACCGTTGCTCGTTTGACGGCAACAAGGTGAGGCCACAAGTGGGGGCGAACGGTATAGTGGAGGGCGTCGGTGGGATCCACTTCTTGTTGGCGGAAGGGGGGGGGGCTTGAACGCGTTCTGATAGCTTCGAGTACCCCGGTGATGAGGAAGCCGATACGATGCCGGGTGGGGTGGGGGGTGACGCAGAGGAGGCGGGGGACGATGTAGAGAACAACGGTGAAGGTGTCTCTGGGGGCGAACTGAATGAAGGCGGCAGCGTAGGGACGTAATGTAGATTGGGCGGCGAGTACCGTTGCTCGTTTGACGGCGACGAGGTGAGGCCACAAGTGGGGGCGAACGGTATGGCAGAGGGCGGTGGGATCGACTTCTTGTTGGCGGAAGGGGGAGGGGGCTTGAACGCGTTCTGATAGCTTCGAGTACCCCGGCGATGAAGAAGCTGATACGACGTCGGGTGGGGTAGGGGGTGACACAGAGGAGGCGGGGGACGGTGTAGAGAACAACGGCGAAGATGTCTCTGGGGGCGAACTGAATGAAGGCAGCAGCGTAGGGACGTAATGTAGATTGGGCGGCGAGTACCGTTGCTCGTTTGACGGCGACGGGGTGAAGCCACGAGTGGGGGCGAACGGTATAATGGTGGGCAGTGGGGTTTACTTCTTCGTTGGCAGAAGAATATAAGTGAGACAATATTAATAAAGGGCCGGGTCCCGCAGTCCTTGAGCACCATCTCCTCGAATTCCTTCAGTGATCCCCGGGCGATTGGGAGAACTCGTTGAAGGAGGAGTGCCGCGAAGGTGACTGAGGGGTGTAGTTTCGTGCGATGGAGGGCATGCGCGATATAATACGGAAAGTTGACCACAGCCAGACGGCGGCGGCGGCAGCTTCAGAAAAGCAAATAGGTGGGTGACGGGGCTTCTGGTGCACATTGGAATGAGTAGGGACGATAAAAGAATGTAAGTGCTTACCAGCTGGAGATCAGTATCCGGGGGGGAGGCATTGTGCAGTGTATGAAAGGGAGACTGGCGGCAGGCAGGTTGGACAGCCCCTACAATGCTCTGACAATGCTGGCATAATATATTTTAGTACATTATCAATACAATTGGGTAATTGGAGTGCCTGACAATGCTTATTATAACCCTAATGGGGCATATGACAAGCCGGCGGCATTAAAATGGTACCAAATAATTTTCCGACAGTGTATACATTTGCTTACTACCTAGGGGGCTTTGGATTACTACTGCTTGCTCACTACAGTATACATAAGTCAATAGCACAAGGGGATTGAGCAAGGGCAGTCAAATAACATACCAGATGGTGTGGGA
>Ga0307516_10005545_pt1 | contig 15050 bp, 22 predicted proteins | sample 19_EM_MG_FD_203310 | JGI IMG/M metagenome (GOLD analysis project Ga0307516, IMG submission 203310) | Populus trichocarpa ectomycorrhiza microbial communities from riparian zone in the Pacific Northwest, United States - 19_EM | ecosystem: Host-associated > Plants > Roots > Unclassified | place...
CCCCCCTCGCCCGTAACAGTCATCCATCTCTTCTTGACCTGATTCGGACGGGCACACCTTCTCTATTGAACCATCCTCCTCTTACCTCCTCCATTCTCCTCCCCCCCCTCCCCCTCTTCGCTTGTTTTATAGCCACTGTTTCATTTCTATCAATTGTCTTCCCCACTGGGCTGCAAAGCCCTCGTTGTATCTTCGTGGTATGCCTCATTTTTTGACGCCCACCACCTGGTCCCCCTCCCGTGCGCTCGACAGTAACGATCATCTTGCATTCCAGCTCGCCCCTTTGTTCATGGATGCAGACTCCCTGTTCACGAGCCAATATTCGACTGCCTGGACAAACTCCCCCGTCTCCGACCACCACACTCACAACCGCTCGTCAACCTCCTCAACTCCGAATCATCTCAATTCCTCATCCACATCCGCCATGCTGAACACCCCAATTTCTCGAGCTTCCCCCTCCATGTCCCACCAAATGTCTGGTTTGGTTGACCCCCACAACCCCCTCCAGCCTTTCGCCTCCAGCGAGCTCTCCAACGTCTTCGCGGCCCCTCTCGATCCCAACACTTTTGCCGCCCTCGCTGCGTCCGGGATGCTACCTCCTACCCTTTCCCAGCCCCCTCACCCCACCTCCGAATCGATACGTAACCCTTACGCTGTTCAACCACCCCCCTTCCTCTCCACTGCGCCTCACATTGTGGACGGCCAGTATCCCCCCAAACTCTCCAACTATTCGCATACAATCCCCAATTCAGGCCCGCAGATCAAGCCCAAACAGACAACCGTGCGTCGAATCGCTTGTTTCCTATCATCTCGTCTATACTTTCCCTCGTGACGATCCCCTAATCTCACCCATAGATCTCCGGCCTACACGTTCAGAGCAACCTCCATCCTCGTACTCCGGTTCCGAGTAGATCTAAGCACGGTTGGACCCATCCCTCCACCACTCAAGCTGCCCACGACCAGTTCATACCTGCGTATGGCCCCGGTTACCCCGCCGAGCGCACCCACCCCGGGCTGCCTCCTTCCTTATGGATGTCCCCTGCCTCAACTGCTCCATCTTCCCCCGGGTTCTCCGACTCGATGCCGTACAGTTCTCTGAATGGTTACGGTTCATTTGATCTCCCTGCAAATGGCGCTCTCCCACCCTCGCTGCACCCGCAGCCCACCGCCGCCAACGTCCATGTCTATAGCTCTCCTGTTCAGCCTTCCACTCCTGGGCTACCATCGATCACAACGACCACTCCTACGGTCAGTGGGCCCAAGTCTCCTATCTTCTCCGATCTCTTTTCGGATGACCCGCGATCACCCACAACGACCGCGATATCGCCACAGGACGCTTTCCCTTCACGGAAATTGTCCGGCAGTCCTGATCTCGTGTCGACACCAGACCTCTCTGGGGACCCTGCGGCTATGGCGAAGCAGGATCCTTTGGTAACTCAAGTTTGGAAGATGTACGCTCGGACAAAGGCCACCCAACCCCACGCTCATAGGATGGAGAATATTACATGGAGAATGATGGCTTTGGCACTGCAGAAGAAGAAGCGGGAGGAGATGCGCAACGCCGCGGATGCGCCGAGTCCCCCCACCAAGCAGCCGGTTCCTGACACTGTTGCTGTGAAACATGAATCGCCCTCGGTCCCTCCTCGGGATCTCGGAGAGACGGGACGCGGCCGGAGAATTGACAAGGGAAACGCTGCCAAGATTAGTGTTGTCGGTTTCGACGCTGACGGTGTTGACGATTCCGAGTGCGTTTGCACATCTACGGCCCCCTTTTCAGTCTGTACTGATCCACCTTTCCGTTAGGGACATTGAGCCAATGGACTGGAGGGAACTCAGTAGGTCTCGATCCCGGGCGCCTATGGACTGGAGGGCCGAGAGTCGGTCACGGTCTCGACCTCCTCCCCTCAATGTGGCTCAAGGTTTGGGTTTGCCATCAACGCTACTTGCGAACCCCAGGACTCCCGTAGAATCCGCCAAACCTAAACCATCAACCCTCTCGTCCATCCCGGCATCTGGTCCCCCAATGACTGTTCGGAGTCCAATCACCCATAAATCCCCGCAGAACGACGCTTCCTATGTGCCTTTTCCAGGGGTCCACTCGCCGCCTTTCGATAGCCCTACGGGTCACCCCTCTTCACTCCCTGCCCTAGGGCTGCATGGTTTCACCCGCCCACCCCAGGATCCTCCACCCACGTTCCCTAGGCACGTGCGAAAGACAAGTTTCGACCACACGGTTACCAAGGACGGCATTTTGGCCGATATTCAGGGCAGGCACCAAGTCAACGGCAAGCCACGTTCACCCGGAAGTATTGCTGGCACTAAGCGAGTCGCAGATGGCCCCCACATTGAGAGCATGCTGCGGGGAGACATCCTTCATGGTATGTCAGACTTGGACACCGCGATTGGGTCCTCCGTCTACGACCAAGATGCCAACACTGGCTTCCCCTCAAGCTCGTTCAATTTTTCCGTCAATTCAGTCAACTACGATGCCTACTTTGATATGAACCAGGCGACTGGTACGACGAACGTGGTGTCCACGTCATTTTCCCCCTCGTCCTCGTCAACCCCACTCCATATCAGGGACAAGACAGCGCCAGGCTACCAAATCCACGGCAAGACATCTCCCCAGATCAACTCTGAAGGATTGTCTGCTGCGGCCGTTGCGGCGTCCGCTGCTGTTGCAGAAGGGTACGCTCAACTCGGCCTCGCAGGTGGTCTGGACGATTACTCCCATATCCTGAGCTTCTACTCTTTCTCGGAACACCCCCCCACTACCAACACGTCAATAGGGGGGCACCTGCCCAGTTCAGGCTCATATGACACCATGCAGATACCATACACTCACGTCGACCCAACGCAGATTTCGCCCCCCTCCGGTGACATCGACGGCAGTGGGCTTGGGGGTATTGGAAGTCAGCGGGTGTACAACGACACCAGTCCTTCGAGTGATGGGTGGGGTATTGGATCCGGTCCCACCAGCACCGGAGCTTCACCGGAGCCCTACAATGGATCCGCCGCGTCGACTCCTCCTTCAGTCGAAGGGGTTGGATCCGGGCACTCAGGTTCGGGAACCACTACGAGTGCGAGGCATCCGGCGAGGAAGATAGTTTCAAGTAAACGGGTTGCTCAGGAAGTACAGAGAAGAAAGTCCGTTTCTTCCACCAATGGACCAGTGCCCGGTACCTCGAATCTTTTGGGGGGTACCGTAGATTCGAATTCGAGGCCAGGGAAGGGTGCCAACGAGGAAACTGATCCATCCGTCACGGTGTGTCGCAACTGCCAGACAACGAACACCCCACTTTGGAGGAGGGATCCGGAGGGACAACCCTTGTGTAACGCGTGTGGCCTATTCTACGTGAGTCTTGTTCAGTGCTTGGTTTTTTTCTTCGTAAGAGGATGTTTCGTTTCTGATTCCCTTCACGCAGAAACTGCATGGCGTGGTTCGACCGCAATCGCTCAAGACCGATGTAATTAAGAAGAGGTATGGCTACTCTGCCGCAACCGAAAGAACGCACCCTAACCCAATTAAACAGGAATCGAACTAACGGCACACCGCATAGTTCAACTACCCGGAAAGGGTCGTTGTCCTCCAAAGTTCCTCCCACAACTAGACCTCGGTCATCGACGATTACTGGAGTCCCCTCGAGTACTGTTGGCACGAGGCTTTCACCCGGAACGCGCGTCGGGAACAACAGTATGACGGCGATTAGCAACGGTGCGATGAAGCGGCAAAGAAGAAGTTCTGTCAGTGTTGCCGGTCGGAAGGAGGACGAGAGCTGAGGTTTTTCTTTTGTATTTTCTGCGCTATGCACTCTCGTTCCTGGTTCGCGATGCCCCAATCCGTTCGTTTTCCCCCTCTCAGCTGCCCTCTTTCCGGCGTCGCGGTCATCGATTGTTGTGTCTGCCCTGTTTTTACTAACCGGCAGTGTTGATCCTCCCCCCCGTTCTTTATGTACCGAGGAAACCATTTACAGTATAGAGCCCATATATCCCCTCTGCAAATTTCCTGTACTATACGTATATGCGCATTATGGTTCTCAGCTCCATGGAAGAGAGAACGGGTGAAATAAAGTTTAGCTGTGGGCTTTAGCGACCAGACAGTGTCAAAGCTTGCGCCACCCACATATCCCCACCTATCGTCCCGTTGCTTCTTCGCCGTCGCCGCCTCCCAGGGCAACATTCGCCCTTCCTGCATCGGCTCCGTTTGTCGCAGCAGTAATCCTGGCGTCACTATTCAAGGGCCACCAGGCGCGCTGTCCGGTCCCACCTCCATCTTCCTTCCCATCGGGGTTCAAGCCCGTAGTGGCATCGAGCACGAATAACAGGCTTGGGTTGCCAGACACCCAGGACCAGCAACGGAGACGCTCTCGTACAGATCTCAACTTTGAAGAAGCCCTCGCTTCACCCGATACCATCCTACTGAGGGAGGGCGTCGATCTCTTTTCTCCCGAGCTCGAAACGAGCGTATCCATTACCCCACCACCGTGCCGTCCGCCTTACCACGGGAATCCACCAGGTGCAAGTGGGAAGTACGAAGGCTCGAACGCTGATCCGAGTCGTAATTCAAGAGGGAGGAATATAGCCACCCCACTGGAACAACCCGGTACGCCAAACGTCATTCCAGCAACTCCAACGCCTCCAAGAAACGATACGTCGTACCCCTTGACGACATCCAGTTCGAATTCCACCCCGTTTCATACACCGCTCGCGTCGCCTGAACCTTCGTGTGACGGAGAGGACAGACCATCACCCACCGGAGCCCAACCGAGCCCGCAACTTCCAAACCCGAGCCGCCTCGAAGGAATCCGTTTGCCACTTTACGACGTCGAGGATAAAGAGCATCGATTCAGACGACGATCTATGTATAGGTCACCTGGAAGCGCGAGCAGTCCAGATCTTGTGACTTTGCTCAAGAAAACGAAGCAGCGGAACGGGTCATCCAACACCGGTTCGAATGGGACAGGTAACAGAGACACTTTGCGTGTGGACACTCAGGAAGTAGGAAATGGTGGGAGGTTGAGGACGACTTCCGCCACGCCCTCGTCGGCTTCGTCAAATTCTATCCCTCGGCAAGGCCAGAGGCCGAGGGCAGCTAGGACCACAACTAACAGTTCCTCGTCATCACAGCGACGTGGAGATGATTCATCAAACTTCCTCAGCGCGCGAACCTCGGATTGGGTGCTCCCGAGCCCGTCGAGCAGTCCTACCCCTTCACCCTCTACTCTGAAGGCACGGTTTCCCCTTCGGTTCGCTAAGTCAATTACTTCGCGTCTTACGTTAATTTAGATCGCGAAAAATTCCGTCAGAGCGAAGACAACGGCCTTCCTCGGCAAGATGTGGGGACAGACCACCGTCCGCGATCGATCGGTACGTGGCCTTCGTGTTTTCGGGCGGCGTTTTGGTCTTCCTAACACCCGTAATCAAGCGTACTATCAATGGTTCGATTCCGACACCCGTTTCGTTAGCGTCCGTCGCCTTTTCAGACACCTTCCAACCGCCTGTCCCCCCGTTACCAAACAAAGAACAGCCAGGCTCCACCTCCGACGTGTTTGGCGACACGGGAACACCCTCAGTACCAAGTCCTAACCTTTCGAAACCCCTACCTGACATTCGACCCGGCAAAGATCCCTTGAGAGATAGCCAAGAGTCTGACAGCGGATCGATTGTTGTGGTGAACATGCCTGGGAGGGATGGCTCGCCTATAACGACTCCCGTCGCGAAGGACTTCAGGGACGTTGCCCCCACATCGAAGCATACCAAACGGCGGAGCATGAGCGTCAGCGATGTCGACGCTAAGCGAGCCTTATCGCAAAACAGCCCCATGCCCCCACGGCTGAAGGAACTGGAAAGAACCTCAAACGGGTGGGGAAGCTCCCTCAGTGGTATGTTCGCTGGAGCGCTGCCGGATGTCGTTTCTCCACCGTCGCTGCAGGATCCCACTACCCCCATCAAACGCCTCTCCAGCTCAAATGGAAAGGCTCAAGCCCTTCCTTTAGAATCGTGGGACTTGACGAACTCCGCTAGCCCTATGAGTACGTCCACGCCGATACGTGGCAATCTCCCGATCGTGAACATCGAACCTGCTTCGATCATTTACGATTCTCCGTTACCGTCCCTCGAAACCGCGATTGTCCCCCCACGCTCGTCGTCGCTACACACCCCAGTTAAGGCCAACACCCTGGCGAGCCCTTCATCCTATACTCGAGGTCCAGGGCTAAGATACGGACCGCGGTCAGCAGGAGGATGGTCAGGAAGTATGTCCTCGGGAACTTTCAACACCCATGGATATTCCGGATCAAGAGATTCACCGAACTCGCGAATCCACCACCGGTCGACCGCATCAAACTCTGAACCTTCGCTTATTCCTCACGACGATCCCCCCACTCGGGATGACTCCCAGCGCGTGCGATTGGTCCCCTCTGTGGGAAGCTCGTTCTCGCGTTCAGAAACGGTGTCACCTATCACACCTCCTGATATTGGGTCTACCGGAGATCTGGTAGTGTTGAGTGGGAGCGATGCTATCCCAGGAGAGGAGCCGGACATCGACTCTAAGGCGAAGTCCTTGGCTTCACGGTGTTGGGCGGAGGACGAAGAGTTCTTGGCTAAAGAGAAGATCGCTGAGTGGCTCGGTGGCAAGTGAGCCAACTTATTCCTTGCGCCTTACGCACATGCTGAATATTTATGAAGCGGTCGTATCAACAATACCGCCCTGGGACATTACATGGATAACTTTGACTTCTCGGGCTTGCGGTTGGATATGGCGTTCAGACGACTTTGTGCGAAGCTGTTCCTGAAAGCGGAAACCCAGCAAGTGGACCGTATTCTCGACGCGTTCGCTTCTCGGTACTGGGTATGCAACAGAACCTGTATCTATGGAAGTCCCAGTATGTCTAGTCATCTATTCCATCCTGATTCGATTCTCTAATAACCTGTGGTAGGCGTTGTGCACGCAGTGGCATACTCGCTGCTCCTCCTGAACACCGATCTTCACGTGGCCGAGTTATCCACACATATGTCCAGAAACCAGTTTGTCCGCAACACGCTCTCTGCCGTACAGATGCAAGTCCATCCGAACGGCTCGAACTCCGACTTCGATTCGAGTAGTGGACGCCAAGGGAGCGACCACGCGAGTGGTACACCGGGAAAGAGGACCATAAAACGGAGCGACAGTATGACGAGTTGGAACAGCCTCTCCAGAGATACCGTGCCTGGTCTTCCACAAACCCTTTCGCCTCAGGTGAACGAGAGCACTGCATCCTTCCTGGCAGTCAGCAACGATCAGAGAGAGAACGGCGGTGCTACGGTGCTGTATGACCGTAACTGGGAGAACGATATGGAGGCCATGCTCAAGGTAAGCCAAACGACGATAAGACCTCTAGTTCCAAGGCTAAAGGAGAGCATAGGAAATGTATACGGCCATAAAAAACCAGCAAGTGCTGCAACCGCTGGGTGCTTTAGGTCGGGCATCCACCTCTTCTCTCTCACCTCATGGGACGTTGTTGCGTAATCGCAGCACTCGCGGACAACCTGATCGCTTGACGGCGTTCAAGAGAGGCAGCATCAGGGGGTTGAGCTCCATCCTCGCTCCCCCCAGCGGTGCCAGCCCCTACAGCAGTAACAGCAGCATCGATGGTCGGGCCAGTCCTGCGCCTAGCTTTGCAACGTCGAACGAAGTAAGTCTACGAGGTGCTATTTACGAAGTCCCAAATAATTCATCGCACATTACAGCTCCACGCTTCCACCGCTTCATTTATGACACCCACTCTCGGCTTCGCCTCAAACCTCTCGCATACAATCATCCGAGAAGCCCAGGAAGACGACGATCACAGCACTAAGAGCCACGACACTGATTCTACGAACATCAGCATATCGGACGAGGAACTTGCTCTCCTTGGCGCTCCGTGGGCCAAGGAAGGGATGCTCTGTCGTAAACAGTTCTGGGAGGCGACCGGAAAGAAGGCAAGGGTCCGATCATGGATGGACGTATTCGTCGTCATTCAACGGGGTGAAATGAACATGTTTACGTTCGGTGACAGGGGTGGTGGTGGGGGTGGCGTTGTCGGTGGTGGTAATTGGCTGGTGCTTTCCCCTATTTTTCTCGACCCTGGACCCACGCTGACGACGGAAACAGGAAAACGCCCAGTCGGTTGGCACGCTGCACCTAGCCCATTCACTGGCGCACGCACTTCCCCCTCCTGGGTACAATAGGCAACGACCGCATTGTATGGTGTTGACGCTCGCGAACGGCGCTGTTTACTTCCTCCAAGCTGGCACTGAGGAGTTGGTGAATGAGTGGGTCTCGACCTGCAACTACTGGGCGGCTCGACAGAGCAAGGAGCCGTTGGCTGGTGGTGTTTCCAACATGGAATACGGATGGAACCGGGTTTTGGACTCCTCCGAACAAACACACTCAATATCTGACGATGACGCCACGAGAACGGTGGACCGCTCGGACGTGATGAGTGTTCGTAGCACCCGGAGCCGGTATAGTCGAAAGGACGGCGTGGCATCTATGCGTTCCCAATCACCGTGGATGGATCGTATCCTGGTCAACGACTGGAAGGCACCCCTCCCTCCCACCGTCGCCAGCTCCCACGATGAAGAGACTCAGCTCGAGGCTTTGCAGAAACATGTGAAGTACATGAGTGAAGATCTTAAGTGTCACAACGAACTGAGGACGCCGATGATGGATCTGGTACGCTTCCGACACTCTGTGAAGCTCCTCCTGTCTTACGAATTATGCCCCCAGTACACCCCGAAATCACAGAACGCCAACAAAGCCCTTCTTAACTGGGAGAACAAGAGCAAGTACCTGCTCTCAGAGATTGTCAAATATCAGTCCTATATCGATTCTCTGCAACACGCGATGGCCCTTCGGTTGAAGAAACGAGGGGAGAGGGCTCTCGAACGTGCCTTGGTGGTCGCGGATCCCGACAGTGATGACGGGAAAGGCGCAAGGGACGACGAGACCGTCCATGACCATGGGAGTTCGAGCACCCGTTTCGCGACGATGCATAGACGTGAGAGTGCACAGATGGCCGAGGGATAGAACGCCCGTCGCACCCACCGATACCCCACCTGTTTATAATCCGTTCTTCCTTGCTGTTCTACCCTAACCTGGAGATAATTTTGCGCTTGTGTTTGATTGTCGTGGTTTCTTGTGCATTGTACATATTACTGGGTTTACATCTCACACCAAGTTAACCATCTAGTCGTAATGTATACTACCTAACGTTTCTTTGCGCGGGACTTCGACGCTGCGCCCCTCCCTTTTGTACCCGTCGCCTTCTTCTTGAACGTGCTCGGGTCGGGGTTGTCGATGATCTGAATCTCGTCTTCGTCTTCGTCGATTTCCTTCGTGGCCTTCCTCTTTTGCGTGCGAGTTGAACTCGTTGAGGGGAGGCTGTCGACCTCGATAACGTCTGTGCTTCCCCCGCCTCGTGACAACTGTGAAGAAACTGAAGGGCTACGAAAAGAGGTTGTGGATATCCTGGAACGAACCGACGAGGCTGGAGAGGCACCGCGGGAGTTTTGTTGACCCCTTTGCACCTTTGAACTCCCTTCTTCATCCTCCTCCTCGTTCCCGCCTAAGCGTGAACCGAACTCTGGTGGAGTGCCAGTCTGAAGGGGAACGCGGCCTTCTCTCCAGTCTCGCTCAAAGACATTTTCCGATACCAAGTCATTGCGGAGGGTCCGTAGGAAAGATTCGGCTCTTTCAGATAGACCGCTCGCGTCAAACATATGGTCTCCGGTAAGCTTGGCTTCGAAGAGGTCCAAGGGCAGGGATCCGGAGTTCTTGAATTCATCCGGATTATCGTCGCCGAGGTACTCCGTCCATTCCCACGGTCGATTCTGCACGGGCCCATGGTATACCAGAGTCCCATCTGGCTGTCGGCTGGCGTAGACCAGGTTTCTGACGGCTGAGTTGATAGCGACGTAAGGAAGTAGCGTGCGGAATTGATGTTTCAACTCCAGTGGCATATCTGGAGGTAACTGGGAGAGCTTGAAGTCCGGGTAGCTGTGAAAAGGGTCGTAGTTGATAGATCGCGGGTCGGTGGATGATAATTCTGGTGGGGTGTGGGTCAGCCTTTCACCGATCTGAGTCTGGGGATTTTGTACCGTCGATGACATAACAGAGGGTGTCCATCAAAAGGTAATAAGACGTAAAATCCTGCCAGCGACCATGCCCATAATGCTGCGAACAAATTGATCAGCAAAGCAGAGGGCGACAAAAGCCAAGCAAAATTACCAAGGTCAGCTGGGTCAACACCGAGGTAAGAGGTTGCGCAACGTCCTTCGCCTTGGGTGACCAGGCAGTGCCGATCGTCAGTACGAAGTGCAACAGCCTGGCCAGGAAAGTTATCTTCGAAGTGGTAGAAAGTTTGTCCAGTTCCTTGTTTTGCTCTGCGAGGAGAACCGCCTTGATCTCTTCCAGTCTATTACAGATCCGGGGGAGAATCTCGTCTTGTATCTGGCCATCGATCCTGGGAGGGGTATTGCTTCCGCGGAGCGGTTCGAGCGTCAGAATGAGTAATCGGAGGATATCTCCCGCTCTGGTGATAACGTTGGTCGGTCCCGCTTCCCTCAAGACTGGCGCACCAAGGCCAAGAATCCTTCCAACGTGCTTTATACCGTCGTTGAGGAACTGGCGAGGGATATCAGTTTGAAATGGGCGAGGGAACAAGATGTGAGTACCTTCCCCGCGACCTCGGCGCCAGCGCACTGTACAATGGTTGCGACGAAACTCGCCTCGTCCCGTGTGAAAGAGTGGCTGAAGATTTGGTCTGTCAACTGATTGAGGCTTGCGGACGCCGCATTCCGTGTGTCACCCCGAGACAGGTCCTCTCCGAGATGGCGCAAAGCGAACTGGAGTTCGATTTCCGTCGCCGCTCGCTTCCAGGGACTTAACAGAGACGAGAGAGGCTTCCATTGAGATGCGGAGGCCGGTGTCGACGGCGTGGCTAGAACGTGGAAAATCAGCAAGAGTATAAAGGCCAGGAGAGAAGTAACCAACTTGGAGAGCCGTCATCTAGCGCTAGCCGCAGCGCCGCCACCAACGATTCGCGTAGATAACCGGGTGAACCATCCGTTTCCAACGGCTGCTCAAATAGGGTCCGCACTTGATCGAGGTCGCGGTACACCGCTCGCTTAAAGTCATGACGTTGGCAGAGTCTCGAGCGTAGAATAATTATCCTTGTCCGGATCGCTTCCGACAGATGGGGGTTATGTTCCAGAAGAACGAGGGTCGGGATGGCCGCGACGAGCGAAGGAAAGTGCTCTTGGGAGAATACTCTCCCCCTGCGAGTCACAATCCGTTGAAGACTCATGAGGTCATCTACGCAAATATCTTCATCGTCCTCGGAGGTGACCTGGTCGCGGAGAAGCAGCAGCTCGAACAAACTGGTAGCTGGGGAAAGGTATGTGGAGATACTTTCCGCGTCTTCCTTGTTAGTCACCGAAGCCGCAGCACTCCATGCGGGGTAAATGAGCCCCTGCAGAAGCGTGGTTGTAGAAACAGCATCCGTGACAACAAGGTTCATCAAAGTGGGCACAAAAACGAGCCATAGGTCCCAATTAAGGGTACGAAGCTCAGTTGTCCCAGGACCGAGGAACCACTCGAAGACGTGATCATCGAGGCCATGGGGAAGTCGTTGGTCGACGCCGGACAGAAGATCCGCATAGCGACGGGCATAGGTCCTGCAGACCGCGGGGTTAAAGTTGAGCATTGAGATCTGTCGAAGGCTCGCGACTGTGTTGTCCCAGACTTTCGAGGACCACTCCTCCGATGTGCGATACTTGTACCAGAGAGTATTTGCCAGCTGTACCGGTGCCTTTTCGTCCGTGTCCTGTGCGAGTAAGAGAATTTCTGGTAATACGTCGGGAACGGAGACGGCTGGCTCGTTCGACGGGTAGAGTCTCTGAGGGACGATCAGTGAAGATCTGTAAGACCAAAAAGCGCGTACCTGGGACAATGCCACGGATTTCTCTATCACGTCCTGACGATCGCTTGGGCTCAGGTAACGCTCGTTATCCAATTCTAACAGAAGTTCCGCCAGCGGTCGGGAGTGGATCCCATTTGCAGCAAAGGTCTGGTGCGCGGTATACAACGCCTCCACAATCGTCTCCACGACTCCCATACAGACCCAGATGAGCCCGTACCTTCGCAGGGTATCCAATATCACCACGAGTTGGTCGGTCTGGGTAGTGTACTTAAGCAGGAGTAGGGACAGCTATAATAAAAAAAGAGTTTAGGTGAGGTATTTGAATTGCCGCTAACTTACGTCCAGAACGAGTTCACAACACCGAACAACCGAAATCAATTCGATCGAGGTGCAGTACACAAAAAGGACTCCTTCCGTCTCAGGTGTATTGTTAACGCCATTTCCAGAGTTACTGTAAAATGTCAGTCATGTGAAAGTGAGAGGAGAGGAGAACACCCGACTCACTCGGTAATGTATTTACGAAGGATCGGGTGGAGCCAAACCTTCAACATCTTAAACTGCTCGTGACATGTCGCGGAGAGGAGGGTCTGACACGACACTCGGGGGTCCGAAACGCCACCACCAGAACCGTTTGATGACCCTCCGAACACCTGTGGAAGCACAGCACGGATCTCTCTCCGGATTTGCCTTTCGTTAAGATCCTCCGTTGTTTCTCGAGCACGAGCACCAAACAAAAGCGTCCTCCTCTCTTTGGCCATAGAAATAGTAGTGTTATCTATGTATATCCACGCCAGGAGGTTGTAATGTCGGGGGTTTCCCTGACGTCATCAGGTGAGCAAAGCGCTAGGAGCCCACCGGAAAGGACGTACAGCATGTGGCCCTAGACCAACGTCTCCTCTCGCGATCAACCTCTGCACATACTGAGCATATGAAAACAACTGCAGTTTTATCAGTTTCCCGAGAAGCAGGGCGACGGTGCGCCGGTTGTCCAGTTCCCCGACGGTCATGGAAGTGTCCAACCACTCGAACAGCCGCATCTGGAACAGGGCATCGCCCTGGGGATACGATGGGTCCCTCAGGGCGAGCTGTTCGTCCAATTTCTCCTTAGACCGTCGAAGCACATTGGCCACTGCGTAAACGCGGTGGTCTCCGTACTGGAGAGGGGTGACGCTCCAGTCCAACAAGACATAAGCACGATCCCAGAAGAGGTCACTCGCGAAATCCGTCTCCCCGTTACTATCCAACAGGATGGTCATGGATTCCAGGGACGTTCGAGGTGTGATTGCGTTCATTGTCTAAAGGTAACCAAGTCCATCACTGACAACCCTGGTTATAGGTCCACAGACGGAACAGACCTTAACATCCATAATGGACCAATCGGACTTGGCTACGTCCAGCGAAGGCATATTATGAAATAACATCGCCTCGCAACGAGACTTGATATCTGCCAGGTTTCGATGTAGAGTGCTCTTGGCGAAGCGGATTTGTTCGGCGACCATGACAGAATCGGGGATTTTGCCATCCTCCGACATGATCTCGCAGATGAGGACAGAATGTGTTTCCCATATTCGAGGACCAACGAAGGCGTCGGAAAACGTGAGGCACACACGCTACATGCGTTCAGTCAGTGAGGCCACACTGACATGCCAAAACCCGCGAAGGCTGACCTTCAATGATGTCCTCAGGATAGAATCGGTACTCGGTAAAATGGACCTGAACTGGGCCATAGCAATCTGGCCGAGAGACAAAAGTCAACAGAAAATACGCGCACAGTAGTATTGTTGCAGGATAGTACCTCTGACACCTTACCCAGGCACACGTCAACGAACGGTCGGGTTATGCTCCTCGTGACGAGCATGCCATCGAGATACTCATTCACCAGCCGCGCTATGAACCCAAGTTGAGCGAGATTACACGTCGCCAGCTGCTGAACAAGCCAAACCAAAAAGGTTCTATTGTCCACCAGCCCTTCGTCATAAAAGGCGCGAAGGAGGTTGAGGCTGATTTCGGTGACTTAGTTCGTGTCATCAACTCTGCGGCCCGTGCCCAATACGCACCTGTATGAAAAGCGGCCCACCCACCGCTCACGCGACTCGGGGTCAGAAAGCACACCCTTGAAGGTCATCTTGATGTTTATCCCCGGACGGGGTGCGCTGGGTAATCCAATCTCCATGAGCTGCTTCTTCAAATACGTCGTGACCACGTTCGCCCACTCGACGCTGTATTGAGTGGGATTGTAGGTACTCTTGTTTCGCAACCCCGCCTAAGGACACACATTTAGCAGGGCGAGCCAATTAAAAAAACGGGGATCACACTGTTTCGTTGCTTCCGAAAACCCGAACGAACCACACGGCCCGAGAAATCTCCACCTTGTTCGTGTGTAAGAGGTCCAGAAGGTCGTGACCCTTTGCACCATGCGGGATGTTCTTCCCGAGTTTATAGAGTGGTATCTCGGGATTCGCAAGGTCTGTAAACCATGTTTGTCGCTTAGCTTCGTTCAAGGTCGCTCGGGCAGGTAACTTGAAGGTCGAAGGACTGGGAACACCAAGCAACAAAGGTGAACCAGTGGACCCAAACGGTTTATTGGACGATTACTTACGGTACAGGAGGGACACTTTCGTTACGGTGATTGGAGATCAGAGAAAACATATTCTCGAGCTCCGCCACGACACCCTCTCGGAACGCGTTGGCGATCATATCCTTCGCACTCCACGTCTCTGCCTGTATAACATTTAACGCCTTTCAGTCTGACATTATCCACACAGTACCCTAGCAAATGGGTCACCGACCGAGGCCGAAGGAATAGCCACCCCATTCTTGACGTTCGACTCGGAGAGGATGTCTTCTTCTTGGCCGGGTCGTGGGGGTTGAAAGCCATGGTAACCTGGAATCCGGTCCACGATGGCAGTCTCGTGAATAGGTGGGATAGCCAGAGCGCAACGGGATGAAACTGACCAAGGTCGGCATGCAAGTGAATCTTCGGCAGCCAGTCGGGTGGCGCAGAGCGGTAGATCTGTAGCGGCTCGTTGGGATTGGCAGGGCTATCTGCCATCCTAGACGGTACGCGGCTCTCTGGTGACTAGGTGTGTTACAACAAGCCAGTGGGGC
>Ga0307516_10005546_pt1 | contig 15048 bp, 21 predicted proteins | sample 19_EM_MG_FD_203310 | JGI IMG/M metagenome (GOLD analysis project Ga0307516, IMG submission 203310) | Populus trichocarpa ectomycorrhiza microbial communities from riparian zone in the Pacific Northwest, United States - 19_EM | ecosystem: Host-associated > Plants > Roots > Unclassified | place...
TGAAACGAAATATAAACACACGCACACACCATACAACATGGGTTGTACAAAAGTTTTGCATACGCAATTTCCGCCAGGTCCTCTGGACACGGAGGTGGCCGTTGGGCTTCGGGGACGTTATAGAAAGGCCATCCATACCCGCCTCGAGGACTTGCGCGCGAGAATATTACGAAAAGCTTTGTTGATCCACGACACTCGCAGTAGATCCATGGGACGGACATGAGAGAATATCTGCAAGTGCCAAACGCGTCTTCATATATCCCGTTATCGGCGACGAAGATGTTTCCATGACGCACCTCGTACAGGATATCGAAGGGCATATCAGGCAACATCGAAAGCTTTCCGGCATCACGACGCCCCTCGGGTTGCTTCTCATTCTCTTTCGGAGCTGCCGCCCTCAACACCCCGACCGGACCCACTTCCCTAACCTCTGGGCCATGGTCCTCATCACTACCGCCGGAAGGAAGATTTCCTCGGACTCTTGTCCTCCGCTGTGCTGAAACCATGATGGTGAGAGAAGCGAAGTGTGTAGTGCATAATCAGAGGCTCACCCCTCTACTTAGCGCCGATCAATCCCGTCAGGTCGCTCATCCGCGAACGGATGTCGACCACAACGGAGTTGGAGTGCGTGGGCGGAAATATCTCGGTCTCCATCCACGAAATTCCTGGATCGGCGCGAGCATGGACGCAACGTTCGACTCAGGAAGTTGGAAGTTTTGGGAACCCTGTCAACAACGGAGCTCAAGTAAAGGTAACTGACAAGCGGATGACTTCAAGCAGTCGAATTCCCGAAGTCCATTGGATTGGGGAACGTTTTTTTTTGTCTTTGCGGGGCTCGTGTGAAGGAAGAGTTGGACCATCTCGGTCCGAACCGGGCCACGCCCAGAACCAGTGCGAGGCAAGCCCTATCGGTCGTCCGTATCAAAATTTACAACCTCGCTCGTTCTGACTGCCGGCTGCTCCCAGGTCCGCGAGGTTACCGTTACCCTCCTCTGTCCTCCGAAAGGTCTGTTCCTCTCTGGAATCGCTCTAGACACGGGATACGATTAACTCTTCCGTTTCACCCCGTGTGGATTTCGTCCAGGACTTGTACGTACGTCCCGCGTCTTCACCCTCCCTCAATAACACATTTGCGACCCCGTACTCCTCCTTAGGCTGCCGATGACCGTATCGGTTCCGTGGGGGAGCTCTCCGCTCCCGCTCCACCCCAGACTCCCGCGCTTCCCGCCAACCTCACATCTGAATTTGCCCAGTATGACGCGACCGAACCGGTTTCCACTCCTTCCGCCACCATCGCTAATGCTGGCAACGTCACTCCCGGAACTACCGACGCAGACGCATTCCTGTCGTTCATGGAGGCTGATATATCAAAGGACGAGACTAACCACTAGACCCGACCGCACTCGATTTCCACGGAGGGGTTGGTGCTGTATCATGTAAAAATTCCACGGTTTGACAGAACGAATATAAATCGAGTTTCTATTGACTTGTCCTCCGGATCAGCACTTCCAGACTCTTGAAGCTACATTGAGGAGAAAGACGGCCACAACATGAGGGCTGATCGCCGATAGTAGGGCCTACCGGCCATGCGAGATGGTGCGGGTGGGCTCACCGGAGGCTGGCGAAACTCCTTGCCACCCAATTCCTGCCAAGACAGAAAATGTGGCCAACCCATTTCGGTGTACGGCTTGCGGGGGAGAAAACGTCTGCGGATTTCTGAAGCAGTCCCCCCCTCCCCCTCCACTCGTTCGCCGTTTGGTTGAACTAGCTTTTCCATCGCACAGCGACGGGCCTACACCTACGAATCGTGCCTCCGCTCGTGATGCAAATGCGCACATCGGTGTGATCGAAATGGCGGTTCGCAGGGGTGGTGTGCGACTCCGTTCACGGTACAAAATCTTGGGCAGAGGCCGAAACTGTGAGCTGAGGATCTCAGAACGTCTGTGAGGAGAAAGGGGAGGCAATCGATCTCCCTCATACAAGTCGTACTTTACGTAATCAGTTCAGATTTCCGTGGCCAGAGCGAGGGAACTGCGTTGTCCCCACGAGGCCGAAAACACACTCCTCGTTGAACCTCAACAGCGAGCCACACCCCTCCCTTTCTGCCGCCGCTATGTCCCCGCTTGAACCATTCCCCACGCATTCTGCCATGGACTGGGCTGACCCTTCCAAGAGTGAGTTGTCGACCCAGCTGAACTCGGGCAGTTGTGACTGACCGACGGACGATTTAGTTGAGTTCCCCTCCCTGGGTTCCGAAGACCTCATTCGATTGGTGGAGGACTTGTTACATGTAGATCCTATTTACCGCGAGCGCATGGAAGGCACCTGGCATGGCGCAGATGTTTCGTCGGTCTCCAACGTGATATCAAGGGCCGAAAATTACCCGACGGATTTGTCCTCAGAGGAAGCGACTGCATTGTCGGAGGAATTTCGTAAAGTGCCTCTCCCCCACCAAATCCCCTCTTAGTATCTAACGCCTCTGGTGGTTAGGCCATACCCGGATGGCATCGGGCAGATATCATTTCAGACCCGTGGACCAGACTTTTGACCCACGCCCTCCTCCGTGGATCGCAAATCCTCCCCGGCTTGGAACTGTGCGATAACCACCCGGATTACACTTTTTGTGGATTGACAGACATCTGGAGGGGGGAATATCATGGGGAACCAGTGTGCGTTAAGGTGGTTCGGCGACAGTTGCTCCGCGATCTGAGGGTTGTTCAACGGGTACAGCGACTATTTTATTCAATTGGAGGTGTACTCAACTCAAATTCACTTCATGCCAGACATACCGTCGTGCGGTTGAGGAGAGCAAGTTCAATTCACATCCAAATGTACTCCCCGTCATCCGGGTTTCGGAGGAACTGTTTCCATTTTGCATCATGAGTCCGTGGATGCCAGATGGTAACATTACTCAGTATATCCAAGCGAATCCGGGTGCCGATCGTCTGACGCTTGTACGTGCCCGTCGGTGGAGATTGACGGGGATAATCTACTGAATACACTTGCAATAGCTTGCACAAGTGTGCCGCGGCCTAATGCACCTTCATGGGTTGGGTACTTTACACGGTAGCATCAGTCCGGTAGGGGAAACAAAGGATCAAGCGAACCCACACGCTGATGTCCAATGTGTCTAGAACAACATCCTAATTACTCAAGACGGTCAGGCGTGCCTCGGAGACTTTGGGATTGCGGAGTCGTTCACGGGGTACATGTTTTGGCGCCATCAGCAAGAAATTCTCCGATATGTGGCCCCGGAATGTATCACAGTTCGCGGTGTTAACTTTTCGCTGGGCGGCCTCTCGAAAGAGAGTGATGTTTACTCCCTTGCAATGACTTCTTTTTCGGTATGTCCTCTTTTGGAAACTGTCCTACCACTTGATACAATTGTCTCGTTATGATCAGGTCCTCACAGGGGTATTGCCGTACCACGGAACTAATACCAAGGACATGCTCACTAATATTCGTGCCGGTAAACGGCCATCTTGTCCAATAGACCCAAACCAGGGTCGATTATTGCAAGACCCTGTTTGGGATGTAATCGCAACTGGCTGGCACAATAAACCGAGACGACGATGCACACTCTCCGCTATGCACAGCACATTTTCGTCACCTGTCCAACAGCAGCAACGTGGGAAAATCCTCCCACGGGTCACTTCTTTCTTCCAGTTTCTGCAAGATTCAGAGCCAGAAACTCAGAAGCGTGTTAACGAAATGAATGAGGTGGGATTTTCCACACACCCTCCCCTCCCGAGGTTGATACGGCCTGCAGCGTCTTGAGAATGATGCCATGTCGAATCGGGAGCGACTAAAGTTGCTCAATAGGCTTTGTAAGACATGCAGTCAACACCGTGTCATCCCAACATCCATGCGCATCCCTGACTGTTTGGAAGACTCCACGGAAGTCAAGTCTGGGGGCTTTGCCGACGTCTCACAGGGCACATACAAAGGGCGTCAGATAGCCATCAAAGTCGTCCGCGCGTACGTCACAAGTGACCTGGACCTCATCCGCAGTGTGAGTCCTTTACCTACACCATTATATCCACGTCTATAGACCGGCTACAGAGATTCTGCCGAGAGGGCGTTGCCTGGATGCACCTCCAGCACCCCAACATCTTACCGCTGATTGGGGTGACATTAAATGAGCACCGGTTTGCTCTCATTTCCGAGTGGATGGAGCATGGGAACATCAATGAGTTTGTTGAGAGGGATGAGGATGTAAACCGCATCGAGCTTGTAGGTTGTCACCTGATCTTGCAGCAGCATTACTGATGGCCTACCATTCAGTTGGCCGGTGTTGCAAATGGCCTGAAGTACATGCACGACCTTCTCATGGTGCACGCAGATCTGAAAGGAGTGCGTTTTGCTCCTTCCAAATCAAATATCCATGCTTACACCCCAAACATTTATGAAGGCAAACATACTTGTTAACAAGGACCGGCGGGCATGCATCGCCGACTTCGGTCTGTCAACTATCACTGGCGTCACAACTCATGCCGCGGCCGGGGTCTCTCAGCTGTCATTGATCTCGAACGACACGCTCATGTCATTTACTGGCGGGGGAACCCCCCGGTGGATGAGTCCTGAGCTCCTGGATCCGGAGAGGTTCGGGATCCCGGAATCAGAGGGCAATCGGCCAACAAGGCAGTCCGATTGCTATGCTCTCGGGATGGTCATCTACGAAGTAGGTGCCCACGCGAGGGAATTCGTTGTTGTGAACAGTTTACTGACATCGAGGCCCAGGTCCTGTGCGGGCACCATCCCTACCTCGAGATCCTGAGGAATATTCCGGCCATGCATGCGATTACGGAGGGGGTCAGACCAAAAAAACCGGAGGCGGCGAAACAACTCGGATTCAACGACGAACTGTGGAACACCGTTGAGCAATGCTGGCTTGAGGACCGCAATGCACGACCCGGTGTGGGGGACATCCTTTCGTGCCTAAACGACGCCGCGGTGTTCTGGTATATGAGAGAGCTCTAGTTCGTGAGATGGGAACCGAACGCTATACACACTGACAATCCCCCGTTCATGTTATCTCTGTTCCTACTCACAGCTCTCGTTATATTTGTATATCGAGTACATAGCGGGGACTATACGTGCTCGCGAGTGCCACCAGCATCCGATTTTGAACTCAGGTGAGAGGGTACCCGCCGGCAACAAGTTCATATAATTCTCAGGGTAACGACCGCCCTCGGCGGCGCTGGCCATATCCGTGACCTCTCTAACGGCTTGGACATCCTTCGGGGAGGGAACCCTCCACTACGCTGACCTGATCTCGGTGTCTGGCACCAGTAAGCCCAGGAGTTACGGAGCAGATAATGTCCCCTCTCTAAATCAACGCCCGCACAAAGGCGGCCTGACTGGCGGTCCCGTTATACTTCTCACCGGTTTCCTTCGGGCCACCAGCGAGTTCGAGGATGGTGGGAGGCTCTCTTTCGGGTACCTTGCGATAGATTTGTGGAAGGTATTGTCCTCAGAGCCGTTGGGATGTTTCGCGGAGAATTCAGCTGGATGTTCCACTGCCACTCACCCCAAGCAGACCACCCGCCCTCGCGTTGAACTGTAGGGTTTCTAGGATGGTTCGTGGTTCGAGAGTTGCCGAGCCGTCTTTCCTGGATGCCGGTATCCCAAGGACGGGGTTCATCGTTGAACCCGACTCCACCTGATTTCGATGGATGGGTCAATAGGATGTCGTGTAACAATCCCGCTTGTTGACAGAACAAATAGAAATTGGCATTCTTCATCCGTCGCTTAACTCGCCCACTGAGTACGTGCTCCAGACTTCGCGTCCTTTGAAGCTACATTACAGAGAACAAAGGCCACAACGTGATGATTACCAAACCGTCGAGACTAGGACACGTCGACTGCGGAGATAACGGATGGATTTACCACATGTCGCGTGGCCGGGAGTGGTCGACTTCTACAGCAACGTCTGGTGACCACGAACCGGACACTTCCCGCGCATTGAGTACCCGGGCAGCGGCTACGAAGTATCGTAGTCCGCAGGTATAGGCCCTCGGTCGACTCGAACGAACTTAGGCGAGCGATGCCGTTCGTAATAAACGCAGTCCGCGCCTTCAGCCGGTGCGTTGACCCCATGTCTACGGAGAACACGATTAGCGGGGTATGCGTTATGATCAATTCGCTGAGGGATAACTTGGTTCTAACGTGTTGCTTGAGCATGGGGAGCCTCATGGAACCCGAATGCGAGTGAAACCGGTCCTTGGAGCGCCAACAAGGGAGACAGATCCACGATTGTGCCTGATCGTAAGCGTCGGGATCGTACACAAACTCTGGGCATTCGTCCGGTCCAAGGGACCGATGGTACGCGGAGGGGTTGTGGTATTTGTAATTGAGCTGGTAGTTGTGTGCGTAAGTCACTCGGGAAGGCACCATCCGCACACCCTTACCGTTTCCTTCCAGTCCTGGGCAACGAGTTCATCGTTCACGTAAATGCCAAACCGGTGGAGCTTCGAGTCCATCTCCGCCGAAGTGATGCTCTCTGGATCTTCACTACAGTCCAGGATCAGCCCTCGAGCGATAGTTGAAGCGGTTTCGGAGAATGAAAGCTTGGACTCTTGGGGAAACCAGTATTGCCCCAGTGCACAGCGGTCAAAGGTTTGTTCGCCAATTGGAGTCTCGGGGTCCGACTCCGCGGAACCGGATCCCTATGACCTAGTGCTTCAGTCCCATCCATGAGATGCGGGGAGCGCGAGACCTCCGGTCCAAAGATGAACCAAACTGCCACGAGCGAGAGGACATTATCCCGTCTTTGATCAAGCGGAAGTAGGGCCAAAACCTTTGCGGTACGTTCTTCGAGAAGGTTGGAGGTCAACCCGGGAAGTCGTCAGGACTTTGGGTTTCGCCCTTCCGAAGGGGCTCATCAGAGGGCTTACCCGCTACCCTAACCCGTCCTCGAGATCTTAATGTACTACCCATTTTTGGATGTATCCTAGTGGAGTCCGCGCAGTGTCTTATCTGTCGACACGTTGAATGTACTTGACCACAGGAGATGGGCGTGGTGGTGGGGGCTAGCCTCGGGCGGGGGGAGTGCTTCCCTACTCCGGCACCCTACCGACAAGGGTCTATGCAGGCGTAGCTGACAGTAACGCAGCCTACATAGCCGACTGGATGCCTGTGATATTCAGGACTTTGCGTACAAAGATCTGTCGATCGAACTGCCACAGTCGGCCGTCTCCGAAGATAGGGCGGAAAACTACAAAGTGCTTTGTCTTAGGCGAGATTCGAACCGAAGACTAGAGATGACATCCTCAACGCATACGTTGAACTCCTCGTCGGTCCCGTTAACAATCGTTCGACGGATATCCGGAATCTTGCCGACGTCTTCCATCGACAGGTAGAAGTCGTGCGGGTGGAGGGTTCGTCGGTATTTACATATGATCGCCCTCACGAGAAACGCAGCGGTCCCTTAAGGCCTTGTCCTCTATTTCCTGTTTGCACCGTTGCGCTTTGTCGAGTATACGGGCTCTCATCTATTCCAAGCTGAAAATAGTTCTCAAATTTTATATCTTCTCCAGTGTGTGCGCGCGTACCTTTCCCTACGAGTGGCCGTGCCACACACACCCTCCACGGTGGTGATGCACCGGAGATATTCTTCTCTGTGGGACGAAATTTGTTCGTCCCATCCCTCGTCAGCCAGCCTTTCCGTGATCCTGAAGTCCGAAAATGAGCTCGATCGGAGTATGTGGTGCAGGGGAGAATACCCTACTGGTCAATCCGCCTTTCGCGTACAGCCGCACGTAAGGCTCCGATCCCCACTGCCCCTATTTCGTCTACTAGCCTTTCCAACTCTTTCGCAAACTTGAGATATGTAAGCACGGTGGGACCAAAATCTGACCGAGCTTGCAATGGACCTCAACTTTTGCAGCAAACTCGTCCTCGTATCGTTGAAAGACAGTCGCACGGTCGTCAGCCACTTCCAGGTCCGCCGTGAGCCGTTTCAAGTCGTGTGTGAACATATGCATCCGTTTGGGAAGAGGCGGAACTAGCAACACCATGAGCATTGGGGATATGACGTAAGACCGATCGGGGCTGATTTGACCGAAACAGTTGGTAAGACTTGGCTCGATGAATGGAGTTGGCCATGAGATAGAGCGACGACAGCTTGATCTTGGACCACGACAGTTACCCTGTGGATGGCATCAGGGAATGAAAACACGGGTTGCTGAGAAGGAAGTACCAATCCTTGATACAGCCCGTGTGGCAAACCCTCACACGAGCCATCCAATACGCTCGAGCTCCCCGCTCCCCGCAATCCTGGTCTTACGATTGAGCCACGCGAAACAAAATATAAACACACGCACGCACCATACAAAAGGGTCGTATAAAAGATCCGCATACGCGATTTCCGTCAGATCCTCGGGACACGGAGGTGGGCGTTGGGCTTTGGGGAGGTTGTCGAAAGTGGCCATCCATACCCGCCTCGAGGACTTGCGTGCGAGAACATTACGAAAAGCTTTGTTGATCCACGACACTCGCAGTAGATCCATGGGACGGACATGAGAGAATATCTGCAAGTGCCAAACGCGTCTTCATCTATCCCGTTATCGGCGACGAAGACGTTTCCATGACTCACCTCGTACAGGATATCGAAGGGCATATCAGGTAACCTCGAAAGCTTTCCAACATCACGACGCCCCTCGAGCTGTTTTTCATTCTCTTTCGGAGTTGCCGCCCTCAACACTCCGACCGGACTCACTTCCCTAACCTCTGGGCCATGGTCATCACGACCGCCGGAAGGAAGATTTCCTCGGACTCTTGTCCTCCGCTGTGCTGAAACCATGATGGTGAGAAAAGCGAAGTGTGTAGTGCACAAGAGTCAGAGGCTCACCCCTCTACTTAGTACCGATCATCCCGTCGAGTCGATTCCTTCGCACGGATGTCGACCACAACGGAGTTGGAGTGCGTGGGCGGAACTCTGGACAAACCGGGTGAAACTGGGAATTCATTAACGAGGATGGTGAGGTCATACGACAGTCGAAAAACATCTCGGTCTCCTTCATCCACGAAATTCCTGGATCGGTGTGAGCATGGACGCAACGTTCGACTCGGCCAAAACCCTGGACAGGACACGAAGTTGGAAGTTTTGGGATCCCTGTCGACAACGGAGCTCGAGTAAAGGTAACTGACGAACGGATGAGTTCAGGCAGTCGAATTCCCGAAGTCCATTGGATTGGGGAACGTTTTGTTTTTCGTCTCTGCGTGTGGTGAAGGAAGAGTTGTCCAGGATCGGATCTCGGTTTGAACCGGGCCACGCCTCTCTTCAAACTCACCCTGATCCATGTCTCCTCTCCTTCAAATCTTGACTCTCCCTTCATGTCCTTCGTCGCCAGGCAAGCCCTCTCGGTCGCGCGTATCCAAATTCACAACCTGCATCCCCGAACTTTATGATTTTTTCTCGCACTCTCGCGCTCGCTCGTTCTGACTACCGTCTCCTCCTCTGTCCTCCGAAAGGTCTGTTCCTCCCTGGAATCAACCTAGACGCGATATACGCTCAACTCTTCCGTTTCACCCCGTGTAGATTTCGTCCAGGACTTGTACCTAAAAAAACTCAAGGTTTACAAGCCAGCGCTAAAGGTACTACGTCCCGCGTCCTCACCCGCCCCCAACCACAACCCATTCGCGACCTCGTACTCTTTCTTAGGCCCCCAATGACCATGTCGATTCCGTAAAAGAGCTCTCTGCTCTCCCTCCACCCTAGACTCCCGCGCTTCCCGTCGACCTCGCATCGGAACTTGCCCAGTATGACGCAATCGAATCGGTTTCCACTCCTTCCGCCACCATTGCTGATGCTAGCCACGTCGCTCCCGGAACTACCGACGCAGGCGCATTCCTGTTGTTCATGGAGGCTGATATATCAAAGGACGAGGCTCACCATCAGACCCGACCCCACTCGATTTCGACGGAGTTGGTGTGGTATCATGTAACAATCCCACAGGTTGACAGAACGAATACAAATTGACAATCTGCATTTCTAACGACTCGTCCACCGGATCAGAACTCCCAGATTCTTGGAAGCTACATTGAGAAAGACGGCCACAACATGAGGGCTGATCGCCGATACTAGGGCCTATTGGCCATACGAGATGGTGCGGGTAGGCTCACCGGAGGCTGGTGAAGCTCCCTGCCACCTAATTCCCACCAAAATTGGACACGTGGCCGACCCATTTCGGTGTATGGTCTGCGGGGGAGAAAACGTCCGCGGGTCCGCGAAGCAGTCCCTCCCCCTCTCTCCGCTCGTTCGCCGTTTCTTTGAACTAGCTTTTCCATCGCACAGCGACGGGCCTATACATCCGAATCGTGCCTCCGCTCGTGATGCAGATGCGCACATCGGGGTGATCGAATTTGGCGGTTCGCAAGTGAGCAGAAATGGGAGGCAGTCAGCATCCAGGGTTTGGCAGCAGGAGGCGGGACTTTATCGATTATCGATCTCCCTCTTGCAAGTCGTACTTTACGTAACCAATTCAAATTTCCGTGGGGCGTGGTCCCCACGAGACCGGGAGTGCACTCCCCGTTTGACCTCAACAGCGAGCCCTCCCTTTCTGCCGCCGCTATGCCCCCGCTTGACCCACTCTCCAGAGTTCCCGCCATGGACTGGGCTGACCCTTCCAAGAGTGAGTTGCGACCCAGCTGGACTCGGGCAGTGGTGACTGACCGATGGATGATTTAGTTGAGTTCCCCTCCCTCGGTTCAGAAGACCTCATTCGATTGGTGGAGGACTTATTGCATGTAGATCCTATTTACTGCGAGCATGGGGAATACGTCGTGAATGGTGCAGATGTATCGTCGGTCTCCAACGTGATATCAAGGGCCGAAAATTATCCGACGGATTTGTCCTCAGAGGAAGCGACTGCGTTGTCGGAGGCATTTCGTAAGGTGCCTCTCCCCCACCAAATCCCCTCTTAGTGTCTGACACCTCCGGTGGTTAGGCCATACCCGGATGGCGTCAGGCAGGTGTCCATTCAGACCCGTGGACCAGACTTCTGGCCCACGCCCTCCTCCGTGGATCGCAAATCTTCCCTGGCTTGGAACTGTGCGATAACCCTCCGGATTACACTGTAGGTGGATTGACAGATATCTGGAGGGGGGAATATCATGGGAAATCAGTGTGCGTTAAGGTGGCTCGGGGACAGTTGCTCCCCGATCTGAGGATGGCTGAACGAGTACGGGGTGACCATTTTATTCCATCGGAGGTGTACTCAGCTCGAATTCGCTTCATGCCAGACATACAGTCGTGTGGTCAAAGAGAGCAAGTTAAATTCTCATCCGAATGTGCTCCCCGTCATCCGAGTTTCGGAGGAACTGTTTCCATTTTGCATCATGAGTCCGTGGATGCCAAATGGCAACATTACTGAGTATATCCGAATGAATCCGGGTGCCGATCGTCCGACGCTTGTACGTGCCCGTCGGTGAGAATTGATGGGGATAATCTACTGAATACACTTGCAATAGCTTGCACAAGTGTGCCATGGCCTCATGCACCTTCATGGGTTGGGTACTTTACACGGTAGCATCAGTCCGGTAGGGGAAACAAAGGATTGAACGAACCCACACGCTGATCCTTAATGTGTCTAGAACAACATCCTAATTACTCAAGATGGTCAGGCATGCCTCGGAGACTTTGGGATCGCACAGTCGTTCACAGGGTATATGTATTGGCGCAACCAGCAAGAAACTCTCCGATATATGGCCCCGGAATGTATCACAGTTCGCGGTGTTAACTTTTCGCTGGGCGGCCTCTCGAAAGAGAGTGATGTTTACTCCCTTGCAATGACTTCTTTTTCAGTATGTCCTCTTTGGAAATTGTCCTACTACTTGATACAATTGTCTCGTTATGACCAGGTCCTCACAGGGGTGTTGCCGTATCATGGAACTAATGTCGAGGACATGCTCGCTAATATTCGTGCCGGTGAACGGCCATCTCGTCCAATAGACCTGAACCAGGGTCAATTATTGCAGGACCCTGTTTGGGATGTAATCACAATTGGCTGGCATGATAAACCGACACGACGATGCAGACTCTCCGCTATGTACCGCACATTTTCGCCACCCAGCCAACGGCGGCAACTTGGGAAAATCCTCCCACGGGTCACTTCTCTCTTCCAGTTTCTGCGAGATTCAGAGCCAGAAACTCAGAAGCGTGTTAACGAAATGAATGAGGTGGGCTTTTCCATACCGCCTCCCCTCCCAATGTTGATGCAGCCTACAGCGTCTTGAGAATGGTGCCATGTCGGATCGGGAGCGGCTAAAGTTGCTTAATCGGCTTTGTAAAGCATGCAGTCAACACCGTGTCATCCCAACATCCATGCACATCCCTGACTGTTCGGAAGACTCCACGGAAGTCGAGTCTGGGGGCTTTGCCGATGTCTCACAGGGCACATACAAAGGGCGTCAGATAGCCATCAAGGTTGTGCGTGCGTATGTCACCAGTGACCTGGACCTCATCCGCAGCGTGAGTGCTTTACCTACGCCATTATATCCACTTGGGTAAACCGGTTGCAGAGATTCTGCCGAGAAGGGGTCGCCTGGAAGCATCTCCGGCACCCCAACATCTTACCACTGATTGGGGTGACATTAAATGAACACCGGTTCGCTCTTGTTTCCGAGTGGATGGAGCACGGGAACATCAACGAGTTTATTGAGAGGGACAAGCATGTAAACCGCACCGAGCTTGTGGGTTGTCACTTGATCTCGCAGCAGCATTACTGACGGCCTACCATTTAGCTGGCCGGCGTTGCAGATGGCCTGAAGTACATGCATGGCCTTCTCATGGTACACGGAGATCTGAAAGGAGTGCGTTTCACTCCTTCCAAATCGAATATCTCCGTACTTACACCCCAAACACCTACAAAGGCAAACATACTGGTCAACAAGGACCGGCGAGCATGCATCGCCGACTTCGGTCTGTCAACGATCACTGGCGTCGCAACTCACGCTGCCGCCGGGATCTCTCAGACGTCGTTGATCTCAAATGACACGCTCATGTCATTCACTGGCGGGGGAACCCGTCGGTGGATGAGTCCTGAGCTCCTGGATCCGGAGAGGTTCGGGATGCCGGAATTGGAAGGCAATCGGCCGACCAGGCAGTCCGATTGCTATGCTCTCGGGATGGTCATCTACGAGGTATATGCCACACGAGCGAATTCATTATTGTGAACAGTTTACTGACATCAAGGCCCCAGGTCCTGTGCGGGCACCACCCCTACTTCGAGATCCCGTCGGACATTCTAGCCGTCCATGCGATTACGAAGGGGGACAGACCAAAAAAACCGGAGGCGGCGAAACAACTTGGGTTCAACGACGAACTGTGGAACACCGTTGAGCAATGCTGGCTCGAGGACCGCAATGCACGACCCGGTGTGGCGGACATCCTTTCGTGCCTAAATGACGCTGCGGCATTCTGGTATATGAGAGAATTCTAGCTCGCAATATGGGAACCCAAGGCTATACACACGAGAATCCCTCGTTCATATTATCTCTATTCCTATTCACACTCGTTAGACCCGACTCCACCTGATTTCGATGGATAGGTCAATACGGTGTCGTGTAATAATCCCTTGTTGACAGAACAAGTGTTCTTCATCCGTCGCTTGACTCGCCAACTGGGTCCGTGTCCTTTGAAGCTACATGCAGAGAACAAAGCCACAACGCGATGACTATCCAACTGTCGACTAGTACACGTCGACTGTGAAGATAACGGATGGATTTACTACATGTCGCGTGGCCGGTCGATTTCTACAGCGGCGTCACCACGAACCGGACACTTCCCACATTGAGTACCCGGGCAGCGGTTACGGAGTATGGTGGTTCGCAGATATAGGCCCTCAGTCGACCCGAACGAACCTAGGCGGACGGCGCCGTTCGTAGTAAACGTAGTCCGTGCCTTCAACCGGTGCGTTGACCTCATGTCTACGGAGAACAGGATTAGCAGGGTATGCGTTATGATCAATTCGCTGAGGACTCGCTTGGCTTTAACGTGTTGCTTGAGCACGGAGAGTTTCATAAAATCCAAATACGGGTGGAGCCAGTCGGAGCACCAACAATGGAGACAGGTCCACGATTCTGCCCTATCGTAAGCGTCAGGATCGTACACAAACTCCGGGCGTTCGTCCGGTCCAAGGGATCGATGGTGCGCGGAGGGGTCACGGTATTTGTAATCGAGCTGGTGGGTGTGTGCGTAAGTTACTCGAGAAGGCACTACCTGGGCACCCTTACCGTTTCCCTCCAGTTACAGGCAACGAGTTCACCGTTCTCGTAAATGGCAAACCGGTGGAACTTCGAATCCATCTCTGCCAAAGTGATACTCTCCGGATCTTCACCACAGTCCAGGATCAGCTCTCGAGCGATAATTGAAGCGGTTTCTGAGAACGAAAGCTTGGACTCTGTAGCCTCCTCGTCTTGTCCAAGTGCATGAATGTTAAAGATTTCTTCGCCAATTGGACTCCAAGGGGTCTGACTCTGCGGAACCGGATCCCTATGGCCCAGTGCTTCAGTGCCATCCATGAGACGCGGGAAGCACATGAACCAAGCCGTCGCGAGCGAAAGGACATTATCCGGTTTTCCATCGAATGGGAGTAGGGCTGAAAACTTCGTGGTACGTTCTTCGAGAATTTTGGAAGTCAACTTGGGAAGTCCAGAGGTAACATCCTCAATGCATATCCTGAACTCCTCGTTTGTCCCGTTAACGATCGCTTCGCGGATATCCAGAATCTGGCCGACGTCTTCCATCGACAGGCAGAAGTCGTGCGGGTGGAGGGTTCGTTGGTATTTGCGTATGATCGCCCTCATCTCGCCCACACGAGAACGGCAGCGGTCCCTTGAAGCCTTGTCCTCTATTTTCTGTTTGCACCGTTGCATTTCGTCGAGTATATGGGTTCTCATCTTATTCCAAGCTGAAAATCGTTCTCAAATTTTATATCTTTTCCAGAGTGTGCGCGCGTACCTTTCTCTGCGAGTGGCCGTGTCACACACACACCCTCCACAGCGGTGATGCACCGGAGGTATTCCGCTCTGTGGGACAAAATTTGT
>Ga0307516_10005547_pt1 | contig 15047 bp, 15 predicted proteins | sample 19_EM_MG_FD_203310 | JGI IMG/M metagenome (GOLD analysis project Ga0307516, IMG submission 203310) | Populus trichocarpa ectomycorrhiza microbial communities from riparian zone in the Pacific Northwest, United States - 19_EM | ecosystem: Host-associated > Plants > Roots > Unclassified | place...
CACCTGGTTCTGTTGTTGACCCCTCCATCTCCACTTGTTCTGTCTTGTCTCAAAACACCTCCCTCTTCCTCACCCAGTCAGAGGACCTTAGTCTAGACCACCTATTGACTGCAATCATCAGAGTGGCCTAGAGGTCAGCCCTGACACAATGGCACAATCATCATTGCCATCCCCATCCCTAACAATCATTACAACTCTCAACCAAAAAGGGACTGGAGCAACTCTCCACATCAATTCTCAAAGTGATGGAAGGGTGGGAAGGTGGATGGAGGATACAGAAGAGAGTGGAGAGGAGCAGCAGAGGACTTGGTTAGTGAAGCTTGGGGTTCTCCTGAAGCAACATGGGAACATCAAATGCCAGTGGCCCTACTATCAACAAGAGGAACCTGACACCTACCTGTCACCACCCTCAAACACATTCAACAACCCATGGGCATACAGGATTGCAAACTTCCCTAGGGGTTACAAACTCTTCTTTGTGGAACGCCCAACACAAGGAGATGATCTTCCAAGGAGGGATTACTATCTATGTGGTATAATTTCCTTCTCTCTCTCTTCCAAGCATAACATCACTGACTGCTTCTTTTCAGGTGGAGCCCAAAGATACAGATCCCCCCAAGAATTCTTCCCACACATGCTTTGGATGCTCAATACCACTCAACAAATCAATGGAAAATGTATCTGCAAATACTGTGACAAGAGCAGATCACAGAAGGAAATTGATGAAATCTATCCACTTCCACCCCACAAAGGATATCCCAAGGGGCCTGCTGGGCCCAAGAAGCACAAGAATACAAGGAGGAGACAGCAAGGTCCTAGGGGAGTTACCATCCAGAGGACTTTGGTCCAAATTCGAAACTCCATCACAACTGGTCCATTGGCCACCTCAGGACCCAGTAGGCCAGGGCAAAAGAACATTGGTTTTGGGACAAGTCACCCATTCAGGCCATGAACTTCTGTCCTTGGGCAGTCTCTGGGCTCAAGTCCTTTGTAAGTCCACAAATCCCCACTACACCCAGAATGCTCAATGGTTTTTTTCAGCCCATATGCTATGACCTGTCCAATATTTCATGTGTATTTGTAGTACTGGGAGTTGAAAAGTCATGTAGGAGAAATGTAAATATTTATTGTGCTCTTTTTGATTGGTGTTATTTGGGGTAACCACAATGAGCACCAACACCCACTGTGGGATGCTCACCAACAAGACCCCTCCCTTACTGTTGTGGGGATGAAAGTGACAATATAACAGCTAAGTCCAGGAGTGATCCTACCAACCACTTCCAACTATGTCCACTCTGTCATCAGAGAACATGATGGACACTTATTTCCATGCTTATGACAGGTTATTCAACATTATTGTCAATTATTAGTCATTGTACAATCCAGGTCCAAAACTTACATAATTTTGTGTGTCCAAATGGCGGGGGGCCTGGGCAAATAAGATTGAATAGGAGCAATAAGTAAATAAGACAGAATCACATTTACTGATGTGTAACTTTTGTATGGTCTCTGCCCTAAGCAGCATATCTGAGAACAAAGTCATGACAAGCTTAACCAGTCCATCAATCTTGAAATCAACATGGGCTCCTTCCTCAAAAAGGTAGGTGATATCCACCATAGAGACCCAAGAGATGAGAACTTGAGCCAAGAAGGAACATGGGCCACCACTGTTGAGGTCTGTTTTCCTCATACATTAATGGATGTTTGGGAGGTTAGAAGAGGGGTTCTGGTAGCATACCTGCTCAGGACCCCCGACGAAGAGACCTTCTAGAGAGTTTAGGATTCAGCAGGGCTCGGAGAGCCAGTGAGATTCATTCACAGTGATATCCGGTAGCTTGGCAATGTCTTCAAGTGTCCTCGAGAGAACAGTGTTGACGATTCTGCCGGTCAAATGGTGACCGTGTGGAAGAAGGCCCGAATAAAAGCGATTGGTGTTGTGACCATGAACAAAATTTCGACCAAGACCAACCTTCCAGACATGTCACACCCCCTCCACCCTCTTGACCACTGTGTCCACCACTTCCTCGCAAGCGCTGAACCTATCTTGGTCATTGGTGTGCACAAAACCCTCTGTGACGTCCAAAATTTCATAGATCTCATTCATCGGTCTCTCCTAACGACAATCACAAAATCTTAGGGGTTGTAGCAAACAGAAAGGGGAGGGGACAGGTGACGTACTACAGTTCTGGCGAACTAGCTTTCGCCATAAACCTTCACCCTCTTTCCAGCACATTCCACTTTACCATGGAGGCCAGCGTCAATTCTCCAGATGTCTGGAGGTATTGTCAAGTGTGTGTTACCTGACCCTGGTGGCGGAGCAGGAAGCAGTCTTCAGATCCGTTCTTGAAGATACAGACAATCGTTCGAGAGCTGAATGGTCTTCTTCGTAGACCCCTCCGTAGCAGTGCTCTTTCCAGAACCTTTCTGGAAGCCATCCCCGGTTTCGTGTTCGAGTCGAAGCGTGATCGGATAGAGAGCCGGGATAGATCCAATATCGAAGGAACGGCGTTCAGAATGATGGACCCAGAGGTGGACGAAGTGGAGTCAGGGGCGGGGAGATACGCGGCAAGTAAAGTCGATCGTGAAAACTCGGAAGACTCCAGCATGACGCCCTCGACCGAGTAAAACTCCTCTGGCGATGTAGGGGTGGGTGGAATAGATTGGAATTGCCGGCTTTCAGGGCTAAGTACCAGAAGATGACCAGGAACTTGACAATGACAACGAAGGCGCTGGCGCAGGGAAGTGATTGGGCTGACAGGTGTGGGTGCCTGTTGCGGTTTGAGGGGCTGAATGACGATGTTTGGTCGATAGCTTCTCGAGTTTCGTCGCGGCCTTCTTGGTCAGAGGGTCATCCCAGGCATCCCACAGTGGGTCGTCTCCGCCAGGGTTCCCGTTCCCGTCCCCGTTCTCTTTGGTTCCACTATATGATCCGAGTACGGACACAGGAATTGGCTCCGGATCTTCGCGTGAGCCACGCGTCATTACCCACCTCGTGTGCATTTGGGTCCGTGAGCGCAGGCGGCGGATTCTTTCTCTGAGACTCGTTCATTCCCCGGTAGGTTGAACGTCTGCTTCGCCGTCGTACCCTCCTTGCTTGGTCGTTTGTGGGTTCTATTGCAACAGAAAAGTGGTTGAGTTGAGATTAACAAGTGAGGGGCGACATGGGTACCGTTTGAAGGAATGTGCCAAGGTGAGGCGGGGGTGTGGTTGATGATCGATGATCATCTCAGTATTCTAGGTCCAACGTTCTGCCACTTGTTTACATCCGTTAACGCGTTCGAGGGTTAGACAGTAAGCTACCAAACTCTCATACCTAGGGCATACAACCTCCCTCCTGAGAACTTGGACCACGGTTCCTGGTTGAAGCCTGTTGCGACGGCTGTATCGTTCACCACTGAAATGCCGAACTGTGAACTCGTAACTTCTCCCAAGTCATCGTGCATGACCGTTCAGGTTCGGCTCGATACGCATATAGGGAACGAACCGGAGACCCGCAAACTTTTTCCTAAAAGGTCAGTCTTTAAATCTCTGGTCATCGTTCCCACTCCTCGAAAACAGATCCAAGACCTCGGAATGGGCGCAACCGCGCAGGAAGCCCAGGTCGCAGAAACATTCCAGAGGGGGCTAGAAGTGCAAGAAACGGTGGCCGAGTCGGTCAGGGGAACCCGTTGTGACCACGTTCTCGTTGGTCGAAGGGACGGTGAGACGTATGGTTTCGGGGTGGGGGAAGCGTGCAGGCGAAGCAATCGTAGAGTAGACGGGGGTGTGATCGAGATCACTACATAAATCCGTTGGGAGCGCGTCGTAATCGATAATCGATAATCCCTCATGCTGTTGGAGTCACTCCCGAGGTGAGTTGTGGACGTAGGCGGGAAGGATCAGACCACTGGGTGTCAGTCAACTTGAGGCTTAAGTTTGGCGCGAAAAAATTCGCTGCCATACTCTTCTCCGCCTTCCCTGTACCAACTCAAACCCCAATATTTCAGCTGAGTCGCTTTTTGGATTACATGGCCATTAGTTAAGCCTAGTTGGATATCCAGTATCTAAGTTCTGTGCATGAAGTGCTCTTACTCCTTCAGAAATCTTTGCCCACAGTCTGCTATTCCAGTCTGGAACAGTAACACTGTCGACCGTCGCGGAAATGTCGAACAACCCCTTCACGACCACTTCCAGGTCACCGACACCTATGTTCGCCTGTAGAGGGAGAAAGTGAACAAAAGGAAGGCGCAGTTGGCAATTCCTTCCACCAATCCTTGGGCCTGGCGACTCCTCCTGCGTCTCCATCTGTTGACTATCTTCGAAAATAGACTCGATGTCTTGGACAAGAGTGGTCGTGTTGATATGAATGCGAAGGTGTTTCAATCGGGGGCACCTGGTGGACAATGTGTGTAAGGACCTGAATGTGGTTCGGCACGTGTTGAAGGGACATGGGGTACCAAGGTGGACCCACTCCAGGTGGGGGAGTGCAGTGGCCAGGAGGGATATATCTGAGTCGGTCAGGAGGAAGGTACATGAGGAGAGACACTCCAGACCTCTGGGCGCAACCATGTGGAAATTGGTGAGGTTGCTGAAAGTCAAAGTAGGAGTGTGAGGTACTGGGGACTTTTCCGCAGCGAGAGTGCCAATGAAGGAGAGCCAGCTGAGCGGAGTTGTGGTGTGTAAAGAAAGGTATGAAATCTGGGTGAAAGGAACCGCCGGTCTGAGTGGTGACGAGACGAGTTCCATCGGCGCAGGTTGTGCCGCTCCCCATGCCGCCAGGTTTGGGAGAGACATTAGGTGCAGGATCGCTGACTCTGGAATCTCGAACCTGGCTTCAAAGTTTGTGAGGGTGGATCCACATCGAAGTATCAAGTCTGCAACGGCTTGCTTGAGCTCTGGACTGGGGTTCTCTTTGAGAGGGATGTCGAGGCGAAGGGATCGTAGATTCGATGGAGATATGGTTGAATCGATCACGAATTCAAGGGGAGCGTACTCTCCCGGGAGGTGTGTTTCCCATACAGTCGCGGTGTGGACGCGGAGGTCTGTGAGGATTGAGGATACGAAGGAGGGGAGGTAAGTGAGGGAGGAGGGCTCGCCGTACCACGTCAGATCGCGCAAGTTGGGGAATACCGCTTGCTGCGTAGAACGCGAAGCGATGAGGTCGAGGAGGGCCAATTCCTGGGTCGCACATCGCGGTGATCCCACGAAGAGGACTCGTATCCAGGACGCGTATCGTCGGAATCGTTTCCACTCCTCTTCGGTGGGAGCACGCGTGAGGATGGATGGAAAGAGGGCGGCGAGGTTGTAAAAGGGTTTGCGGGCCCAGAGGAGGCTGAGGGCGGGTTCTTCGAAGGATTTGCAGCAACAGGCGAGTGAGACGGTGGTAGCCTCGCTGGTAGCTTTCGTGTGCCAGACGATGACCCTCAGGATCTCGTCAATCTCGAAGATTTTGTGAGGCATCGGGTTTGAACCCGTTTGACTTCAAGTTACCCACGCGTCTTGACTTCTGCGTCCCCAGCCCGGCACAAACAAGCGACCCATACTTTTGGCAACTACACCCCATTGCCTGAAGCTTATGGCCTGGCCATAGCTCGCTGGTATCTGGTATTCCTCTAACCGCCGCTTGACTTTCCCCCTCCGACCCCTGCGCACCATACTTTCAAACATCTGTGACGAGCCTGGAGGAGATAAGGGTCGAGAGGTGAGTCATCCGGCCGTTCTGTAGTTTCGTTCCTCACGACTCCCGCCCGCAGTTGAGAAAACGGGCTGCCACATCTGGGGAAGAACAGAAGGGATGTCACAGCGCTGCAATTCGCCCCACCGAGCATCGAAACTCCAGATTCACAAAACACCGGAACTCAAACTACGCCCCATCCAGAGTTTTCGCATGGGGTAGTCCCCTCTAGTATTGAGCCGCAATCGCGACCCTGGAGAGAAATCGGAGAACGGAGGTAGGGGGTGGAGTACGCAGCTGGTGAGTTCAGCCTCGCGCCTTCGAGGCGTCTCTAACCCTTCGTGCAGTCAGGAACAGGGCGTACCGTCAACCTTGGAGGATTACTGGACCAGGTTCTACGAGATGTACCGCCATTGAGCGGAGGAATACGACCGAGAGTTCATCAAGACCCACGACGAAGACCTGAACACTGCACTCATCTTTGTGGGTTTTTGTCATGTTCCTCGTGGCAGGTGCGCTGACTCTGCTTACAGGCTGGTCCGTTCTCCGCCATGACTTCCGTATTCGTCATCCAGGTTCATTCCCAGCTCCTGCCGGACCCCAATGAACACCCGCCGTTCTCCTCCACATCCCTACCCACAAGACACTGCTTTCGACGGTCCTCCGTACACATTGTCCCAGTCCAAGCCATCACCTATGCAAGTCTCGTCGCTTCAATCCTTCCTTGCGATGCTCGAGAAGCAATGGTGGAACCGATATATCTCCATATCGACCACGTGACGGAGTCGTTACCACCGATACTGCAATTTGCACTTTTGCTGTCCTTCCCCTCTACCTGTGGGGGATTGGCACGACCGCCGCGTTGGTTGTTCCTTGCGTCGCCTCCCGCGCTTTCTCTGTCCTTGTAACCTCTACGGGCTGCCCGCATCAAAACTACCTGTGACAATGGCAACGCTGGCAGACTTCAACCCTGCGCTTGTTCCGGCTTGCCTCGGCATTCTCCCCGGCTGCGTGCCGACCATTGGTGGTGGAGTGTGGTCACTCAGGGGTCGGAGGGGCTCGCGGAGGTGTCCACCCTGTGTCCCCTCCGTACATTGCCACACCTCACGGACGTGGATCCAGCTTCGAGTGTTTTTAAAGACATCCACCGGCAGTACACCAAGACCCTCCCGTTCGAACCCAACTTCGAGGACTTCCCTTCGCATCGCCATTTCGATATAACCACGACAGATTCCATCCTCCCGCAAGACGGCAGTACCGTGATACTTCCGATGGCCGAAGATCCAGTGGAAGGACTGCAAACTGTCCAGCAATGAGCACGTTGCCCTCGCTCAGCTTGCCCGGTTCGAATTCCAGGGGAACCGGTGTCGGAAGGTGCCCCGTTGGATTCCCCGCTTCGCGCATCATCTATCAGCCAGGATCTGGTACTTCCTGCCTTAGTCGTCGTTGGTTTACTGTTAATCGTCGCCACGGACATTGGCCGTACCGTTTCCCTCACCACAACTTTGGACGAGGTGTTTATATTCTGATAGTTATCCGCTCTTCTGACCAAGCAGTGCACAGCTGGAAGAGGTTTCGAGCCTGATAATTCAGGGAATTGAGAGCGTGGTCGCCGCCGCCAGTCAGAACCCGAACTGGCCCCACCGAAGCTATCAGCGCGGTCCTCCTATATGCGATCTGGAAAGAGCGGAATGGGGACTGTAGGATGGTTGCCTCGTTCTTATGCGAGGACCGCGGACTCGGAGAGGTTCATTGTGGAAGGTAATCTTACCATTTGTTACCACGTTGTTTGATGTGGCGGGTCCCGATTCCCTGAACCGGGTTATAACACTAGTCTTGCCCTCCCTACTTTGGAACACAGGGAACCTCGGCAATTCCGTACTCAGAGGTAGTTGGCCAGAGAGTGACCGCTGCTCTGTTGCAAATTGTATCCAGGGTATCACTCTAATGGTCTATTTCATGCGCGAGGCCCATTCGGAAAGATGTGCAAATTCACCAGGGGGAAACCAACAAGTAAGTCGTACTGGTCATCCCAACGACCGTGTTAAGGGAGGGGGTCTTGTGGTTAACACGACACCCGCCTTGGGTAGAATAGTTTTCCAGGGGTGCAAAATGTGTATTCAACGCCCCAGGATTAGTAGCGCGCTGGCGTTTGCCTCGAGTTGTACCATGCGTTCAAGGAAGCTCCGGAGTACGACATACGGTGAGTTCCAGAGGGTGAGTATGGGAAACGTCCCTGGGGTACATCGCTATCTAAAATGTCGTTTAGCATCGACTCGCAACTACTGCCACCGGTATTCCATACAAGTACTGATCTCCATCGTCTCGCCATAGCCACCCCGCACCCTATCACTTTCTGCGCACGGTCACGACCGTCGTCTCGTACGGATACTCAAAAACGCTCTCTTCTTCGTTTATCCACGTCTTCTCCTCGGTTTCAAGAACCTTTCTCACACTATCCGCGACCCTCTTCTGCTCATCTTCGGGGAGGACGGAGATGTAGCTCTTGCTCAACGAGCGGGCGACGACGCCTTCGACCGTTGCGGGCAGGACGTATTTCCAGTTCGTTTCTTCAGCGGGACCGAATGATTCGTGGTATGAAGGGGTGTCGAAGAATTGACGCCAAAGTCCTGGAGGTGTATCGTCACGGGAAATATACCGGAGAATCGCTTGAGGTAGACCCACCTAAGCGGAACTGGGGGGTCCCCGCTTCATGAGCTTCGATGATCCCTCGCGTCTTCGCGACCCAAATTGCACGGTGACTCGGGTCGGTGGGTAAACTACTCGGGACTATTTTTTCTAGGTGTGTGCCACGTACCGGTCCTCCAGGTTCCAGATAAAGACCAGCGTGCCTTGGGGTTTAAGTACTCTAGCGAATTCTTGGGCAGCTTTTTCATAGTCCGGGCACCAATGGAATGCCTGCCAACAGCGTTCGACTCTTCATTTTCGAGTGAGCATACGAGCGGTTGGAAAAAACTCACCTGAGCTATCACGACGAGATCAGCCCAACCGTCCTCAGCATCGACCTTATCAAACGTTCCTTCCGCAATCGTCACACGATCGTCTTTCGTCTTCTCCGCGAACACGGTTCGCATCCCAGAACTGGGGTCATACGCTTTCAACGACCCGATGGTGGTCGCCTCGGACCAGTCTGGGTGAGCGAGGAGAGCTCTTGTGAATAATCCTGTTCCGGATCCGATCCTGTTAGGGTGGGATCGGAGGGTGAGTTATAATCGATCCCGGGTGATTTGAGAATCGTTGGCGAGGTTGTCAGGAGACGGACTCTACGATGTTCAGCGGTTGTGGAAGTAAGACCGAATCTCGGATATGTTTCAGAGCGGGTGCTTGATAAGAAGGTCTGGCCCTGCGGGTAAGTTTTCCTAGTGAGTGCTGTGGTAACCTGGGCGGTGTGGTGACCAAGCGGAGGACTCGCCTATCGTAAAGCTCGTTCGTACCCTCACCAAAACCGACTTTCGCGATCTCGTGGACCATTTTACGAGCCAGACCTGTCGTCGTGAGGTGGGCAGAACAACACCCTTCGAGGGTTTTGATTTGGATCAGACTTCGTTTGCTGCGGATTCTGAGTGGGTCACTCAGCTCCTTGGGATCGCTCTGAGAGTCTATGATATGTAACAGGCATACACAAGCGTAAATGGTTCACAGGGTTGAAGGTATGGAATTGCGGCTACCCAGTCTTTGCTTTCAGATCTTTCCAGAGGGTGGAGAATAAGACGCTCCCAATCCCCACAAAAGCAATCTGTAACCCAACGTAATTTCTCATTCCAACCACCACACCTGATCCTCCCCAAATGGCACCGGTTACGCGGCCCTGGGCAAAACGAACAGTCAGCCAAAGAGGCACCTGGTGCAGAGCGCTGCGACGATGCACGAACCATATAGTTGCTACATTGGATGATGGTGCTGGCCCTAGCATTCCATTCTCCAGGGAGCTTTTTGCTCAATAAGCTCAACGTACACGTCGTCGAGAGGTTGAATCCGAGCGCGACGAACATCCAAGACACCAGAAGGGTCGCGAATGTGATCCCTTTGGAGGACTTGACCAACAACGCCTCAAACACGATCAAACCAACCATGCCGATGAGCGAGCCCGCTGCTAGGGTCATCCTATCCTGCACCCTTTTCCCCACGAAGATGTTGGCGAGGAGCAGAGGGAAGGCCGTTGCTCCGCCGATGGCGATGAGGTTGCCCGACTTGAATGGGGAGTAGCCAAGGGACGACTCGTGAGATGCCGCGAAGACGGGTATGTTTGCCTCCCACGAACCGAGAATGAAGAAGCAGGTCATTGCGAACCAGCACATCGTGATCATCACGCCCAGCTGACTCGGTCCAAAGACGAACTCCTCCCTTTCGTCGACATCCTGAGACACGGGGGTGGGTCTGGAGAGGGGAGGGAGATCCGTCGGATGTTCCTGTGGTCGTGGCTGAAGCAACCGGAGTTCAATTCCGGTGGAGGATCGCGTCGTGGGTGCCTTCTCGTGCACATCTTCAAAGAAAAGTCTCACAGCGCCCCAAAACAAAAGCCAGGCGGCGGCCATGAGCCATCCAGGACTCGTGAATCCGTTGAAAACGAGCCGATCTCCGTTGGGTCCGAAGCCAATCTTGTACAACGTTCCCCCAAGGAAGGGGCCAAGAGAGAGGCCGATCCCTTGTCCTACGACGAGGTAAGTTGCGAGAGTTGTTCGTCGACGAATTCCGACGATGCGTGGATCCGAGCAGTACTTCTTCGCGTACATGAAGAAGGTAAACGCGAAGCCCATGATCATACGCCCGATGAGGATCAGGTAGAGGAAGTTTGCCTTGTGAGCTAGGGCGTGGCAAAGGTTCCCGATTATGGCCGAGGAGCAGCAGAGATGGATTGGAGTCTTGTAAGACCCTAAAATACTCGATCAGATTCACACCCGAGCAGGGGACAGCCTAGGCGTTCCGTACCTTTATCGTACTTCAAGAGAGGCATGAGGATTAAGGCTGAGACGAAGGTCGGGATGCCAATGACGAGACCGGAAAACGTTTCGCCGCCTCCCATCCGTTCAGCATATACGCTCGACGACGGGACGATGATGAAAAAAGAGATCTGGTGTTTTGGGGTAACTTAGCACAAGATCAAATGAGTTTGGAGAGGATATGGAATGACCTGCATGAGCGCGTTTGTCGTGAGCACGATGACCAGAGAGCTCGTTTTTGGGAGCTTGAACTCCGGATTCTGGTCATCTCCGATGATTACTTCCTCTGGGTCTTCGACTTGCGGTTGTTTCCCAAAGCTCGAGTTCGGTGGAGATGAGAGCTGCAACGGTTCTTCGACGACTTCCACATCTACTTTGGACATCTTGGATTTGGGTGTGGTGACTCAACCTCACGGCGACCAGCGTCTTCTCCTCGTCGGACCCGGAGCGGCGAGGCCACGAGGCAGGGAAGTAAACATTGGCGCATCTCCGCCCGTAGTTCGGACTGTGTGATGTAGAAATGGGTGTTGTGAGGTCGCTCGACGAAGCCGAGGACAGGGATAGTTTGGAGGTGTGGATGTCGTGTGATTGTATGGTGGCTCGCGTACAATCCGGTCCGCGGGTAGTCTACCTCTGACGATCACCTGCCTCGCCTCGGGATGTAGCGCTGATTGTGTCCGCGGGCGGTTCCCAGGTTACGGTTACTCCCGCAACAACCGTCAGTCCTTCCGGGAAGGCCTATCCAGTCCTCAGTATTCGACCCGTTCAGGGACGATTCCTACGGGTGTGTCATGAGATGCGAACGGAACAATTGCCCTCGGGGCGCGGCGGGGTTCTGTTCGTCTTGCAGGCCAACTCATTTCAGGAAATCGATTCCTGCGCAGTCAGCTATCGTTGCCTTCTGCGGGGAACGACCCTTTGTGAAAGACAATGTTGTAAGTGATGGATGTACGGAGGGAGGACACTTTTTTGGGGGGATACTGACGGCGTGATTTATGGTCTCACAAACCCAACTATCGCGTTCAACTTCCAGGCGTAAGGATGCCTTCCCCACCATTTCCGGGTCTCTTGTATCTCTCGGGTTCGTTCCCCGTCTGCACCGGTATCTCAGGGTTGGATTTGTATTCTTGAACTTGGCGTTGCGGACTTGGAAGGTTGAGGGACCTCACCATGCAGGACGGATCCACACCGGAGGCCCAAGGCAGCTTCCAGAGGCTCGAAAGCGCTTGGGATAACGAGCGCGTTTACTGAAGCGCCCAGAAGTGAGGGTACCCTTCCAGGCCGGAATCCAAGGTCAACCGTCCTCGCCAATGGAAGGCCGCCATCCCGATCAGGCAAGCTTTGTAAGGTTATCGGCCACCGAACTCACTGTCAACGTCCAACACTAACCACCATGACGTTTCTTCGTGCTGGGAAAGGGTCGCTCATCTTTTACCTACGTCGGGGTGTACCAAGTCAAAGACGGCGCGATAGCGGATAGCGTGACACGAGACGTTCGCGAGCTTGCCTCTGCGTGCCACGAGTGGGACTTGGCAGATGTTGAGATCACCCTATACGAGGTATCGTCAAATTCAGCGTTTCGTGGCCCGTCCTGAGATCCCTTCTATGCTTCCGCAGACCGCTCAGCCGCTCGGTGTTTCCGAAGACAAAACACGGGTGGCTCTCAAGAAGCTAATTCTGGACAACGTGGACGACGAGTACCTGAGGGTGGAGTGCTCTCGTGTCCTTCTTTCCAATCCCAAGTGGGGCCCTCGCCGGAATGCCTCATAGCTATCGGTTGGTAAATCCTGGTTTTATCACGTCCCTGTAAACGTCAACGTCGTCCGGTAGCCACCTTCTCCATCGAGTTTATCGTGTTCGAACGTGTTGGCAGGGACAAAAACCTTACGTATTTTCTCAGGGTGAAAGAATCGCCAAGCGCGGTGGTGGAGTTGGTGCAAAAGACAGTGCGACAGACCGCTGAAAAGTTTCTGGAAGGTGAGGAACGGGGAATCATCTCCATTGACGTGTATAAGGTACGATTTCAAAGGTCCCCGCGACGAGCGTGGTTAATGACTGTAGTCCAGAGCGAGCACACTTGCGAGGTTCTCAGTCATAAGGACGAGTCGCGGTTGAGCGAACTGAAGAGGTCCGTGACTTTCCTCACCCCGACCGGGGCGGATCAGGGCACCCCCCGGGGCAAGGGATGTCTTTTCGTCGAGCTCAGTATGCCATTCAGTCCGTTTCTGCACCCACATCCGCCAACCACATCACGGAGACGATTCCATACATCTGGTTCAAATATGATCTGTTCAGGGAAGGGCTGGCCCAGCACGGTGCCTTCTTTGGGATCGGGTGGACGAAGGGATTGCCTTGGCAGACCTTGAAAGTCGTAGAGGGAGCAGCCCGGGATTTTATCATGGAGGGACCGGTCGACTGGGATGCAAGAACAATGAGCGTTCGTGTGTCTATATGAGGTGTGTTATCATGTCAGTTGTGAGAATAAGGGCTTACATCCAGTAGCCGGGGGGGTGTATCACACTACCAAACACCCCAGAACCCACAGCTCACTCCAGCGAACTTTGACAACGATCTTGTACAACGTCCCCTGTCAAAGGGGTTAGATCGGGCCGCACTGTCTCTCGTGGTCGTTTTAAGTGTGTTGACATGAACTTGCTCCAACGAAATCCGCTGACCCAATGACAGGTATAGAGACCCCCTAGCGTCCGCTTGGATCAGGTTCCAAAGAAAATTAAGCAATGGGTCGGTAGTGTTATCCCCTTCCTCTTCGTTGTCCTCACCTCAAACTAGACCAGGCAACCATCATCGCGCTCGCTTGCGACAGCAAATCACCATCAGGGGTAAAGCACTCCACACTATCTGTCAACCAGCGCGAAGAGCGCCACTTGGTGGGGTTTACAATCATAGGCCTACTTCTTAGCCGGTCCTCCGGTACAGATATACAACTCCGTGTTCGTCACGTTCATCCGAGAGGTGTGTCACCCGTATGATGCAATAAAATTCTCTGGGAGCTGGAAAGGCATAAACGGGTTCATTGACATCTCCCTCAATCCCCACAGGGATGGGACTGGTCGGCGGCATAAGATTGACTCACTGCAGGTCTTAGGGTGTTTCCGTTCCCGGAAGGTACCCACAGACGCCGGGAAATAACCCTCGGCGGGGCAACGACCGTTATCTGTCCCGCCGCCAAACGGGAAGTGATCGCTCGTACTCTCACTGAGCGCCAAAACTCCAGATCCGCAAAAGATCAGGATTTAAGTGACCCTGATGCCTCCATCCAGAGCTCTCGTGTGTGGTTGGCCCCATACGCCCGCCAGTACAGTCATGACCCGGGGAGAAGTCGGAGAACAGAAGTGGGAGGCGGTGTACGCTGCTGCTCGATAGGCAAGTTCAGCCTCACGCCTTCGAAGCGTCTCTAACCCTTCGTGCAGTCTGGAACAGGACCTACCGTCAACCCGGGGGGTCGTCGAACCAGGTTCTACGATATGTACCACCATGAGGAATACGACCAAGAGTCCACCAAGAAGTACGACGAAGAACTGAGCACCACGCTCGTCTTTGTGGGGTTTGTTGTGTTCCTCGTGGTACGCGCGCTGACTCTGCTTACAGGCTGGTCTGTTCCCCGCAGTCCCTGCCTCATTCATCATCCAGTTTCACTCCTAGCTCCAGCCGGACCCCAACGAAAAGACAGCCGCTCTCCCCCACGCCCTCATCCACAACGTCAACAATATTACTTTCGACGGTGCCGACCGACGGTCCTCCCGTATACAACTGCCCCAGTCCAAGCCATCACCTACGCGAGTCTTACTGCTTCACTCTTCTCCACCTTCCTTGCATTGATGCCGCCGCTCTTTCCCTCTACCCTTGGGGGATTGACATGGCCGCCGCGTTGGTCGTGCCAGGTGTCACCTCGTTTGGTGTCGCCTCCCACGCTTTCTCTGTCCTTGCAGGGAAAGCCTCGCGAACTGCCCGTATCAATTCCCCGGAGCGCACATCCTCCCCCACATCCTCCCCCTTGCCCAAACACACCCCATTTCACTTTCTCCTCTGTTATCAAAGGGTCCTAGAGCATTCGCGTGGCCATCGGTTGATGAGATACGACATCACACGACCACCAACTTACGTACTTCTCTTGCCACATTTATTGGCCACTGTCACCTACGCCCTCGTGCGAGCAATGACTAGGGGCGCTCTAACGGGACACGAAATAAAACTTACCCAGATTATTTCCTGTTCCAATCCACCTCACACTCTTTCCGGTGCTCACGGATGAGCATTCGTCGGGTGAGTACGTTTATTCCTCAAGCCCACCTTCTCAACTATGGTCCAAATCGTTACCCAGCCGAGCTATCCTGCAAAGAGCGTTAGAGGATTCAACCCGCTACCGCGATCTCTTCCACATCTGCCATGGTTGGCAGTGTTGGCCTTGTTCA